>Ga0126342_10004584_pt1 | contig 23704 bp, 26 predicted proteins | sample Cyp1metagenome_FD_92528 | JGI IMG/M metagenome (GOLD analysis project Ga0126342, IMG submission 92528) | Coral microbial communities from Lord Howe Island, Old Settlement Bay, Australia - Cyphastrea 1 metagenome | ecosystem: Host-associated > Invertebrates > Cnidaria > Coral ...
CTAGCAAATACGACGACGCTGGACCTCAGAAATGCTGCCAATAGCTTGCAAATAGAAGGGAATTGGGGCTACTACCTGGGGACCCAACCCATTGGGGGGGGGGTGGAGAGACGGAGGACGGGACCATATATATATATATTTGAACATATATATATATGTACATATATAGTAACATATAGTAACCCAAAAAGGATATAACCGTGCTTCCAGGATGGTATAGATGAAATTCGCCTTATAATTTCATTGTATCCATCTTTTCTATCTATTTGGGGGTTGCTATACATGTGTATATATACATATATATATATACACATATACATATATATACATATATATATACACATACGTATACACATAGGTGCATACACATGAACATGATCATGCACACAGTATATGTCCATGTGACCATCACATCAATCCTGGGGAGACCCATGATTTCGGATACATATAGATGGTCTAGTGAACAACTGTGTCCTGTTTTCTCATAGAACATATGGTCCATACATATATATATATACACACACGCCATCTTTCAGCAAATGTTTCTCCCGAGGATTTTTCAATTTTTCAACTGGCTTTGCATGAAAAACAAACTTGGAAGTCTCACAAAACCATCCCTTCAAACCCGGGCTGGGGCTGGTGACCTTCCCAGCAGGTCTGGGGCTTCTATTTGTGTCTAGCACCATATGCAGATCTTTCCAAAGAGCACTTCTTGATACCTTGGTTGGAAACCTTTTGGTACGTCCGGACTCTCAGAGCATAAATTTCCGTGCCTGATTTGTGGACATCTTCAGGAAACAATGGTTAGTAAACCCTCCAACTCCAAATGGGGGGATTCCTGTAAATGGTCCCTTCAACTTTGGGAATTTGGCATCAGAATGTTCCTTCAAAGAGGTGCTGTAACCCGGACCAACAACTGGTGTTCTTTAGGGCCGACGTTGAATGACTTATTGGTTTGACCAACAACTTGGACACAATCAATCAGATGGTTTTTTGGGGTATTCCCAAATCTTTGGACATCCCCAGCTTTGTTGACGATTATGTTTTGATTCAGTCTTCCCATTTTGCCTATTTCGATTTATGACATTTTCTTTTGTAGTTGTACCCGTACTTCCATATCCACCTAAATATCGCAACATTCAAACATGTAGTCTAAGGGCAAATGTACTTTTTTTTCCTGTATATATATATATAGTACTTTTCCTGCAGTACTGTCGATGATGAAAGCAACCATGTATGGAAACCCCCAAATTTGGCCCAGATCCATGACATTCCAAAAGGGTTCAGCCAGCAGTGATTGGCTGCGAAATCATCTCAGTAGGACGAATGAGGGATGAAGACCAAGCTATCCCAGCTAGTTGGATGTTCAATATGTTTGGCTGAGGGTATCGGGTTTGTCAGCCATACCCTTTCTGGATAAATTATTTATATACATGTTCCTCAGTTTTGGGCTGAACAAGGACACAGATTTGTCAAGCAATCCTATGTCTACCTACTACATCTTGTAATTTCAAGGAATTTTTCTCTACGGGAAACCTCTGCATTTGGGCAAAAGCCGTGGTTTCGACCATAGATCCAACATAAATCCATTGACACTCAGCGCACCAGGTCACCTCGATGAAGCTTTTGGAGCATCAGGCGGTGCCGGGTTCGTTGAAGGTTCAACAAATGAGATGAATAGGTGACTTGAGCGGTCTACAGATATATCTTGATGGATATCTGTATCTACCTGTCTATGTATCTTGATCTGTGTCTGTCTCTGTGTTTTTGTGTGTCCATCTCTAACGCATAGACCAAGAAAAGTGAGGTTTTGACTTGCAAAGCATGTTTAATTGCAAAATTGGGGATGTGAGCCCGCAACAACTAAGGTTTTGAGCTTCCAAAATGAGTATGAACCAGAAGTCCAGAAGCGAAAAGCTAAAGAGAAGGTTTACTTAAGTCGATTTTGATAGAAATCGTCACAATCTATCATACGAATCCATGGAGCTAATGGAAAGAGTCTCACACCAATCCATTGGCGATTGGTCATATGCACATTGGCTGAGTTGACATCCCTCATATGCTTACATAACATAATATTTCATGATATGTATATATATATACATACATACTACACTCTCATATATCACATGATATGTATATACACTCTGTAGCACGTATACATTAATGTAACATATATACTCACGTATGCTCTGTTTTTATTGAGAATCTTCAAGTCTTTTTGTGCTGCGGCCCTTAACCCCAAGGGCAACGGCGGCTGGGTTCTGAAGATGCTGGGCTTGAAGGTACCTGGGGGCAGCCGCGGTAAATGTTGGGCCTTGGGGGTAGTTATACCAGGTATACCATAGATCATAGATGTCCTTTCCCACTGGTTGATTGAGGGCTCTCTCCATTCAACAAGCAACAGATGAGAATCGGCTCAAATTGAACGCTTTGGTGGACACTGAGGGACCAACGTCCCAAGGCACATAGGAAGCAAAACATGGCGGTGCGTCACAGTTATATAGTTATATACATATATATATATATAGTATAAGTATAGTGTAGTAGTAGTTAGTAGTAGTAGTTAGTAGTAGTAGTAGCAGTAGTAGTTAGTAGTTAGTAGTTAGTAGTTAGTAGTTAGTAGTTAGTAGTTGGTAGTTGGTAGTTGGTAGTTAGTAGTTAGTAGTTAGTAGTTAGTAGTTAGTAGTTAGTAATTAGTAGTTAGTAGTTAGTAGTTAGTAGTTATAATAGTAGTAGTAGTAGTAGTAGTAATTAGTAGTAGTAATTAGTAGTAGTAATTAGTAGTAGTAATTAGTAGTAGTAATTAGTAGTAGTAATTAGTAGTAGTAATTAGTAGTAGTAGTAGTAGTAGTAGCAGGAGGAGGAAGAGGATATTATTGCGTACTAGGTTAGAAGTTAGAATATGTTCCTGTTGGAAATGATTGTCATTTTATTCATTTTGGGGTTCCATTTTGGCGTGCAGTTACTCATGTAGTGCTGTGAAACGACGAGGCCAAATGATCCTCGAGACCAAAGTGGCTGCCACTTTGAAGGGCATGAAACAGCCAGCTTTTTTTTGGCGCCCCATCCCCGGCGGCTGGCGCGCAATGGAACATTCGCTTTGAAGGCGGGTGTTTACAACTTTGTAATCCAACTGGCGGAACGGAACTCAAGATCCGTTTCAAATTTTCAGTTTCGAACATGATTCGATGATGGGCTGATGCCAAAAAAACAGACGAGAGTGCGGCATCATGACATTGGGAGGGTGAGTTTGTACATCATGAAGTCACGCAATGGAACTGGGAACCGAAATGATTCAGACTTCTTGTGGCTTCAGCTTCCGAATACTATAAGTGTCAATGCCCCGTTATAATGTGGCCATAGGCGCAGTCTCGTTTGAACACCATCTATAGCCATATTGTCTCTGCTCGGAAGGGTGTCAATCAGTACAGTTACAACTGGCATGTGCATATATATCTGGTTGGTGGTTTGGAACATTTTTAACTTTTCCATAATATATGGGATAATCCTTCCCATTGACGAACTCATATTTTTCAAGATGGTTATTGCACCACCAACGATATATATATATATAATATCATACATTCATGCCATCCCCATCTATCCCCCGAGTTCTATGACTGTTGTCACAGTTCTGAGGGGATTTCTATAACCATCTATACTAATATGTGTATTTGTTTATGCAGTCTGCAATATGTACGTACATACATACACCCATGCATACATCCATGCATACATCCATCCATCCATCCATCCATGCATGCCGTACATGCATGCACATACATATATAATCATATATATATAATACATGCATATACAGTAGATCTCATTTTCTCTAGGACTACAACCAACCAGTTTTCTCCGTCACTCGCGCCATGGCCCAAGCAGTCCCAGCGCAGCGAATCCTTCATCGTCCGGATGAAGCAAGTCCTTGGATCGCGGCCCGGCATCAGTGGACCAGGGGTACTAGGGTACCCTATTTGCAGACAAACCCATGTAGTATGTGTAATGTGGATTAATGTGGTAGAATATATATGTATATATATATGTATATATATGTAATATATTAGAGACTGTAAACCCAGCGAAGTAGTTACATATAGTATATATTACACAGCCATTGATGTTCATTCAAGGTTTTGAGTTTCAATGACAGGACCAATCTTTTAAACTGTTTTTTGCGTACCTTTTTAGGTTTTCATGGATACACCCAATAATAAACGCTGTGAAGCGCCGCATTTTTTTGTTTTGAGGGGCAACCCGTATTACTAGCCGACATGACTAGCTGATTTTTGGAATGGATGTATAGTAAATGATTATAAATCAACCGCACATATACCATACATAGACGATTTTATGCGTTCAGCGAGCTTCGAGCCACATCACCAAATAAGGTTGCGGAGTTTCAAAGCCAAAGGGGCTTGGATTGAAGCTCTGGATTGTTTGGCTGCAGCACAACAGAGTCTCGGAAGCCGAAGGAGGCTGAGATTTTTTTGTTTGCCCAACCCAGGAGCCGCGGATTTTCCCGTGGGACCTCGGGGGGTTCTCATCCCAGGAATGCCTTAAAGATCTCACGAATCTCCATGAACCTGCTTCTAGGTGCGACAGTTGCTGGACATGGATGGGTCATAAGGGTTGGGCCCACAATTCAAAAGGCTGGACATTTTTGGGATCTGAAATTCTGAATCCATCAACAAACTTGGAAGTCCATGGTCCATGTTAGGAGGTAAAACCCAGAGAGGCCTGCGACTGCAACACGTCGCACAATGGGGATGTTTGGGCCATATCTACTGTATCAACCCATCCCAGCCTTCTTTCATCTCCAAAATCCACCAGTGAGATTTCTCTTCCCTATTTTTGAACAGGTCCACTTTGGTGGGGGAATTAACTTTGGGTACTACCCAAAATGGGATGGTGATAGCTAGGGAATCTCCATTGAGAGATGGAATTTCCAAGCTTGCCATGTTTGATTCTCTCATTGTATTCCCACTAAATCCATATTTCTTGATGGTAACAGCTCCATTTATAGGATATTTTCTATGGTTATGGTGGATGTGATATAAATCTATATCCCAACTTATGAGGCTTTACAATTTGTAACGATAGTTACTGTATACTAACCATATAGCAACCATTTTTTGGCTTGGCTTTCCCATGGCTCTCCGGACGTCCGGGGGCCTCCGGGGCAGGTGCCACGGCGCAGCACAGCGCCTGGTGCCAGGCCGGGCACATCTTCGCAGCCGTCGCAGCCGCGGCGCCGGATGTCGTGACGTGTGGCACGCTGATCGCGGTGCTGGGACGATCGCGGTCGTGGCGCAGGGCCTTCCAGGCGTTGATGGACGTGACCCAGGTGGGGAAGAAAAAACTGTAGATTACAGATATAGATGGATGGATATAGGTGGAGATATAGATTAATAGAGACACATAGGGATAAGTAGATAGATAGATAGATAGATAGATAGATAGAGAGAGAATGGGTGATGGCTTGTGGGTGTAGACCGCATGGATTCCTTACATTGTTTTTGACATATCATTATTCGACTGAATTTTGGCGACATCACTGCGGCCTCATAGATTATGGTTGGTAAGGGAAGCCATCTGACTTAAGGTTCGTGACGTTCAAATTCATCCAGCCCTATATACATATATATTTATATATACATATATATATATACATATATATATATATATATATACATATATATATATACATATATATATACATATATATATATATACATATATACATATATATATATACATATATATATACATATATATATACACACTATATATAGTAATATATAGTATGTATATATAAATATATAGTATAGAATATATATATATATATACATATCAGGACAGATTAGATTAGCTTACTAGATTCGACTAGATAGACAAGTAGATGGAGAGATGGGGCATTCTTTGGGCTGGAAGGGGTGCTATGACGATCACAGCGCCATAGAGCAGCCGAGAAGGATTTCTCTATCCCAAATTGATCCTGTAAATAAGTCTATGAGCAGGAAGCAATGTCTTTGGGGTGCCCAGATTTGAGCTTCGAGTCTTCTTGCCTGCAAATTTTTGCCAATATTTGGCTCAAATCTTGTATATATATATAATATGTCTATCCAGGTTTGACATGATCTGAACTTGATCCGAAGTTGACCAGCACGTTTGTTGTTTTATTTTCATCCGCTTTGCTAGGTTCAATTGATTTACTGTAACCATCTTAAACCAACCGTTTGGAGATCACATTGACCCATCCACGAATCTGAACAAAATTGACCCATCCCAATTCCTCCGTGACTGCCAGATGCCCTTCATTACCTTGAGGCAGGGCACCAATGCAACGTCTTCGGCTTCAATGCAGCGGTGGCTGCTTTGGACCCTTGAACTGGGCTTGCGGCGTTGGGTAGTCTTTTGGTTACCTTGTTTGAAGTCATATTCTGGACGTGCACTACTCAGCATTTCAACATCATTGTTGCACATTTCTATGATTTGGCAGGATTGTATTTCTTGCCAGGGCAGATGTGCGATGGGGGTCCAGAAAGATGCAAAACACGCTTCTTGGTCCATTGTCGAGGCAAAGAAAGCATATTTGTCATCTCCCCGGCCTTGTGGGTGGTATATCCCCGTGGATCCCCATTTCTGTGAATCTTACTGTATCTCATACTGTGAAAAGGGTACTGTTACTATCAAAAAGTTTGTCGAATTATGTCGTTTTTCTGCTCGCTGCTGCGTGTGAGCACCCTTCCTCCCCCCATCCCCGCGTCCTTCCCTTCCCCTGCCACCCTTCCCTCCTCGGCCCCGTCTCTACCCGCTCCCTCCGCAGCTTTGTCTTCGCCCACTAAGTATGTACTGGATTGGGGGTGGAGAGGGGGAAGATATGTACGGAGGGAGGAGGAGGAGGGGAGAGTGAGGTATGAGGCCATGATGGAGATACGAAAGAGATGTGATGATGTCTTGAAAAGAAGGGTTGCACAAAGTGCAACCTGTTTTCACGACCGTTCTAGGGAAATGATGCCGGATATCTATATCTATATCTATATAGAGCTATATATATAATTATAAATATATTTACATATATATATAGAGTGTATGTATATGTATATATATATATATATCTATATATCTATACATACACATAGTGAGTATATATATATAAAAAGCTATGGGACTTTGATTTGCTTTCTTTTTCTTGCCCTGGCGTGGCTTTCGGCGAGGGGGGACGGGGTGGGGCAAGGTATGGGGTGGTGGGGAGGAGTGGGGGGAAAGGTGTGGGGCAGGAGGGGAACATGGGAGGTGCCGCGCTCACTTGGGGCAGCAAAAACGACATACCTGTTGTCTGGATGAGAAGCCCAAAGGCCTGCAAATTTGACTGATACCCATGTTTGGTTGGTGAAGCATCCAACTTTTTGGTTCGTTTGATCCCAAGTTGGGTATGTGTCAACGTGGTTTGTATCCCTGTTTTTGGCAATAAAAACCTTGATGAGGTTATTTCATGGATCCTGGAGTTGGATCATCTTTGTGGGTGACTAAACAACACCGATAGTTGATGATGATGATGATGATGATGAGGATGACGATGGTGCCAGGTATAGCGAACAGACCCCTCCATTTGCACTAAAAGAAGCACATCATTGGCCAGTATTATTTTCAAGTTCCCTTTTTTCTGCGAATGGATCTCCGCATCTTTTATGGTTCGGTCCATTTTAGCTCCATGTTTTCCTTGTTTTTCCATCACAAAACAATGATTTGTCACATCCTGGAGGAGCCTTCCATGTGGCCCCACGCCCTCAGCTGCTTAGCCGCGCGCCTTGGAATCACGGACTTCGTCGGGCTGGACGCGACCTCTTGGAACTTGGTGATCTCTGCCGTGGCTGCGGCCTCTGAGTGGCAGAAGGCCTTGTGGCTCTTCAGTGGCTGGGCATGGTTTCGGATCGAATAAGCATGGCAAAATCCTAAATTTGGAAACCTTGAGATATGTTTTTATTTTCCAACATCTTTAATGATTATTTGGGATGGTGATCCCTAAGGTCTAGTATTTTTCCAGGGGAATGTTCAAACCACCAACCAGTTTTTTGTTTTGTTGATATTCTATGATATTTGCAATTTTAAATTGCCGTCCTCGTTTTGGTACTTTAATCATCATGCTTTTGTTGATATTTGCATGGCTGTTGCTTTATATATATATATATATATATATACATATGTATGTATATATATGTATATATATATAAAATACAGAGTCCCCTGTTTTTGCTGGCTGAATCTTTTTTTGGGTCGTTTGATCGTTGTTGTGGTTAATTCCTCATCTTTGTTGATTTTCCAAACAAAGTATATAATTTTTTTTCTTTTGGGTTTGTGTTTTGTTAACTCCCATTTTTTCTCCGGATAATTCCCTAGGTTTTGCTCCGGATTTTGATGGCTATTTATTTGACATATTTTTAAATTATGTGAATTTGGACCTTTGTTGGTTAAGACCGGCATTTCTGTTGGTCTAGCCTCATTTCGTCTTGCTCACCCCCTATTTTTCTGGCTGAAATCTGACCATTTTGGTCGGTTAACCAAGGCCTCATGCCCTGCTGCCCTTCCGCAGCGTTCGCGCGCGACGTCATCAGCTTTGGTACTGCGTTGCATGGCTGCGCTCTGGGGCGTGCCTGGCGCCATGCAGGGCAGATGATGCAGATGCTGCGGGAGGAGACGTTGAGGAAACGTTGGGGCAAGGGATTTGGGGACCATCGAAAAAACGGATTATTCAATCATCAAAACGGGGAGTTAACCAGCAAAGAATGGAGTCAAGAATCAAACATGTGGACCTTGCAAAATTGAGAGACAAAAGGATGTTGAAACAGCGCTTATCTTTTGGATTTCACCAGAAAACATGAGGATTGAAGCGTCAAAACTGTGGATTGAAAAAGAGGTGAAACGGCGGAAATTCGTTTTTCTTTGACCATCAAAAATGGGAGATCATTCAATGGCGTTTTTGGCAAAACTTAAGCATCAAGACTGTGGATGCCCCATGGTGTGCCAGCATTTCGGGCACTGTGTGATCCTAACAGTCCAAAACACCTCGCACCCTCAGATGATTCCCTCAAATGTTTCTTGGTTTCACCCAGAATTTTCTCAGTTTCTGCGGTGAAATCCAAAGTTTTGCTCCCAAAAAATCCACTCCCAGGTGTTGCTGTTATGCCACACAGGCCCAATGTGGTGACCAACAGTGCCGCCCTCAAGGCCTGCAGCAACTCCTGGCCACGCATCGTGCAGCTGATGAGAGATGCAAGCGGCTTGTAGCTCGGCCTTGGCGCTTCCAGGAATGGCAAGTGGGTCTAATTATGGCGCTTGATCATGTTATATCAATGACTGAATTATCGCATTACCAGTAAACCAATTATTGAATTATCAATCTAATCAATCTATACCAGTAGATACCGCACAAGGCGGTGGCGGAAGTTTCAAAGATAGGACACCTATAGGAGTGGTGAGTTGTTGCGATTCATGGCAGAGCGAATTCATGGAGCGAACTGATGGATGGCAAAGCAACTCTGCGAGACTTCAAAAGTGGAAAGTTCAGTGCAGACCTGGCGGCCCGCCATGAAAAACTGAGGCCAGGCCAGGACTAAACCACAAGTGCTGCACCTGTTGCGCAAAATCATCTTAGCAAACCTACAGATCTGATGCTCCAAAATGCAACCCATCTCAGGAAATCTACTCCCTGACCTCCAATCATGTCTGATTAGAGCGTCTTTTGTACTGCGCCTGCGGCCGAAATACATGTTTGCAGATCCTCTTCAAATGTCCCACGCCTGCCATCGTTTTTGCAAATGCTACAAAACCTTCACGTTTCGCTTTTTTGGCAAGGTGCAGAACCCATTGCGCCTGCCAGGAGAAATGACGCTCCAACATCGAAAATATGGGAACGTGTGGTGTTTTACATTTTGCTTCGAAATGTGTTTCGCACCACAAAGCCCTGCAAATTTTCAACATCCGACTTCCAAAAATGGCCCGAGACAGCCAGTTTTTCACACTTTTGACTTCGGAATGTGCTTCGCACCATAAGCGTGCTTGGAGCATGAGGCGGCTTTGGCACTTTGACTTCGAGATGTGCTTCGTGCCACAAAGGCGTGTGCACTTTTTGAACATCTCAACTTCCAAAAGGGCTTGACGTCCAAATGTGCTTCGCGCCGCAGCAACGCGCACTTTCCACATCTCAACTTCCAAAAGTGCTGCGACACTGAGGTGTTTTGCGCAGTTTGACTTCTGCTTCGCGTCACAACCGCATGCACTTCTTCATCTCTCATCTCCGCAGATGGCTCCGCACCCACCGCTTTAGCGCGCCTACTTTTCGACCCTCCTTGCTTCTTCCTTTCTTTTCTTTGGCTCTTCCCACCTCTGCTGCTTATATTGTCGGAAGTTTGACTTCTAAACTTCCTTTGGTCAATGGTATGAAGGTTTCTGTTTTGTCATGGGGGTAGTCATTCGGCTCATTAAACTATTTTATCTTTTGTAAACAATGGTGACTTGGGGACTCCCCATTTCAAGAGCCCCCCAAGTGGGTCTGTTAAATCATGGGGCTATTTAGGCTATAACATTTTTATAACATCAAAAAGGGCTATGTTGAAGTTGAATGGAGATTTGATGATTGGCTGCTTCAAAGATGCAACAGCAAGGGGAATAATGAACGATAAAATCAAGATACGCACGGGAATTTCATGGGATATATATATATATAAAAAATTATATGTTTAAACATACACACATCTCTGATACTTATTACAACTATAACCAACCTGATATGATATATGGTGTGAAAGTAAGAGGTTGACCAGCCATTTACGGCAATACTGATGGGGAAAATAATGTTTGGCCAATCAAACAACATCATTGACTAGCCTTGGTGCAGGGAAAATCCTACGCTGAAACCATGGGTTGTACCAACTAATTCCATCCAAATACGGGATTCCTGTAAGGTTTTCCTTTGAACCATTGCTGGGAATCAATCATCCTTCGAATATCGGTCTTAATATGGTGTAGTTGGATGATCATTCCAGCTTAGCAACTGATTAATAAACTTTAAGTAAAATTTAGGGAACCTTACAACAAGGGTTCATGCCATTAATGAGATTTGGGGTTCCTTCAAGCTGAGCATCTCAAAGCAGTGGTTTCCACAGTAGAAACGACAAAATTTGAATGATTTCAGGGCCCCCTCATTTTAGGACCTCCCGCAGAGAGGCATGATTATTAGCATTGTAATCATTTACACTGTTCGATAGGCATCCAAGTGCTGTCAAAGCTGGGGGGTTGAAGGGCATTTTTCTTTTTGTGTATTGAAGAGGGGTGTTAAAAGAAATGCCTCGATGTTTACCATCAAACAGTGGGAAAACCGATTGGTGACGGGTGCGTTCATAGATTAAGAACTGATCAATTTTGATGGAAACATCTGTCACTTGATGTTATATGTAGATTGTGTTGGTATTGAACAGTGGGGAAGCAACAACTTTTATGCTGTTTCTGTGGTCATCCACCAATTGCCATGCAACCGTGTGGGGGCATCCATACTCCACATGTTTTCTTTTCCCATCGGGAAGCAACATCATCTAAAGTTCATCTTTGTTTTAACAGGGAAATCAATGGCTGCAATGGCTTTTAGGCACCCCAATTTTCAGAATCCACTAACTGGTTTGTGTCACCCACTCTCTCCTTGATTTCCTTACGTAGCCACTTCTGTGAAACTAAGTTGGATAGAAAAGACAACCACATCTGCTATGTCTGCGGTTATGTTGGGAACTCCCAAACCAGAATGTCGAAATCATCACAAGGTAGTGGCTATCAGCAGGAGGGCAGGTTCCTAAGGCCATTGTTTGAGTATCCCCCGCACAATTTCACGACCTATTTTGTCAGGCTGTAAAATTTACAGTTGATTTATTTTTCATACATATAAATATACATATGTTATATGTACGCATATGTATACTGTGTGCAAGTGCAATGGTAGGGATGCCCAAGCTGAACGGACGTTGCACACAAGGAGGACTATGGCTCAAAGATCTGGCTATGCGAGATGGATCGGCCGGCACTCCTTTTTGTACTCACCAAGCTGCGGACGAGCGTGGAACTGCGAAGCCTGTATACAAGTGATTTCACTTGCATTGGTCCCCCTCCAGGAATGGAAAACCATTTTGCAATCAAAACCCATGTTTTCCAAAGGTCGCACGTTGTGCAGGTAAGTCAGGTGCACGCTGTTGATTTTCCAAGATCTCCATGCCAGTTTGCTTTCGTTTTCTCGCGGATCGCATCTCATCATCACTAACTATTCGCCATCTACTTCTTCCTAGTTGATAAAAATGATCGAGCTCCTTGGCATTCGGTTTAGTCAGTGCATGTCCCAACTGTGCTTCAGAGTGAACCCACCTCAAATGGACGACCTGATTATGCCTTTGCGCATGTTTTACACACATCAAGTGTCCCGAGTGTTGAATTCTTCAGTTTGCAACCGGTCATACGCATTTCTAGAATCTGAGATGGCCCCTCCTACCACAGTATTTACAATAGCATCAATGTCAAACACATCCAAAGGAGGACCCAACAGTTCGCCCCATTGGTACCTAGCATGAAACAGAACATCTTCTCCATTCACAACTGCAGCTGCCTCAGCTGCTCCTGGACTCCGGACAACCCTTTCGATTTTGTTAGCATGCCAACAGATGGGAGAGACTTTTTCCATGTTTCCTTCAAGCAAGGGCACTGGAGCTAATCCTAGGAACAAACCCTGAGTGCCGCTGCCGTCTTTTCTATTTTGTCCCACTGCGTCGGCCCACACGAAGAGACCCACTTCCACATCTTGAGGAAAGCGGTGGATGATCATTTTATGATCCTTCCGCTGGCGTGCTGCATGGGTTGGCTTATTGGTCTTAAGTATGGTCTCAACTGATCCATGGGCGATCCCTGACAACAACAAATCTACCTCTGCAGAAAAGTGTGGTGCCACTTGTTGGGCATGCCAGCTCAGTGATCCCAGTGCTGCTCTAAGTTGTGTTTATTCACGGCTGATCAGTTCACTTTGGTGTTCCTTTCGACGACTAGAGCTGATTGGAATTTCATTCACCTTCTCCATGTAGCTGGGCTGTGACAAGTGATAGCTATTGTCAGGTTGTTCTTCAAACAAGAACTCCATACTGTACAAGCTTCCCTATCTCCCATGAGCCCCAAGCATACTGTTCTCGGATTTTGGTGAGCAGGTTTTCCCATTCAGGATCTTCCCTGCCACCAGTGTATACAAAGTCATCTACATGACAGCTAATCATCCCTCGGAGTTTCCCTTGGGGTTTCCAAAGCCACATGCAAGGATCAGCCCACGTTTTGACCAGACCTAGACCTTCAAAGTAGCTAGAAACATTGCGATACCATTCTATGGGAGCATCAACTAAGCCATAACAACTACGTTTTACACGGGGTATAATTAATATCTTTGCTACTGCCCATAGCCTGACATATTTCAGGGCATGGCACGACACACAAAAGAGGTCACCTGGGTACCCTCTTTTCTGCAAGAAAGCCCCTGAGACGTCACCTTTCTGAGTCTTCCATCTCTTGATGGCGGCTATCTGCAGAAGCATCTGACGACCAGGTGTTGTTGTAGCCCTATGCTCGTAGCCTGGATCTTGGTAGCCAAGGAGGATAGCTCGAGCTTTTGGCTTACAGCTACCATCGTCCTTGACTTTCCATGTCAAAATCCATCTCATCCCTATGGCCTTTGCCGCTATGAAGTTCTTCACCTCGATTCCTTTTGCTCCTTCGAGCTGTGCTCGTGTTTCGGCATCCATCTTCTCATTCAGTCCGACAGCTCGCTTTCGCATTGCAGCTATGAAGTAGCTGGTCATGTCTCCCTCCAGGTGTTTCCAACCTCACTGGCTGGTCGGCATATCAATTGCGATCTGCACTGCCGCATCTGGATCATTCCAGAATGCCGTTGACTCCTCAGAAGCATCAGAGAAGTGAACTTGAGACCACCAAGCCTCGGCCTCGAAGCTTGTACTGCTCGCTGCCGCGCCTCTTGCTCGGAGTGGTGGAGCTTCTTTAGCTGCTGGTTCTTGTGGTGTAACATTCAATGGCCTTTTTGTCCAGTATCTGGCATGTGGTATTGGTGGCTCGGCCATGGGAATGTCTGGTGGATCTTCCTCTGCTTGTTGCCATCGTCGTTGACTAGGCACTTGTCCAGAGACATTTTCATACTCATGACACCCAGTTGATCAACAAGCCGAGGTATGGTCCAAGGCGCCTTCTCACACAAGCCTCTGATGAGGCTCCGCTGCAACTGTAGGGATGCCCAAGCTGAACGGACGTTGCACACAAGGAGGACTATGGCTCAAAGATCTGGCTATGCGAGATGGATCGGCCGGCACTCCTTTTTGTACTCACCAAGCTGCGGATGAGAGTGGAACTGTGAAGCCTGTATACAAATGATTTCACTTGCACTGTGTGTATATACATATATATACACTTACATTGACATACATACACGTGCACACACACACACACGCACAGACACACTTGACCGCCTCCCCTTCATTTGGCCAAGGATCCAGCCCAGCTTGGTGACCTACACGGCCACTTTGAAGGCCTTCGCTGGGGCGAATCGATGGAGCGCCGCAGTGGCAGTGAATGATGATGCCACTTGGTCGAGCTATGATGTGACTTGTGCATAACAATGTACAGTGTGTTTATATTTAACATATGATCATCATAGAAATTCAATGATTTCAAATATAAGTATACCACTACAGTTTAGTTTAGTATCTTTACGTACAATACAAATCTAATATCGCATTTTATACAAGTACGTCATTGAAGTGTATATAGAAAATATACCTGTACATATTATCTACATATTATTTTCATTGAACATGTACTTGTACATATATTTGTATAAATAGACTGTCTAGATATATATGTAGAAGTACATGTTTGTTTGTTTGGAAAACAACTGTATGTGAATACATTAACAATGAATCTTTTTATTTGTGTGCTCGTATATTTATATATATGTAGATAGGTTCGTTCAATCCCGAAAGCAAGCAGCAGCAAAGGGTTCCTTCCAAACATCGGCTGCCCAAATAGATAGATTGTTATCAGTATCATCGCCATCATCATCATGATCATCATCAGGCGCGACAAAACCACGAAAAGGTTTGATCCATTTGCTCAGCTCTTTTAACTATTGATGGTGGCCAAGATTCCGAACGGAATTGGACGTGGGTTTGAGTCAGAACTAAGGGCCCCAGATGAGTAAACATCATAGAGATTCATACACCGCTCTGTTCCTGCTTTGGGATTCGTTTCCCGGTCTTCTGGCCCATATTTTTGTTTTTGAGTTGGATGCCATGCAGCTACTGTGCAACAGAAACGACGCGAGGGACTGAGAGGGCATGACCATCATCTCCAAGCGCCCGATATCTATCGGTTTAATCTAAACTAATCCCTCTTTTGATCTAATCTAGCCTGAGCCTCAACCTAGACCTAGACTATTCTACTGTATTCTACTTTGCTCTATTTATATATATATATAATTATCCTTATGTGTATGTGAAACAACGAATATGTATGTATGTACATATATATATACAAACACATGTATACATATATGTATATATACATATATATATATATATTTGTACATATGTATATATATATTTATACATATAGATATATAAATGGCCAGTGTCTGGTCCCCCCTTCCCCCAGAGATGCTGATGGTCCCTATATTTATGAATATCTACAATATTATACAAGTATGTGCGTATTTAAGCTATATATATATTTACAAATGTATATGTATATGTAAGTAGTGTACATATGTATGTATATATATATATATATATATATACATATATATATATAGATGGGTGTGTATGTACGTATGCAGTATGTGTATGTGTCAAATGTGTATTTGTATATGTATATGTATATGTCTATATATCCCCCCTGTGGATGTGGTGGGGGGTAACACCATACCATATGAGGGGAGGGGTGCGAACGGGATCATATGTACTTATGTATGTATATGCAATGCAGGGCGTTGCAATACAATGCGATGGGATGGCATGGCATGGCATGGTAGGGTATGGTATGCATGTATTTTATGTTATGGATGTAATTTTATGTTATGTACTTATTAATATACATACACACACACACATATATATATATATACACGTATTTGTATGTAAATATGTTTATGTGTATGTACATGTACCTATTGATCGCAGGTTTATATAGCAAAAACCGTGGTCAGGTGACAAGCAGAGCAATGGAATTGGACACGATTTTCAGCACTGAATTGATTGCGAGCTGTTCCTTGGCCATGGGATTTTCCACAGTCATGTTTGTTTGGCGGATGGTACTTGGATGGTCATCCCACCCAAAAAAAACGTTGTAGAAAATTCAGTCGTTATATCTGGTCCATAGGTCCATAAATGTATGCATATCTATATCTATTATCTATATATGCATATATATATATGTATGCATACATCCTTGCATACGTGGGATAGCCTCATGTAGGAGACTTGTTGAGTAGGGTTATGAAACCGGGATTAGGGTCATCCAAAACACGATAGTTGGAATGTTCCCTAGAAAAAAAAACATATTCTCAATTTGTTGACTCTTGGATGCTGTTGGGTTGCCACAATTCTAGAAAATCTCTAGTTGGAATCAAAGAGATGCGACGTCTGGGAAGATTCTAAGCACCCAACAGAGTGAGTAGTAAAATGAAATTGCCACATGACATGGAAATCAGGGCTGGACTGCCGTTCTTCGCTAAAGGAGATGTTTCCAACAAAACATGTTGTCGCAGAGATTGGCATCAGGGTTCCTATCCTTTTCAGCTTATCCTTTACAGAATTTAAAGGCACACATTTACAATATACAATACTTCATCATATATTCCAGGAATTCAAACAAAAATCGTAAGTCATCATATTTCATCACATGTCATCATATTTCATGGCAAAAAAACCATTGAGCAGTGTTCAACCCCCCTGTTTGTTAATTGGTTCGGGATTTAGAAATTGCCCAACTGCCTTCTGATATGTCGGGGATTATCATGGTCTCTGCTTAACCAGCCAGATCATTTTGAGACATGAAAGACATGATATGTCCCCAAAATATCCCCATAGCAGACATCCTATTACCACAACCAGCTATAAAGAGAGGGTTTTCTACACATTTTTCATCGGACGTCTGAGGTGATTCCTCCAAGAAATGGCAGCAGGCCGAAACGATCTTCGGCACTTCACAGCGCAGCAAGGTCAGCGTGAACGTTGCGCTGTAAAGACTATAGCAACGTGGAAAAATCACCATCAACCGTGTGGATTTGGACATCATTCATATTCTATGTACCGAAATGTGGATTTGATAATAAAACATAGGGTTTTAACTAGCTGGGGGTTTTAACTAGCTGGGGATTTTAAGCAACAGAAACTTTCAGCCCAACAAACATGATAAGAATGGTTATCAGAATTCTTTTGAAGTATATAGTTGGCAAGTAAACAAGGAGAACTATGAATTTACTTAAAACAGGAGAATTTAAAGCGATAATCATGTAGCTTGTGCTGCCAGCAAGAACTTTCACTTTGAAAAAACTTGGTTTCGAACCCTTTTACAAAAGGATAAACAACGCGTAGAAACCCACACCCTCGGATTCATATCGTTTGGCATGTTTGCTGAAGGCTATCTAATCCAATCCCAGTCCCATAATATGTATTCATCCATATTATATATTTCATTATATTTCCATGTCATCCATTTGCATGTTGCCCTTGTGATCATTCTTTTGGTCTCTAAGATGGACCATGGTCCCACATGTCCCCACATCAGACGACCCCGGGAGGTGCGACCAAACTTCATCACCTGCAGTTCCCTCATCTCTTGCTGCAGCACCGTGCAGCACTGGCAACGTGCTTTCTCCTGGCACAGCAACGGCCACAACGGCGGCTCTGGAGCGCTGGGAAATGTGCTGATCACGGCAGCGGCACAGTTCTCTGGCGTGATATTTTTTGAGCCTCCCAAAAAGATGCAGATTTTGGTCAAATCCAAAGCAAGAATAAGTGATCATTTGCTTTTCTATCTTTTTCGAGGTTTCTATAGTGCCAAGGCTTGTTCTCCTCCACTTTTAAATCAAAAAACGAACCACTGCTTTCGAGACGAGACTTTGTGGTGTCCCATTGTATTGCCTTTACAAACGGAGGAACATGGACAGATTATGTTCATCCTTTAACCCAAATTTATTTGTATTTTCTTTTTTTGAGAGGCAACTCCAAAATCTCCAAAGAAACGCTGTAGGTCAAACGGCTGGTTCCTTTCGACCAATCTTTTGAAGACGACCGTGATGGATTCCATGGATTCCATGACACTGGGCTCCGTGGCAGATTCGTTTGCGCAGCACTGGGACAGGGCCCTCTGGTGGTTCCGGCACCACGCTGCCGGGGGGAACTTTCCGGCGGCCTCGGTGGAAATGGCGGGCTGTGCGGCGATCAATGCTTGCGAAAAATGCAGCGAATGGATCTTTTCTCTGCGAATCTTATCAGTTTCTTGTGTGCAATTGATCTTTAGCTGCTTTAGCTCAGCAGTGTTGACCAGGCCATCTTATTTGCCCATGTCGCAGAGTCATTGTAAGGTCCAGCTCCGTTTAACACTGCTGAGCAGGATTGTTTGAGGGAGTCAAGGGGAACCCAAACAACAAGAAGACACGCAAGTGTCATCAAGTGTCCTTGGTTTGGGATCCTTTTTCCTGTCCAAGCCTTGGGATGTCTCCGATTTCAGCCACTATTCTCCCTTTATATCTAATTTTTGCATGGCCGTTTTTGATTGGTTGTGTGAATCTTAGGTCCGTGGTAGCCCTTATGCAATGGATGTATCTGTTTGTCACAACTCTGGATGTGTGATTTCTTGTCCCCAAATGTGCTGTCACGGGCTTTGCAGCCCTTGGCTCATGAGGACCTGAATTCCTGGAGGATACCTCTGGACTGCCATCATTTGCTTATGGAAGTGGGGGTTGGGCTGATCTCCACTTTTTTTCACATCTGGAACTTACGGTGCTAAACCCAGTGTGGTAAACCCAATAAACCTCCAATCTTGGAGGATTTATAGTGACCCAGAGCTGATCCCAAAGCTCCAGGATCATCCAGCTGGGTGATGCTCCAATTGTCGTTTTGAAGGGTTGAAGAGTTGAACGCCGCCTTTTTTTGTTGTTCAGAGCTTTCCAAGCAAAAAAACAGTGGTGGTATCAGGGCCCAAAGCCATAGTGCTTAGATACGAAATGGATCTCTTGAGGCGTAGGTGCCCAAGCTACTTTAACCGTCCCACAAAATCCCAAATAGGGTAAATTGATTGCCAGTTGAAACCCAATAATTGTTTGGTTAATTAAAATCCACATCCTTCTTGCGATGGTTACATCATGTTAAATCACCATGCTTGGTAAGTTAAAAGCCAATTATTCATGGTTAAATCAACATTTTTGATGGTTAAATCCCCTCAAATCACACTTGTTTTTCGTCACCAAGGGCGACCAGACCTTTAATTCGGCCATCGTGGCTTGTGAGAAGGGCGAAGGGCGGCCACAGTTCTGAGCTGAGCCGAAACCCACGAGGAGGTCACTTTTTTAGGTGAATTTACCATCATAAACCATATAGGTAAATATGGATATTTGCTCACTTTTAAGGATGATTTGGGGGTACCCCCATTTTAGGAAACTTCCATTTACCATCATTTTACCCAGATTCATACTTGTCAGGCATATTAAAGCATCATGAACCATGATGTTGAGCATGAAACACGTAGACATGTTCTGTCATTTCCTGGTATTTGCACATTCTTTCGAGGTTGTATAGCCGCCCCACATGGCAAGTGTTTCAGCAACAACTCCTGCTGGTTTCATCGATGTTGATTCCAGTTCCTGCACTGCTCAGACTGCGCCGAATTCATGGGGACTTAGGGATGGGTCAAATTATGGAGTTCTCAGACAACAAGTCGCAGTAGATATACCCAAAACATGGACGCAAATGGGATGATGGAACAGCAAGCATCACTGGGTATACCACAAACAAACCACCATTGTGATGTCTTCAGCAGCAAATATGAGAATTTCATGGAATTTCAGCAACATATAAAAATGGGGAGCTGCTGTCAACAACTGCAAAGCTTTACTACTAGAAATGGTCAGTCCATCCGATTCATCCGCAACCAATTTTGACCCATGCCTAAATGATGATGTGCAGTGGCCCAGAAAGAAAAGGTGGAGCGGCGAGTGGATGCTCTCAGCAGAAACGACTGGTTTTCTTTGGCAGGAAATCCCTAGATTTGTGATGGATCAAGACCATGGTTTCCTGTCCCTTTTGTCCCGATGGTTCATGGTTCCTAGATTTTGATCGTAAACCATGACTTCCTGTAACTTTACCTCTCAAACTCTCAAGATTTTCATGGCAAAGAACATGGTTTCCTGTAACCTTCGCTCACATTTAAAATCGATCCTGTCCTTTTTTGGGAGTTTGTGGAAAGAACAACTTGAAGTGGATCATGTTCTTGGTTTGCAGGGTGCATCAAGACCCACGACTCTGATAGACATTGCCATGGAAAAGTTTGGCAAAGAATATCATAACTTTGACGATCTCTCTTCATGTTCTTCCATGTTATCTTCTCTGTTGTGAAACAACACCAAGAGTAGGGAGAGCATATGTCATGTCAGACATGACCCATGGTGGAGCAAGCTTTAATGCCAACGTGTGTGCCGGCCATTTTCCAGCTTCTGAACTTTGGCATTTTGGTGATCTAAGGAGTAAACATCATCAGTTTCATCCCTCAGAAACAGGATTTTAGACGACAGATCTAGCTAGCACGACGACATGCCGACTGAAAACCCTTTCCCCAGATAGAAATTTGGTGGAGGATTTGGCTGGAAGCTCTTACAGTGTCACAGTGAAACAGATCTAAGAAAGCCGGAAAACCGGAGGTTCAAACCTCAAGCTAACTTCCAATGCTTGTGAAGTCATTCCAGGAAATGTCTGCACTCAACCTGGCATTCACATCAAAAAAACGTTCAGTTTGGAGCCTGCCTTTTGGCGCCTAGCCTATCATGGTGATGGCGATTATGGTGTTGCACCCTTTCGTGAAGATGAGGTAAAATGAGGGTTTCCAGCTGCAGCGGCTTGCGCAGACAGATGGAGAGTGGCAGACTTTGATGTTGGGAAGGATTTTTTTCACCACCTGATGCACACCAAGGACTTAACATGGAACATGAAAAAGTTGTGAATAAGATGATTTTACTTTTTGGTATGGCCCAACTGTTGGCTTCACTGTTCAAATGTAGGGGATGTGTAGAAGTGTATATCATGTTTGAGGCAGATCAAGGCCCATTTGCAGCTATTGTGGTGTGAAGGGAAGGGCACCAGGATTTTACCCATACCGCCCATACCCATCTAGCATTTTCGTGTATCATACATGACATTTCGGTTGTTAATTGATGTTAACCCCTCAAAAAATGTGTCTAGAGACTAGATGACAGTGTGGCCCGAAAGGGAAGAGCAGGAGGGAGTAGATCAAAACAAGATGGAAAAGAAGATGTGAACATGACGGATGATAAATGATGATGAAAGATAATGAATGATGAATGAAGTTGTTGCATAATGACTAATGAATGTATACTGAGTAGACATGAAGTAATGAATGAATGAATGTATATATATATATGTATATATATATACGTGTGTCTATATATATGTGTATATATATATATATGGCCATATATATATACATACACATATATGGGGTATAATGAATATATGTATGTAAAATGCATGCATAGAAGCATTTAAACACAGACGCTTTACAAACACACACACACACAGAAGCTTTTAAACTTAAACACAAAAGTTTTTACACACAGAAGCAGAAGTCTTTACATGGAGGAGCTTTTACACACAAAAGCTTTTACGCAGGGACGTCTTTGCACAGAAGATCTTTTACACACAGAAGCTTTTACGCAGGGACGTCTTTGCACAGAAGATCTTTTACACACAGAAGCTTTTACGCACCGAAGCTTTTCACACAGAAGCTTTTACACAGAGAAGTCTTTATACAGAGGAGCTTTTACACAGACGCTTTTGCACAGAGGAGCTGTTGCACAGAGAAGTATTTACACAGAGAGATCTTTACACAGAAGAGCTTTTACACACAGAAGCTTTTGTGCAGAGAAGCCTTTACACAGAGCAGTCTTTACGCAGAGGAGTTTTTACACACAAAAGCCTTTACACAAAGAAGTCTTTGCATAGAGGAGCTTTTGCACAGAGCAGCTTTTACACAGAGAAGTCTGTACACAGAGGAGCTTTTACACGCAGAAGCTTTTACACAGAGGAGCTTTTACGCAGAGAAGTCTTTACACAGAAGAGCTTTTACACGCAGAAACTTTTACACAGAGAAGCTTCTACACAGAGAAGTCTTTACACAGAGGAGCTTTTACACACAGAAGCTTTTACCAGAAGCTTTTACACAAATAAGTCTTGACACAGACTTGTATCTGAAGGTTCAAAATTTCAATATTGCACCAGCTTTCGACGTTCGACCTTCATTTGTGCGAAAGGGTTGCATCTCATCTTTCAAAATTGCAATTATATTTTACACGAGTTTTTGACATTCGAACCTCATTTCATGCGAAAGGGCGACGCCGTCGCCCTGAAAATTCGCATTTCACTACAGGACTCGCACGATTTCCGCAGAGGGTTGCGCCGGAAACAGAAATTTTCACCATACGTTTGTGCTTCTGACATGCACGATCTCCGTTGAGGGTCGTGTTTCCATCGGCCGAGCTGCCCCTCCCGCCTAACGAGAGAATTTAGAAGAACTGGAGAAGTAGGAGTTTTGTCGGACTAGAAGTTAACTCCGATGAAGTTAACTCCTGTGTGAGAACTCCTGTCTAACAATTCCTGTGAAAGAACTCCTGTGCAAAAACTGTAAGAACCCTTGTGTAACAACTCCTGTGCAACTGCAGATGACATTATGGGAATTTTGTAGGAGATATGTAGACGTTGAGCGCCTGTAGATGAAGTTGATGTAGATGATGTATTATGTGATGTAGATGAAGTTTATAGTTTATTGACGTTGATGTAGATGATGTACTTGATGTGTGTGACGTGGATGAAATTGATGTAGATGATGTATACAGGTGATGTAAAGGGTGTAGGAGAGATGTAGGAGGTGATGGAGATGAAATTGATTTAGATGATGTAAAGGATGTGGGAGATGTTATGTAGATGAAGTGAAAAGTTGATCTTGGCACCAGTTCTTTGGGAAAAACATTCCGCAGGAGCTTTGGGGGAAAACATATAGAACCCTGTTTACTCTGTCTTGGATGAATTGTGTCGCGACCTGACACAACCTCACTACAGATAGATGATGGTTAAAATACGGTCAATCTTGGGGTTTCCCCATCAGAAATCAGCTTCAAAACAGCCGGAAGTCACGGCTTGTTTGGAGAACCTCCAGTCTTCAAATCTTCAAAGGAATATCACCATGGGTGTCATTTTCAAAAAACGCTTCCTGTTTCCAGGTGGTGTTTAAAAATACATATATGATGTTAGTATCATGCAGTAAATACATGCATATATCAGTGCACATATATATATATATACAAATATATATATATATATATATA
>Ga0126342_10004585_pt1 | contig 23702 bp, 17 predicted proteins | sample Cyp1metagenome_FD_92528 | JGI IMG/M metagenome (GOLD analysis project Ga0126342, IMG submission 92528) | Coral microbial communities from Lord Howe Island, Old Settlement Bay, Australia - Cyphastrea 1 metagenome | ecosystem: Host-associated > Invertebrates > Cnidaria > Coral ...
ACTACCACTACCACTACCACTACCACTACCACTACCACTACCACGACGACGACGACGACGACGACGACGACGAGGACGACGACGACGACGACGACGACGACTACTACTACTATGACGCCTCCTCCGGCGCTACTCCGATGCCTACTCCGCCGTCGACTCGTCAGAAGCTTTTACACACGGACGCCTTTACACACCAAAGCTTTTACACACCAACGTGTTTACACACAGACGCTTTTGCACACAGCAGCGTTTGCACACAGAAGCTTTTACACACAGACGCTTTTACACTTCCGTTCAAAAAGCTCTCCCCCAGCAGAGTGCAGGATTTTTGACGTTTTTTACACACAAACGCTTTTACACACAGAAGCCTTTACACAGCAAAGCTTTTACACACAGAGGCTTTCCCGGATTCCGTCCAAAAAGCTCTCCCCCAGCAGAGTGACGGATGCTTTGGTGTTTTTTACACACAGACGCTTTGACACACAGAAGCTTTTACACACAAAAGCTTTTACATTTTACATGCACAACAGCTTTTACACGCAGAAGCTTTTACACACAGAACCTTTTACACACCGAGGTTTTTACACACAGACGTTTTTACACACAGACGCTTTTACACACAGAACCTTTTGCACACAGCACACAGCGGCTTTTACTCACAGACACTTTTACACACAGGCGCTTTTACACACAGAAGCCCTTACACGCAGAAGCTTTTACACACCGAAGCTTTTAAACACAGAGGCTTTTACTCACAGACAGTTTTACACATACACACAGAAGCTTTTACCCACAGAAGCTTCTACACACAGAAGCTTTTACACGCAGAAGCTTTTACACATGGAGGCTTTTCCACACAGAACCTTTGACACACAAAAGCTTTTACACACAAAAGCTTTTACACACACACACACTGGCCTTGTTTTGGTCCAGGCCACGGTCTGCGACTACGCCGAAGGCTCATGTAATGAACCACATAGCTATGGCCGGCGGGCTCGCCGCAGGCAATTAAATACCGTGGTTTTTGCTCCCAAGGTTAGAAAACCGTAAATACTGTGGTTTTTGGCTCCTGAGGCGCTAAAAACATTGGTATTTACGGTGTTTTCTGCCATCTGGCAACACAAAATGTTGTAAAGTATAACACTTTCTGTGGTTTTTGCTTTCAATTTTTGAACCGGCTTTGCTAGTCACATGTTCTTCGCATTCGTCAACAAGAAACAAAGCAAACGGAGACAAAGGCTTTGAAGTTATGGAACTCTACATACTTATATTTTATGTTAAGAAATTATGGAGCTTAAAGTTTTGAACTTTTGCTACCTTATGCTAACTTACGATTTATGATTGACCTTACGGGAACTTTCAGGAAGTTACGCTTGGCAGGTTAAGAGCTAACATGAACTTATATGACAATGTGTTCATATCATTTTATCAGACTTGTCTTTGCGATTTCACAACTGTTTTTTCATTTCCTACCAGTAGTACCGCACAAGGCGGTGGCGGAAGTTTCAAAGGTAAGACACAGGAGAGGTGAGTTGTTGTGATGCACGGATGGCAGGGCGAATCCACGGATAGACCGAAAGGTCGTGGGAGTTGTGTTTTCTTGGGTGGTTGCAGTGGTTGCAGTGGTCACCTCACCCACAACTGCTGGATGTAGTGTGGTGTAGTGCAGCTGTAGTTGTAGTGTAGTATAGCGTAATCTAGTTGCAGTTGTGGCTGTGGTGTGGTGTAATTAGTGTCGTGTAGTGTACTGTAGTGTTGTGTACTGTCGTGTCGTATAGTGTAGTGTAGTGTAGTATAGTCTAAAGTAGCTGTAGTGTAGTGTAGTGGAGTGTAGTGTGGTGTAGTATAGGGTAATGTAGTTAATGTAGTTGTAGTGATAGCTGTAGCCGTAGCTGTAGTTGTAGTACCATGTGTCGTTGTAGTTGTAGTTTTAGCTGTACTTGCAGTTGTTGTTGTCGCATCGTGAACGTCCAAAGATGGTCCGATTATGGCGAGTTTTTCACATGTTGACTTCGAAATGTGCGTCGCACCACAATGGCGTGCACTTGTTCGACGTCTTAACTTGAAAAAGTGCTCCGAGACCGACAGTTTGTAACACTTTTAACTTCGAAATTTGCTTCACACCACCAAGGCGTTCACTTTTTCACCATCTCAATTTCTAAAAGTGCTCCGAACATGTGGTGCCTTCAGCATTTTGACTTCAAAATGTGCTTCGCGCCACAACAGCATGCACTTTTCAATCATCTCAACTTCCAAAAGTGCTCCGAACATATGCTGCTGCTAGCATTTTGACTTCGAAATGTGCTTCGCGCTACAACGCCGTGTTTTTTCATCATCTCAACTTCCAAAAGTGCTCCGAATGTGCGGTGCTTTTGCATTTTGACTTCGAAACGTGCTTCGCGCCACAACGGCGTGCAATTGTTCATCTCTCATCTCTCCAGATGGCTCCGCACCCGCCGCTTTAGCGAGCCTACTTTTCGACCCTGAGAGCCCCAAAACATTGGAAAAACACAGTGTTTCGCGACTTTTCTACCTTTTCGGGCACTTTGATCTTCTTTCTTCTGACTCTTTCTCTTCTCTGATCTTCTTTCTTCTCGTCTCTTCTCTGACTCTTCCCACCTCTTCTTTTCATCGGTCCATATTGTGGGAAGTTTGACTTCTAAACTTCCTTGGACAACTACAACTACAGCTACCACTACGCTAGACTGCAACTACAACAACTACTACTACAACGACCATGGCACTACAACGACAACCACGCCACACTACGCTCGACACTGCACTACACTACACTACACTACACTACACTACACTATACTACACTACAGTAGACTACACGACACCATACCACACCACACGACACCGCACGACATTCAGCAGTTTGTGGTGAGGCGACCACTGCAGCCACTGCAACCACACAACAAATGACAACTCCAACCACCACTCGGTCCATCAGTGGATTCGCTCTGCCATCCATGCATCACAACAACTCACCCTCCTATAGTGTCCTATCTTTGAGCCGTTTTTTTCTGCGGTACCACTGGTGGATAGCAGTTAGCAGTAACAGTAGCAGTAGCAGTAGGAGTAGGAGTAGTAGGAGTAGTAGGAGTAGTAGGAGTAGTAGGAGTAGCAGGAGTAGTAGGAGTAGCAGGAGTAGCAGGAGTAGTAGGAGTAGTAGTAGTAGTAGCAGCAGCAGCAGCAGTGGTGTAGTTGTAGCTGTAGTTGTAATTGTAGTTGTAGGTGTCTATCTATCTATCTTTCTTTCTATCTATCTACCTGTCTATCTATCCTGTCCTAGCCTATCCGATCCGATCCGATCCGATCTATGTATCTATCTTTCTTTCTTTCTTTCTGTCTTTCTTTCTTTCTATCCATCTTTCTATCTATCTCATCTTTCTAACCTATCTAATCTATCTAATCTATCTCATCTATCTAATCTATCTAATATATCTAATCTTTCCAATCTATCTAATCTTTCCAATCTATCTAATCTATCCAATCTATCCAATCGTTCTTCAGGCATATCCTTTTCAAGAATTGATCTTGTCAGTCCATTTTTCAGTTTTTCTACACTCATGTTTTTTTATTAGTCTATGCCTTTTAAACTTTGTCCTTTTCAAGATTTGAACTTGGCAGTTCTTCCTTTTTCTTGAAACCATAGGAAAAGGATGTAAAATACAAGAAGGAACTATCTAAAATGCCACCCTGTCGACGATATTTGCTTAATTGATTGCCAGACATTTACGTCACAGAATATGAAAGATCTATGCAGATATGTCATATATGTCTCTAGATATATATATATATATATACATATATATATACATATATATATACACATATATATATATATCGTAGATATAATATCTGATTGTTGGCAGCGGCCAATGCAAACCTGACCAATCTAGGAACACATGTCCAACACATGATGACATAGAAACAGTTAGAAGCACGTAAAACATAGAACAAAAACGATCACGCCACTGATGCAAGATGCCAACAGCATCAAATCGGCCGTTTATTGGTTCATAGCGTTTAGTAGAAACTAATGTTCATGTATAGGTGATCCTCTATAGAACCCTGATTGCCTCTGTCTCCTAACAATTTGAAACAAACCTTCCCCTTCCCCACAAGAAAACGAACAGCCAATTTCAAACAATTTCAAGCAAAACGATTCCATCAGAATATGTTCCAAAAACCATAAAGAATATATTTCTCAAGCAGGTCCTCAAACAGAAGCAATAGCTTTCAAGACCACCCTGCGATGAAATGGCAAACGACCTAGGCAAAAATAAAGGTCCAGCGGAGCCGATGATGAGCGTTGAATCCGGCAACGCCGTACGGTGATGTAGCCTGCAGCTAGCTTTAGCTACCCGGGGGCGCGCACCTGCCGCCGACCCCTCCCCAAAATCCTTCAGGTTAATGGGGATCTAGGGCTTTGGAGGGCCGGGGGCTGGAAAAAAAAACATAAAGAAATTAGGATGCTTCCAGAGGTCAGTTTTGGAGCTTTTTTGGACCATTCTTGGACGATTTTTTGTCGCCGTCGGGAAGCAAAAACCTTGTAAGTTGCAGTGTTTTCTGTACTTTTTGCATATAAAAAAATACTTCTTGCAACATGCTGAAAATCGCGTGAATATCAGTGTTTTTGCTAGGTATGTTTCAAAAACACTGCAAATACCATGGATTCTGCTACAAGTGGCACAAAACATCGTAAGTACCGTGAATCCTGGCTTCTGAGGCGTAAAACACATCGATATGTACGGTGTTTTTTGCTCCAAGAGTCTGCAAAAAAGTGAAAACACCATCTATTGGACAATTTTTAGGGGCACACCAAAATGTGACAAAAAGATGTGTCGTAAGATGGTTACAAGCTGCGGTATGTAAAGAATATCACACCATGCCCTGCGCGTGCAGAGCACATGAACAACACCAACACTCACACTACCAACATATGGCGCTGCCAGTGTGCGAAGCTCTCCAATCAAACAATATATATATATTGTTTTTATTATTTGTATTTATCTTTGTATTTATATTTATATTTATATCTATTCATTTATTTATCATTATCTATCTATTTATTTATCTGTTTCTTTATTTGTTCATCTTTTTATCTATTTAATCATATACATTATACATCATGGCCATTCTGCAGTCTACAATAATGTATGTATTAAATTTATATTATAATATATATATAACAACAATAATATAATAACAATAAAAATAACAATAGTAATAACAATATATATTCAGGGATATAACAACAATATAGTCGTAATATAACTTAATGACACTAATAACGACAATATATGTACATATTGTGTATATATATATATTTATTATTATTATTATTAGTAGTAGTAGTAGTATTATTATTATTGTTATGACTATTATGGTTATTATTATTGTTGTTATTATTATTATATTAAAATACCTATTATGTGTATATATATGATATGTGATTATGTGTATATGTTATAGAATACAATGTATTTCTACTCGTTACATTCTGAAAGATCAGGTGGTGCAGTACTCCTGCTCGTCTCCCACCTTCAACTCTCTTGTTGTTGCATCCAAAATGAAAATACTCCCTGGCCTAAGTGGTCTGTAAAAAAAGATTTAGCTGGGTGCAAAATAGCGGACCGCACTAAGCTCGCAATCAAAAAAAACGAGTGAAGTGCATTGGTTTATTGCTTTATCATGATCTTCAGACTGCTCTCTTGACTTCCTCTTTTGTTTTGTAACTTCTTGCTCTCCTCATCGCCATCCGTGTCGACCTTCATCCTTGCCTTCATCTTTGTCAGCTTCTTCAGCAGCTTTCTTATTGCCGTCTTTATGGTCAGCATATCTTCCATCATTTTCTCAGAATTAAGTCCCTGGCCCGTCTGCAACTGCCAGCTGCGCTCCCAGTGAGACTACTCGAACTGGAGCCTGCGCATGCTCCATGTAGCCAGCATGCTGCGACGTCGTACAAATGTGACTAGTTTTGTCTCTAAGAGCACGCGTCCTGACACAGATTCGCCACCACATCAGAATTGGTGTAGGGAGCATCTTCAGAAACTTGCCACCTCAACTGCCAGGTTTTGCATTGAGAACAATCTGGAATACCCAATACTGCACATTATATTTGTTCATCTTCTTCCGGCCACGACCTCTTTGTCCGTTGCTCAGGCCCAAACAAGCGCAGATCACCATTGTTATGCACCGAGACGACCTTCAGTCAAGGTGCAGTGGACAAGAATCATAGGCAGTTGCCACCGGTGGCTGATTTCTGAGTTCCAGCTGCGTCTGCTATTGGAGAGAAACACAAATCTGACACCTGCAGATTTCAGAATGCATTGTGAGTTTGACCACGGCGCAACTCGTGATGCAATGCTCACCTCTGCGGTAGGACTTGATGGTGCTGACTCATGCAGCTGGACCTGGCTGAGAGCTCAGCACTTCCACACAATATGTTAAGCATTCCAAGTAGCCCGGGAGACGTATTGTCCGGCAGCAACAGCACTCACAGGCCAAATGGTGCCCTGTCGCTCAAAACCAGGGACTCAAAACTACGGCGAGTCAGTGGTCTAAGTTCGGGTGAGTGCTCAGAATGTGACTCGGATATGATTCGATACGATTGATATGATTGATATGATTGGTATGATTGATATGATGGGTTCTGGGTACTCTTAATTTCAATTCTAAGCTTTCACTTTGCAACTCTCCAACACAGTGCTTTGCCTTGGATGTGCCAATCACCTGAGCGTTGGTGGATTGCAGGCTGTCTGCGAGTGATTTGAATCCAAGGTGATGACCATGTGCTGCGTCGTGGGCACAAAGCAAGCCGCCTGTCCAGTGAAACGACACAGAGCCCCAGAATGCCCCAAAGCAGCGCAAGTGGTTTCCTCCATTTGGTGCAAAACAAATGCAAAGAGACCGAAGGGTCAAGTCAGAAGAGATTAATATATATATATATATATTGTTATATTATTATTATCATTATATATGTTATTTTGATTTATTTTGTTATTGAAATAGGCTGGCTGAGGCAGCGCGGCCTGATGATACCTGATACTGTCGGGACCAGCCTCAGCACTGTTCAGCGAACAAGTGACGGCATGGTAAGTACGCTTCCAGACTCCCTTCTCGAGCATGCTTTAACACTAAAACCGAAACCGTTCAAGAATCTTGGGTTTAGCCTGATAAAGAACAGACTGTGTGCTAGGCTTGGTCTGACAGCGGCAGGAAGAAGATCAGCGCAGATGCATCCTGTGACAAGACTCGAATCAAGAAATCCAGATGTGTGATATTGCGGCCCTTGCGGCTTCACATTTGGGGAATGTCTTTGCAGCAGACAAGGATCCTCAGTATAAACTTGAGTTCCGTTTGTGGATGTCACCTCGGCACGGGGAAGACAGAGCTCTGGGTTCTTGTCCATCTCATGAGTGAGCTGGAAATGTTGTGATGTCGTCGTTCATTGTTGGGCAATATGTGGAAAGTCAACGCTTGAACAAGTCCTGAATTGGCTAGTGCCACCCGTGCCAGCCGCTGGAATCCAATGCAAATAAGTAGCCACCAGTACGGGGCCATGCAGCGTCTCCAAATATCGAATGGAGGTTGCCTAGTGCCACTTTTCCAGCTCAGAAATAGCGAACACTAAACTCACTGAACAGAATCAAACACGAGTTCTTGCACATCTTCTGTGGATTTCTCTGCAGGGTCTTGTCACCTTCTTGTCACCTTCTTGTCACCTTCTTGTCACCTTCTTGTCACCTTCTTGTCACCTTCTTGTCACATCCAATGGCTTTGGCGCTCTCGGTAGTCCGCGAACACAAATTCCTGCCTGCACCACCTCGGGACCATCCTGCATGGCGAAGCTTAGACATGTGACACATGGCAAGGCAAAGGTTTGTCGTACGATCATGTAGAATCAGTCGTTATTGTACGGTAAAATCCCCTAGATGTACAAATCATGTACAAATCCCGTACGAAACCCGTTCCGACGCCGTGCCTTGCTTTGACCAGAGGCGAGAGCGTGCAGAAGCAACTTCCCTTGACCTTTGCCAAGCTGGTCGGACTGTTGTGCGTACTGGGACAACAGTATCCCATGCCATACCCCAGTTCAACAGCGGGGTTGATTTCATATGAATTATATAGTCTGATCTAATTGCTTCATATTATATACTTCAAATTGACTCATATACATGTATACATATATATATACACTTCATATTGCCTCATATTGTTTTTTGTTCGTTTCAATTTGCACTTGTTTCAGAAAGGAAACACCATGTCGTGATTGACAGCAGCAAGGTGCCTGCATTCAAGGAGTTATGAATAGAGGCGACATACCTGGAAGCAATACATACATGCTGATGTTCACCTAAATGAACTTGGAGTAGCCCATCAGCTGCCAATGAAACATGCAAGACTGACCCAGTGGAGGAGCTTGCAAGGTTGTTGTGCAAGAGAGATGCTCCCGACCTTGAGAGAGTTCTCTGAGAGACTAATTTCTGAAATTGACACGTGAGCCACAGAATGATCAGGCTGCCGCAACTTGAACCAAAGAGCCAGGGTGTTTCAATTCTTTTCTAGGCTATGAATGCAGCACTCAGTGTGACACCACGTTCACTGACAAGATTTCAGTGGCGACAAAACCTAGTCCATACCACTGCCGAGGCACGTCAGCTGCGAGGCAGCTGCCATCGGAACGCCCCTGTCCAAGTATTAGCAACAACAGCTCAAAATCTTGACCAGCAAAACCTGTAACAAGTCACAGCCGACGCCTCAACCGTGACTACCGCACCCTTTTACATCAAGCCGTTTTACCTTGAGCATAGATTCCTGGTTCTCAAGATTCTTGCACTGATTCTTGCAGTAATCCTGCTGTATTTTGTTAGTTGTTGTTCCCTAGCATGTCAGCTGTTTTAAGTGACCACGCACATGAACAGCCATGTTTCTCAAAGGATAGCCCACAATTCATCGACCGATACTGGCTCCAAGTAGGTCTCTATAAGCTTCAGCTACCAAGATTTTGAGAATGTATGGTGATTCTTTGGCAGCCACTTTTCCAATTGAAACGTTCGCCGCTTTGGCATCTCTGTCGCCAATGAACTCTGGCTTTCACAGCAGTAATTACAATGCATGTTGTGAAGCGCTGCAATGCGCTGGGCTATTGTACAGCTAGGGAGATTGAAATGATTTGCATGTTGGTTCAGCTGTATCTTTGCCATGAGTTCTGCAGCTTCATTTCGAAGCCCTTTGCTGCCACTTGGGTCACGTGCAAATGGTACAGAATATGTATTCAAGTATTTCCACCACACTTCATGTTGTGTGGCTGAGGAGTACGTGTGGAATACTGTCTGCTCAGAGTGATCTGAGCCTTCTGTGAAAGGACGGTTGGGTGAGACACTCGGCTGAGGGTCAAGAAAGTTGCTCCTTTTCGCCAAATCAAGCTGCCTGGAAGCATGACTATGCAGTACTACGACATGATGAGAGTTTGTGGAGCCAGGTTGAACACAAAGCTTCAACCCTTTGGTTTGCCCAGTTCAAATCGACGAAATGCGCATCGATGGCACAATTACAGACAGTGCAGCGAAGCAACAGCATTTGCACTCGCGGTCTGAAACGACTACAGTCTGCATGAGTATCGCTGGCATTGCCACGCGGAAGCCAACACATGAAATCATCTTTAAAAATCATCATGAAGTCATCTACTGTGTATAAATAAATGGCACAACACATGGCTCGCAACGATGCAAAATCAGACGCTGGCTTGACCCATGCAGGCAAAGATGCGCCGGCTCACTGCCTTTGCACCTGAGCAGAGGCCAGGCCACCCTTTTCTTCGAGAAACACGTGGGTAACACCAGCAACTTAATCGAGCATTTTTGTGAAAACATATGAAAATTAAATATGAGAACATGCCCTTCATCAACTATCTGTCAAAATTCTGCGAACTTTCATCGACACTTTGCCTGCTTCCATTCCTTGTTTTTTTTTGGTTGTCGATTGCGTCCGGGACGTCCTGACACCGGGAATATTCGTTGGCTGCGATGCAGTCATCTCATGTCATCTCGACTCTATGGGACGAGATGTCTGAGGCCTAGACCTTGCTGACCTTGCTGGTTTTTCTGTTTTTTGCCATGTGCTCCAGCATAAGCGCCATAGCCATAACCATAATCGACGTTGCCATAAGTGCCATAAGCACCCCAATTGTCCCAGGCAGCCCAATCATTCCAATCATCCCAAGTATTGTAACCATCGTAGTTGCGATGTGTACGAGGCCGGGAATCTCTCTGCCTTGCAGCTCCAATACAAGAAGCTTGAATACATGCTGCTCAAACATACTAAAACACGCTGAACACAACTTTCCTCAGGCAATGTGAAACAAGCTACAGCCTCCATGCAGGAACTGGATCAGCTTTAGAAGTCACCTGTCAAAGGGCGTCAGCAAGCAGCACTTACTTCCAAGCAGGACTCCCTTGATGTGTCCCTGTCTTCACTTTCACTTCAAAAAACACATATCCCCTTTTTGAAACACTTGAGACACAAGATTCAGAAGCATTCACCTGTGTCCCTTGGATCTCTGTCTGTTTGATCGCTGGCTCTTGGATCTCCGTCTGCTGTTTCGTTGGCTCTTGGATCTCCGTCTGCCTTTGCCAAGGGGACATTCAGGAATATATTGAAACAAAGAACACATACGGTCATACGGTATTTCAGGGCAAGCCCGCACAAATTTTGTAGCACAGTTGCACCACAGCACTGAATAAGTGCAACCTCATTGCAAACTCTGAGACTCTGGCGTCTCTGGCCAATTTGCAATACCACAGAAGCATTCCTCATCGGAGTCGTCCAGTGAATCTGCCCAAGGTTTTTGATCAGGGAGACGGATCCAACTAGTTATCTCAGTCTCCGCAGTCTCCACAGTCTCCAACCCTTCGTTGCCATTGCCATCGGCATCAGCGATATCGCCCTCTTCCGGCAGCTCCTCGGAGACCTTCACAGACTTCAGAGATTCCTTCGGCGTTTCCGGCTCCTTCGCGATGTCATGTTGCCACTGTTGCGACTGTTGTGGCTGCTCATCTTTCCGTGCTTCCTCGCACTCAAGACACTCAGCCTCGTCTACCTTCTCTACACAATCAGAACACTCGAAATCCACAATTGCGACACTTTTAACTTGCTCGGCTTTCTCAACCATCCCAGAAGCTGTCTCAGCCGTCTCAGCGTTCTCACGCCTCTCTTCCTCTTGCGGATCCACACGAACACTTTGCCGCAGGCGCTCACTGCGCTCACACCTCCTTGCTTTGGACCTTTTCACTGGCTTGTAGAAGGAGCGTGGCATTGTTGCAGCTGATGAGCACCGCGAGCGCTGGGAGCAGTAAGCAGTTGATGTTTCATTGGTTTCATCAACCACCTGAGGTCCCAACTCCGGGGCACGGAAGATGCCAGGACTTTGTGCTGGATAAAACGACTTGGCTTTTGGAGTGCCATAAAATGACACCTTTGCCTCCGGAGCCACCTTTAGGACTCCAACGGAGAAAAATCTGGAAACTCCTTCGACTTCAACATTGACTTTGGGCTGAGCCCCGCGGGCTCGCCATACACGCGGCATAAGGTTGGCAAGTGTCTGAAAGACACTGACCCTTGAGATATAAACACTGAATCATGTCCAAGGCATCACAGAAAAATCAAATCAATACCTTGTTGGACTGAGGCAGTTTGAAAATGCAGTTTTGAAAGCAAGGACCAAGAAGGTTGCAAATGTTGCAGAAAGCTCACGCAAACGGAACTGCCTTTGCAGCAATGGAATTCGCACTGCAGCCTTTTATGCATCTTTGGCATCGCTCCGATGGCTTTGGCTTTTTGAAAGCAACTTGCGAAACTTCACCTGAAAAGCCCAATGTTCATCAAAGGCTGGTGGGAAGGCGGAAAAGGCGCTGACATCTCAACTTGTGGCGTGGCAATTGAGGCCAAGACTTTGTGGCCCGGCAAGCAGTTGATCGTCCTTATTTCCAGCAGCAAAAGTAGTCACTGCAAAAGATTTAAATTCTGCCTGAGGAATGTTTGGAACCCATATCATATCGAAGTTGGATGAAAAGACTTGAGACTGGCGCTGGAGCATTTCTTCTTGGTCCGCGCTGTCCAAATCGTTTAAAACCTGTCCGTCGCTATAAGTAAATGAAGCTCCAGAAACACTTTGTTGAAGAAACTGAAAATGTCTGTACCGTCTGTACAGTTTGTACCAGTTTCTTTCAAATGTCATCCCTTACTCATTGATGAAGCGCCTCGGTATCGTACCCATTCGCAGCTAGACTATCCTTGGCTTGATTGAGGATATTGAGGCCTATGATGAATTTGTCAAGTCCAAAAGAGCCCAATCCAGCGATTCTCAGACTGGACCATGTCGAGTCATGTTGAGGCACCGGAGGTGACAGGATCTTGAACAGTGCTGCATTGCGAGGCCCAAGCTTAAGGCCTTGGCCGCGTAGGCTTCGAGTCCAGCTGGCTGTAGAAAATGCTGAAGGCTGCAGTTGTTTGACTCAGCAGCATCTTGAAGCTCCTCGAGCGTAAGACTCCACAAGGACCAAAGACACAAGTCAATGTCTCAACAAAGACATGAGAAAGGGCTAAATGAAAGGCTCCATAAGGACATACTGTGATGTCACTTTCGCAGACTTTGTTTCAAAATATGAAGGCCGTTTTCATCTTTTAACAAGTACTTTTGCCTGTCCTCCTCAGGAGCTTTGTTGGATGCAGGGCTGGACCCATCCTCCTCAATTGTCTTTTTGGCTGGACTGGCCGTCTCTACTTCGTTGTCTGGAGTTGCCCTGCGCAGCCACGCTCAAACAATCTCAAACACATAGGAATCGGTCAAAATCAGCCGCCTGTCCCCATGGCTGCTTTTTGAGTCAACCTCATCTGCGGCATCTCGAAGATGAAAAGTGTGGAATTAGTGGAACCAAAAGAATCAAAAACGTTGCTTGACCGCTTGACTGGCTCTTTGACTCGGCTACTTGCCAATTCTGTGCGGTCTGACCACAAACTCCAAGCACCTGCAAAATCTCAACCGTCACATCTGATTGTGAAAAAAATATGCATGCTTCAAGCCCGAACCGGGAAATTCGAAACTCTTGCCGAACCACATTTCACCTTGAAGATTCTCAAGGGATAGAAGGGATTGCCATCTCGTCCTGCATCGCATCATTTTCACTTCCGAAACAGATCTATATATTCCATATAATCTTCCGGCACAAACCCAAATCAATATAAATCCATCTTTGATACTTGGCGATACACTCAGCTTTCGGCATGTTCAGCAGCTGCCAAACAGACAGCTGCATCTTCCGCAACTTCCTGACGCTCAACCCGTCCGCAAATACAGCCATTTGGGGCCAGCGACCAGCCTCCATGCTAGATGTGCCAACAGGAGCCAGGGCAGTAAATGGAAGAGCCGTCGCACCAGGCCTGAAGGACTCGACATCAAAAGACCGAAGGCAATGCATCAGAATCCATCAGAATCACTCAGAATCCATCCTATGAGTCATATGTCACAATGTTCAGAATTTCTCATGATTTGTCACAATATGTCACAATGTTCAGAATGCATCAGAATGTCATAATCCATTCTGAGCACCCAAACTTGATCTCTGAGAGGCGTGGCGAATACGGACACCCCTACAGCAGCCAAGGACCAAGGCGCCAAGGCGCCACACTGCAGAGGATCACATCACAGTCTCTCCACGGCTCCACAGGTCTCTGACATGCTGGCTGTGAAGACGAAAGTCAACATAGCCTCAGTCTGAGCTCAGAACTTTACCTTTCATATCTTTCATAAGGTGTTTGCTAAATTGTTTTGGACAAACACTGCAGCAAATCATTTGGAGTATTCGCACAACAACGTTACATTCATGTCAAACCGAAACGTCTTGTTGTTTCTCATGGAACTACGGCTCGGCTTTGCAAGCTCCTCATTCAAGCTCAAAGCTGTGCCAGACTTGGTCAAAGATTTGTCGGTTTTCAGAGGTCAACATCTGCTCTGGCACCACCAAAGTCATGGTGTACAATTCACTGCTGGATCTCTCAGAATTTCTTAGAGCCACAGTGGACCAGCAGTGGATGCACACAGGGCCTTTCTTGGTTTCAACGCTCACCAAGTATTGGAATCCATATTTTTCACCATCCTGCCATGTTGATAGCTCTGTAGATTGGCCAAACTGTGCAGCAGTAAACGTCTCCTTGGACAGGCGCACAAATGCATTTTCAGGGTCACCTAACAAAAGCTGCAAGCTTTCGGACGGCACCGGCTGCACAATCACTGAAAGACTCTGTGCTCTGTCCACAGGTGCAATGCCAGCACCCGCTGATCCAAATGCAGCATCCGGGACAATCCGCTTTCTCTGTCTCAGAGTTGGGGTCTCGGCTGCAGCTTGCTTGGAAAATGCTATACTTTCATCACCCAGCCAGTCTCCAGGATAACGCAAATGGTACCTCCCTCTTTGTCTAAATGCCTTTAATCCACTCACAGGATAGATTTCATCCAGATTAGCTTGACGAGCGCCCTCAGGGTTCAAGCTCAGCAAGGCCCTCATGATCCCAAATAAATCACCAAAGATTGCCAGGACTGCGGATCCTGCAAGAACCGCCCAGTATGTGGAATCTCGGCGTCGGCTTTCTGCTGCCTTTCCCATATCAGTGAAAAGGCGCTGAACCAAATAGAGCCACTTGTTGCCAGATTTGTTGCCAGATTTGTTGCCAGATTTGTTGCTAGAGGTCTTTGGAGTGGATGTTGCGACCTTTCTTCCCTCACCCAGCTCCTGTGATCTCGACGATCTCGAAGCTTTACTTGTCACAAAGAGCGTCCTGGTCACGCAGACCGCGGAGACCCATAGGTCATTCCCGTGCCCGTGCCAGTCACTGTGCCAGGCACCTGGCCTTTCGGATGTTGTCCTTCGCCAGCCAAGTTCTGAATGCGCGGAATTCCGCTGAGGATTCAGCATGCGAATTATCTATCAGTGAAAGACCTTAGCAAATTTAGCAAACTTGTTTGTAATCTTTGTACGCCGACCTAGTATTGATATATAGATATGTAATGATATGTATAGGATATATGTTTCTGGTCCCCCCACTGCTCTGAAAAGCATCTCGAACCAGAAGCCTAAACAACTGAAACCTTGGGTGCTATGATCCTCTGATTCTTGAGCGAAAACATCGCACTTGTCTCAGAAGGGTTCCTCCTTGTGCTGCATCTCTGCTGGGATGGAGGATATTGGGCCCGGGATTCTTTTGCTAACTTGTGCAAGGAGAAATTCGCAGGAATCTTAAGGTTGTGCTGTCAATAACCTTGTTAAATTCTTGCTACATAATATCTTAGTGCAACAAGGTGAGGTTGTGATTGGGATGTTCCAGTGCTCTACCATGGGAGCTTGGGTCCTAGAAAGGAGGAAGAACCAAGTGAGCTGGTGTGCAAAAAATGCATGTCTAGACACATGCACTTCGAAAATTTGGAGAACAGTCTCTGGATGTACCCTGTACGTATATATATATAGTGTTGTATCTGTTGTACATGTCTGTGTGTGTGTGACGTATGTTTATTTGAAACTCATGTGGAGTGCCGGAAGCTAGAGGGGCAAAACATGGCAAAACTGTATAGACATTTGCCAATTGACGTCCAAAGGTTGAGGACGAGAATGCAGTGTTCTCAAGTTGGATCCGTCCAATGCCCAAAGCAGGGCTCAAGTCTGTTGCAGCAAGCGTATGAGCATTGAGCTAAATGGAGTTTTGGATTCAAATATTTCTATCAAAGTGAACTAAGCCAATGACCCATTGCCACAAATTGGAGCCTTGGTCCCACCCATTGGATCCCTTTAGATGCCAGAGGCAGACGAGGCAGAAGTCACAAGATGTCCGAAGCCTTGGAAGTGTTGAGATGTGTTGAGTGTTGCAGGAAACGCTGCCACTCAGTTTTCAGCTGCTTTGTGCCTTGAGCCGGCTCTCCTCACACTGATCTCAAGACAAAGGCCATCGGATGAAAACAGCTACCAGCACAGTAGTTCAAGCGAATTTCTCCAACAATTTCCCTGCCCCTATAAAGTTGCGGAAAATGCCTCAATTTGCACATTGCCCTTGATGGTTTGCTTTGAAACCTGCAAAGCAGTCAGGATTTTCTAAGGGACCAAGACACCCTCATGATCGCTATGTTCCTGCTCGAAATATGTGTCGCAAATACAAAGTAAAGTCGGCCTCTGCCCTTGCAGAAATGGCTTGCCGGGTGGTGACTGCACCTTCTCGTACAGAAGCCTCGAAATCAGCATTTGCCCATCCCAATTTAGGTAACGGGCCTGCTATTTGAGAACCTGTATCACCTCCGCCAAGCAATCGAAGCGTTTTGAGCGCTGCTCCTGAGACATGCAAATTGCAGCCTTCAAAACTTCACTCCACAAAGAGTATGGTTTCTAAGGTCTCGTTTTCCAAGGATGCTCGTCATGGGACGATATTTGAAACGAGTCCTATTTCCAAGGATTAGCACTCTACAATCAATACAAGTCACCGTATCTATGGGATCTCCTCGACAATCCGCTGGCGTTCAGTCATGCCAGACCTGGAGACATAGCACTAACATCGGACGTCAAGACATCTGTTGAATATGCTTGAGTTGTCTCAGTTGTCTCTGGGCTTGCAACTCAGACAGTTTGCATTGCCTCGGAGCGGCTATCCAGGGAACTCTTCGACTGTTCCAATGTATGTTTTGCATTATGTCTGTATATATGTTTTTTCCTTTTTCACCTAGTGTACTGCATTTAGGTAGTGTAGAGTATTGCACCTAGTGTACAGTATGATGATACAGTTAAATGAAACCAACTAAAGCACTTGACCCAAGGTGCCAGCTCTACTTGAGCCTGAGCATCAATCTCCTGTCGAATTCATCTCATCCTAATGTGTCTGCTGTGAAATTCCAGGGTGGTAAGTCTTCTGGGCATGTCACTTTCACCCACTCCTTGATCCTCATCAAGCACTCCGCAACACCGGGATTGGACCTGTTTGAGCTAAGAATCAACACATGGTCACACATCACCAAAAGATAATTATGTGCTTCGGGTGGAAGGGGCCTATTCCCATGCACCAAAGGACTTTGTTTGTTGAATAATCAACATCTCAACCACTTTTCTGCCTTCCAACGTTCCCGCCACGAGACAGCAACTGGATAGCTTGCTGCATGTCTGGTGCCTAGGTTGAAACGTCAAACAATCAAATGGTTTTGCCTTTGAATTTCAAAGGCTAAGGCTTTTACAATGCCAGAGCATGAGCGGAGAGCCTGGCAGACTTATAAAAAACTTTGAACCTACTAACTGCTTAGTGGAACGTTCTGGAAATTTGACACACCTAAATCTTGGTGCTTCTAGTCTCTCCAATATATGCACAGAGAGTAACTAAAAGTCTGAGTGGCTAGCAAGGAGGTCGCTCGGATTTGCAGGCTCCATGGCAAAAGCAACTGTGCTTTCGGATGGAAATGGATTGTGCAATCGTGTTTCATCCAAGGAAATACCGTGAGCACCGTTCAAAAGGTGAGTGCCATGCTAGAGGTGCAAGGAACACAAACGTGAATGCATATCTACAGGAAAGAAAAGCGAACAAACTGACGAGCCCAAGAAAATGTGCAGTTGATCTCAGCCAGAGTGTACCATGCCTGCCTGAATTCTAGATTTCTAAAGAGAGCAGGGGCTGGCAGGGGCTTCATGGTGCTTCCATTTCTCAGGCTCTACGCCGCTACGCACCTTTTTCAAATGCATCGCAGGATTCATTGTCCTGTCCCGCCCATGCCTGGGTGGGCGGATGCCGTCTCGGCCCACCAAATCAACTCTGCAGCTGTGGTGTGAAACATGTACCGAGATGTACCGAGATGTACCGAGATGTACCGAGATGTACCGAGTTGGGAGCTGAAAATCAGAATGGTGCTGAAACTGAGACCCTGGCTTTCACACTGCCCCTGCAAGCGGCTTGAGGCCCAAAAACGACCCAAGTCGTGATCTGTCCTTCGGGTATCAGCAAAGAGTCAACCAGCATGAGAGAATCCTGCTTTGGTTCCCGCTCCCGCTGATTACTGAGACGGTGGCTTTTTGACAGCGAAGGCCAAGGTAGTTCCAAATCGCACAGGCCTGAAAGGGTACAGGATGAAGTTCGGACAGCATCCACCGGAAGAAAAAGGTCGATTTGGAACACATTATATACTTGAAAGGACCTAAATACCCTAAATGCAGAGTAAAAAAAATATCAAATGGCTAGAAGTGAACGTCTGGCACAAGAAAGCAGCAGAAATCAAAGACTTCCCAACTCAGCAACTCAGATTCCAGCAGGCGCAAGGCTCCATTCGTCTAGCGGAGCAGAGGATGCAGCTGTGGATGGATCTGCAGTGGTCGCCTCACATTTCAACAAAGTGCGGATTCTTCACGACACCAGGCTGTGATCGTTGCATCTCAAAGCAGCAAAAAGACATGGACTGGGACTGGAACACCAGTTGCAGCTGCTCCCATGATCGCTGATCCCATAAAAGCCTGGTGCTATGGTGCAATTTTCAACAAGGCATCAGCTCTCGCGGCTCTCATTTTTTCGAAAAAAAACACAATATTTGAGCATCAAATTTGACCGTCCTTTTTGGCTGCTTCCGCCATGCACTCTTTCACCTGCTCACATGCTGGCGGGGCCTCGCTGAGCACCAACCACGCGGACACACTTACAAATACACCCACAAACCTTCCAAGCAAAGTGCACACAGTGCACACAGCAAACTGTCTTTGGAGTAAGAACTCTAATTGAGACACTAATTGTTGGATCCTTTTGAAGGCAATTGAGGCGTCAACGATGCAATCTTTGGACGTAATGTGGAAAACGACCATGCCGCCAAGCCCAGCACCTTTGTATAGAAACGATGACAGGTACGTGCTGGCAACGAAACAGCAACGGCAACATTTCCTGGCCTGCTGCTGCCCCTATATTGCTGGAGTTCGTGGAATTTGGGTCCACAAAGCCAGTCGCGTCATGTACAAATTTTGCGTGACAATCCTCGTACTGCTTTCAAATGCACGTGATCCCCATCAGCATCTTCCGCAGCATGGGACAATCCCGATACACACAGAACCTCTGTCATGGAGACACTTTGTGACACTTTGTGAAATCATGTTTGTAATGGCACTGTTTCGGTGCATGAAACATAGTGTGGAATGTGTCCCACCACAAGTTCAACCGAGTGCATCTTTTGGATGAAGCAGCGTCCTCGTGGAGACCACGCAAAGGCATCATGGTGGGAAGGGTGTCACTTGTGACGATTCAGAATGTATATAGTATATGAATTATATAAACTGTTTGCATGTTTTACATGTTTGCAATGCAGGAAAAAAACGATATAGTTGGGTGTGAACCCTGTTGGTCGGCCACAATTCATGCAAAAGCAAAGAAATGAGCAACTAAATGGTGTTTTTTCTATCTGTTTGCAAGTGTGGACAATGCAACCAAGTAATTCACTACTGAAAATATTGCAAACACAATTTGAGGTTTGAACCGAAATATAATAAAATACAAGCAAATGCAAAATGGTGACCAGGCAAATTTCACCGACTGATCGATAAAACAATTTGGTATCTTGGTCATATGGTCTGGTGTGTTCTTCATACAGACATGTAAAAATTGTAGCAATTGTTGTAAGATTCAACCCAATGAACGAAAAACCATCATTTTCGAGTTGGAAGCGCTGGCTGTGATGGCGGGCTGCACTTTGCTCCTGCCTTGCGAAACAATTTTCCCAAACGATCGGTTTGTCATTTTCGTGGACAACGATGCAGTGCTCAGCAGACTAGTCTCTGGGAAAGGCGGAGGACTAGTCGACAACTTGATCTTCCAGAGGACCTTGCTTTGGGAATTTGAAACCAAATCGATAGCATGGTACGAACGTGTGCCCTTGGCTGCCAACGTGGCTGATGCCCCGTCCAGGGGAGATGTCAGTGGACTTGATGAGTCACTTGAAATGGCAAGAAATGTCAGCGATGTGCTGGAGTGGAAAAAGGCTGATTGTGCAAGTGTAAGTTGCAAACACAGGCAACAAATATTTAAGTTCCTATGGGAAAAGGGTCGGTTAGCCAAAATATTCACGGATCAACCAGCCACCAATTTGCGTGTGCCCAAGTTGCAACGTGAAAAAATGAATCTGCTACAGATTAGCATAAGAAGGCTGAATGCTTGATGGAAGTCCCCACATAAAAAGCGAGAGGTCTTCGCAGTTGCATCGTGAGCGGCGACTTGAAATCAGCCGTTTAACCAACGATTCGAACCGCAGCCGAACCAGCAGTCGGAACAGCATTCCGACGCACGAAGTGCGATGTACCATCCATTGACACGGCAAATGATGAGCGGTTGTGATTTGGTTTCATTTTGTTCTAACATCGATACTAGGTTGGTTACCAAAACTTTGACAACCACGAATTACGCGAATTTCATTGTTCCGCAATTTTATCCAGTCATTCACTCAAAAACGCATGATTTTTTTGGTATTTGACAAAAAGTTGTCCTTGGAAGGTTACTTTGAATTTTATTTTGCGCAGTAAAGGGAAGCACCCAAACTAGAACGTCCTAATGATTGGCCAACGCAATACAATTTTTTGTTTCCCGCCTTCCCACCAAATTTGGGATACCATATTTTCAAGCAAACCTTTATGCCATTACACCTGGCCCGTGCATTTGATCTCTGAATCCTGTTTTCCGCAATTGGTTTCTTTCTAACTATACTTTATCACCCGCACAAACGCTGGTGAGCCAATGTAAATGCACGGAATTGGATTGTTGAAACGGAAGGTGCTTCAGTTGGCTTCCGAGGTGCAAACTCTGAGTGAGGAACGCTTGAAACCTTTTTGGCCAACTGGGTTTGCTCAGAGCCTGCTATTCAGGCACCAGGGTTTGGCCAATGCCCTGGATGTCGAAAGGTGTCAACCACAACATTTATTCACGATGAAGTCGTCAAATATATGAGATTTGGAATCGGCAAGTGTCAACGACAACGCTTGTTCACGATGAAGTCGGCAAGTATGAGATTGCAATCGGCCAAAGGGTGGCCAGAGGGTGGGGCGCAATTGCAAAAACCTCAAAAGAAAACATGTGATACCACAATTCTGTCATCTGAAGTTGCAAGTATGTTGAAAGTGAAGTTCAAGTGAATGACATTGAAGTGCAAGACCTGACATGTAGTTGTACATCGACCACAAGTCGCCCTTGATCCACGCAGCTGATATGCATCCGTATCTTGTTTCAGGTGATAATTCGTTATCAAGTCTGACCACTATATTATCACCCTCACAACTGCTGGTGAGCCAGTGTAAATGCACGGAACTGGATTGTTGAAACGTTAGGTGCTTCAGTTGCCTTCCGAGGTGCAAACTCTGAGTGAGGAACGCTTGAAGCCTTTTTGACCAACTGGGCTTGCTCAGAGCCTGCTATTTTCCCCACTTTTCATTTAAGGGGATGAGATGAGCCCAGCACTCATCACCAAAGATGTCACATCTGACCGCACCCATTGAACTCACCTTGTCGCAAGAAAAACGTGAAGGGCCATCTGAAAGGTTTGAATCCGTCGGGACCCTGGCGTACCATGGAGTGATTTGTTTTGTGCTTTCAAGTACCAGCGTTGCTGTAAGGATCTTCTTTGCGATACAATTTCGAGTGCCACAAAAAAATCCAGGTGTCACGCACACCATTGTTGTCAGTATAAATCACAACTGCATCGGTGATTACATCACCCCAAAGCCAAAAAGAGCAAAAGAAAACGAAAAAATCGCATTCATAGATCGCTGACTTCTTGTTGGACGGATTCAGATTGCGCGCCATTGCATCCGACAACTTGTGAAAGAAAAAGCGCATTGGACGTCCATCAGGGGCGAATAGCACAGCCCCAATTCTAGCAACCACATGATCATGTTCTGGGTCAAAGCAAGCATCCGTCTGGATGAACCAAGTCTCTGCAGACGAACGTTTCAGCTCGCGTGGTCTCCCAGTCTCCAGCAGGTGCTTGTACAATATTAAAGAAGACAACAACTCATCAGAGATCATAGAGGTAGAGGAGGAGTATGCATGGTTGGATACTGCAGTGAGGCAACTCTTCGCAATTCTACCAAACAAATACCCAGAGGTAAATTGTAACCTGCCTCTCAACCTCAAAGTTTCTTGTTTTGTCATGCGCCTGGACTCCATGATGGCCCCCAGGGCTTCAACAAGCTCACGGCGTCTGCTCTCAGTGTTACCAATCAAAACACGCACAAGTGCAATGACGTAACATTAGGACATCCACAAAAACTCCCAACGCATGGAACTCAGCGCTGAACTCCGGGGCTTTGTCGCCTGACTCAGCAAATGACCAACCCAAAAGCTTGAAGCACAAGTGGACACAGGATGTGATTGCAGCAGCCTCCGAACCAGGTGACAGAGAAATGAAGTCTTCAAAATAGTTCGTAACCAAGACCCGGAACTCCTTGACCAATATATACCAAAGGCTGTGCGAAATCCTCAAAAAGGAGTGTACAGATCTGATTGACCCAAAAGGTAGGGCACGCATCCTGAATCCAAACAACTGCAGACTGCTGGACCAAAAAATGTGAATACTTTGGAGATGAGGGTTTCACAGCGCATTGCCGATAAGCACCAATGAGATCAAAGGTCCGTCCAACCCATTTGTCATTCCCAGAAAATTGTTCCATCAAATGCACACACATCGCAGCGAAAACATCTATCGTATGAGGCTTTGGACTCTCACACGTCTGAACATTGGCATTGACTGATGACCTGGAGAAGTCGTCAATGCACCGCATCTTCAACCCCTGTTGGATAACGCCGGCTGAGAGGAAAATCCAACAGTATATCATCCAAGGGAATTGGGCCTATCAGGGCCCCATGTTGCAACTTTTTCCATCGTTTTGTTCCAAACCTGGTCAACGAACTCTCCTTCGCAAACCGCCAGCAAACTGCTGACGCAAGCCTCCCCGCTCCTTGCACGCAATGTCATGCAATTCGTCAAGTGTGATTTGGAAGCTGGTTGAAACTTTGAAGGCCACAAACCAGTCTTTGGGGCACATCCAACAAGGTCTGTGTCGTCTCGAAGTTCACTGACCACTGATAGGTCCAGATAGTCGACAGACTTCAGCATTTCCTGCCAAAGCAAGATGTTGTTCGGCTTGATCACAAGTGCAACATCACAATCCATGCCTTCCTTAAGTCTGGCTTCATCAGCCTTCAACGCATGCAACCGACGCATACCGACGCAACCAAAAAAACAGGTGTTGATGCTCTGTGTTCCACACGCTCGTGTAGTTCTGTGCACTGGTAAACCTCCACTGTATCCTGCAACACTTCTGGAAGTCCGGCTTTAACTGTGGCAGGGTGACCAAACTGCACCATCTGTTCAATTTATTTGTCATTCAGGAAACCGGCTGCCTTAAAAGATTCAGTTTTCTTCGCCCTAACGATCTTCTCGCAAGATGTGAATATATATCTATCTTCGCGTATAACAAAGTTAAACAACCACGCGCGGTACGCTATTCGAACCCTGGTGATGTCAGGTCCAAAAAACGTGTCCAAATAAGCAAGCAACTGCAGACAGAACATGTGCATGACAAACTGAACTGAAAAATGCATCAGCGCTTTTTTCACCTTCAGCAAATTGGGAGAACATCAACGGATCCCGC
>Ga0126342_10004586_pt1 | contig 23701 bp, 26 predicted proteins | sample Cyp1metagenome_FD_92528 | JGI IMG/M metagenome (GOLD analysis project Ga0126342, IMG submission 92528) | Coral microbial communities from Lord Howe Island, Old Settlement Bay, Australia - Cyphastrea 1 metagenome | ecosystem: Host-associated > Invertebrates > Cnidaria > Coral ...
ATCTAAAAGTAGATGGCTCAACTCAAAAACCAAAATACCCATAAGATGGCACCGCGCGGTGAGAAAGAAAACGGCGCTATTTTAGCTGGAACATAAAACGAGTTCCGCCAATTGAAGAAACTTATTGGGACATAGATGGCGCAACTCCCACTCATTCGCCAAAATCAGGCTGCAAATTGCCCACATAGATGGCGCAACTCCCTCATATCTCCCTATATATATCTACAAATCATTACCATTGGAATTTTGTTGGGCCTATTTTGGGCCATGTTCGACAATCTGGGCAGCTTATGGTGGGCCAAACTGGGGGGGGGGTCCTTGGTCCGGTCAATTTTAAGTAGCAAGGACCCCTTTATTTTTGGCCCACCATAAGCTGCCCAGATTGTCGAACATGGCCGAAAATAGCCCCAACAAGCTCCAATTGCTCCCAACATGGGCCCCTGTTGGGCCATTTTAGGGCTATGTTGGGCCTTTGTTGGGTCATTTGGGGCTCTGCTTGCGGCTTTCGGGCCTAAAATTTCAACCCCAACCGAAGCATGGTTCGGTTGGGGTTGAATTTTGGGTCGGTTTCGGGCTTATGCTGGGCCATTTGGAGGCTATGCTGGGCCTCTGTTGGGCCATTTTAGGGCTATGTTGGGCCTTTGTTGGGTCATTTGGGGCTCTGCTGGCGGCGTTCGGGCCTAAAATTTCAACCCCAACCGAAGCATGGTTCGGTTGAGGTTGAATTTTGGGTCGATTTCGGGCTTATGCTGGGCCATTTGGAGGCTATATTGGGACTTTGTTGTGCCATCTTAAGGCCATCTATGTGGGCATTCCCAGCCTGATTTTGGCGAATGACTGGGAGTTGCGCCATCTATGTCCCAAAAAGGCAGCTTGATGTTGAGAAAAAAATATGGGGCGAAACCGGCGCAGAAGATTGCAAAAATATGTCATTTTTAGGGACATAGATGGCTCAACTGACCTGTTTTTAAGGGAGTTGAGCCATCTATCCCCCATTTTTTGACATAAATGGCGCAACTCAAGATTCTGAGCCATCTACTTTTAGGGGCGAGTATATAAATATGAAACAGCAAAAACGGAGCACTGAGTGTAAGATTCGGACTGTGTTGAAAATGAAATCGTTCGGAGGTATCAACGCTGTTGTCATCTCGTCAAGTAAACGAAAAGTGACGCGCCATTCGCAGGAGCTCATGCAGCTGCTATAGCTTATGCAGTTGGCCCGAACCTGCACAACTGAGTGCAATGAGACTAGGCGCGATACAAACACCGCAAAATACTGCAAAATACTGTAAATAGTGACAAGTAGAGTTTGCTAGTGTTTGTTGTCTTAACAATTTCAATCCAAGCCTTCTTAATTTCTTGCGTTGGGTTGTTCAAAATGATTTGAAATAGAGGTTGAATTTGAATGAATTCAAGAAGACCGGAAGACCGAGCCTTCTGTGTTGCCATGTGTTTTAAGAGTTGGAGAGCGTCTTCCCATCGAAACGCTTTGCTGCAAGCATTGATTGCCTGGAGCCCCAGCTGCAGTGTTTCTGTCTTCATCTGTCTTCATCTGTGTTCATCTGTGCCTCAGTGTCTCCCTCGTGTCTCGCATTTAGACCTGGAAACTAAGCACCCGACTGAGTTGAAGCAAATTGTGTCTGTTTGAATTCTTGCGAGATACATCGCTGCCATGAGCTGAAGTACCTCAGAAAAGGAAGGGTGAACTTGGAGAATCCATACGATCCTTTCGCGTCGTTTTTATTGTTTTTTGGGCGTAATTACTCTGAGTTTTAAAATGTTCAAAATTTTGGTTTTGATTTTATTTGATTTTTGCATCTTTGGTGATTTTTCAGATCCAGTTGACGCTCTGTGCGGCCGCAGTGCTCCTTGCCACTGAGATCCAGAGGTGCAAGCAGCCACAGCTGCAGTGTAACACACGAGATCTGCGTTTTCGGCTTCAGAAAAGAGTAACAAAGCGGTTCTCCAATTCGCAGACCTGCAAGGCCCAAAATTCCAGGCTGACAAATTCATCTCCATCCTGTCATGTTTCCATGATAGCTAATTGAAAGAAGCGCAAAGCGTTTCAAGCACATGGACTCGCCCACACTTTTCAGCAGCGTTCCTTTCGAGATACTGCTCCTACTGCTACTGAATGAATACATAATTGCAATATAATATTATATAGTATTAATTATATACATATATACAGTATATGTATATATTGCATTATATTGCATTATATTGCATTATACTGTGATTCAAATGGTGAATACCTGTACAATCCAATGCCGGGCCCAAGCTGCCTTGTGCTTGAGGCCATCGCTGCCGACAGACGACGCTGCGTTTCTCGCACAGACATGGCCACGGCAACGGGGACCCGATGGGACCCATCCTGCGAGGTCCGCTGTGAGATCAGCCAGAAGAAAATGCGTAGGCAGAGTGACTCAGTGACTCTACACACACTGTGACTCTCAACTGGTCACGTTATGTCACGTTCACCAATGTCCGGATATTCAGGAACAAAATCAACAAAAAGAAACGAGGCAATCAGAGGTTCGTGAAGGACAGGTTGTGGCCATAATCGGTTTTCAACTTACTCTACTCAACTTGCGAAGTTGATTCTTTCGCAGCTTCATTTCGAAGCATTATGCCTCTGTAAGGCTGGGATGGTGCTTCCTGTCGCACTTGGCCCAGTCCTTCTGTATCTATATATCTTGCCAAACGGTCCTGACAAGCTATACAGAATCTATAAGTCATGACCGTCAGACGCCAGGTTTGTATCGAATCCGATTAGCTTCGATCGAACCTGCAGTCCTTGCAATTCGCCAAGAACTCTTTACAAGGCGCTCTACTGATCTCTACTGTGTTTACAGATTTTACAGACTGTACAGCATGCAGTCGCAGTTGATTATAGAGCAGGCCACTTCTCTAAGGATCAAGCTGGCCCAAAATCAGAAACCCAGTCCCAGATGTTCGGGTGAGTTCAATCCACCTTCAGTGCGACAAAATGCTGTCCAGGCACAAATGTAAACAGTGTGCAAAGAACAAAGACATTGAACTTCCGTGCCTTCACAGTGTGACATTCTTCGAACTCACCTCGGTCAACAGTGTGTCGCTAGCATCGTCATGGCAATGACATCGTGGCAAGGACATGGCACAGGATCGATCTGTCTCGTCTTAGGTGCAAACGCTCAGGTGCACCAAAGATTCGACGGACACATCCTGCGTAATGACTGCGCTTAGATTGGATTGTGATTGGTTTGTGAACATTCTTGCAAAGATTCCGACAAGTTCAGGTATGGGCCGGTATGAGTCTTGCTTTTTGTTTTGGGCAGTTTGAGAAGCGTTCAATTCACTCCAAAGTCTGCCCATGTTGACTCCACCTATGTCTTGAGTTTTCTTGCACCATCCGTCTCCTCTCTTTATTCCTCCTTCCTGACATGTGTCTGACATGAGGGTAAACGTTATCCCAAATTATCCCAAGGGTGTGCGGATTTCTTTACAGTATGATTTCGATTCATTTTGGATCATTTTGTATCGTATACGTCATATACATAATGTGTTCTTTGCATCCCATTGCATCCGCCCTCCTCTGGAGACCCTCTTGTTCAGGAGCAAGCCAGTGCGAAGTCGGAGAGGAGGCCGATCCAATAACCTAAGCACAGCACGTCCGACCACAACGTGGCAACGTGGCAACGTGTGCACTTTCCTCAACTCTGCTTGGTTCCTTCGTGGCTTTGCGATGCTTTGTGTCCAAAGTTTGCAATGTTGAGATAAATGTAGTCAGACACTCCAACATCAGGGCTTTGTGGTACCCACATGGATGAGATCGGATTAGATAGTATCATACAGTATCATCATACAGTATCATATAGTATGATATAGCATGACTGTATCACAGATCGTATCAAAGTCTGAGTGACCACAGCAGGCTTGCAAAGATCGCCTGGAGCACAAGCACAACCAATGCCTCGGCTCAGAAGTTATGCACAGTTCAGAGGGTTTGAAGAGGCGGAGTGATTCGGTTGAGGCAACATACAGAATGGGGGAGTGTGAGACAAAGGATGTCAAAGTGTCAAAGTACGTTTGCAAGATGTTGCAAGCTTCAAAGTGTGAAAATGATTCAAAATGATTCAAAATGATTCAAAATGTTTGCTTCGTATACAAAATTCTTCGTCAAGTCACTCCGAAGAAGTGCCATTCGTAGATACAGAGGAAATCAAAGGTGAAGCGCACCACTTGCTCATACCCAAGAGGGCTCCCTCTTGGCAAAACCAAACGAAAGAAAGACCAAATCAAGAATTTAGCGGTGATCAGGAATCGAATGAGTATCATTGTCGCCACCAGTAGTGAGCCAAAGTCTGGATTCTCCTTACATCGTCAGGACGACCATAGAATGCCACGGGGTGAAGAACCCCAATCTGCAGATATCTGCAGTATAAAATTGAAACATCTCGAAACTGACACGTCATCATGCATAAACATGCATACACTCAAACATCGCCCAGGTTCCACGATATAGGTCGAGACGAAAACCACAAACCTTGGATTCGTTGCGAGTTTGGAAAGCCTGCAATCGCAAACCGCTGGAAAACGCACACAAAATTCAGGAATCTGCTGTTACGCATGCACTGATTCTCTTTTGACTGGTATGACAACAGCCAAGAGACAACGAAAGGCAAGGAATGGCGATAACGATCATCCCGGCTGACTTAATGCCAGAGAAGCGCACAACAGATCGGAAGAGAAACAGAATAAACATCCCGCAGAGTGGTGCCCAGGTTTGGTCAAAAATGTTTGAAGTGGTCATGAAGAGGTATAGGGCACAAATCAAAATGCTCGACAACATTGGAAGAGACAAAGATCGGTTTGCCTGTTTCAATTCTTGTTCAAGTGCCGCTTCGTACAATGAACTGGCTTTGCCTGAGGCGATACGATCGTGAATGCTTGGTGATTTGGCAATGAAGCTCACGAGCTCACGCACTTGTTCATAGACAGCTTTGGTTGGAGGCTGGAATAGGATAGGTGCCAATATCCAGACAAATGCAGTGAAGGACACCAGGATCAATGGCAATGCCCCGTCTTGATTCAGAGCGCGGTACAGCCTTTGCAAGATCAATAATCAAGCAACAAAACAAGAACTGGGGAAGGACAAACAGCTTGTGAAAAGCGAGACAAATTGTGTAACAAAAAAGGTTCGGGAAGAGTTGATCAAAGGGTATCAAAAACACAAAATCTGAAAGATTGACAAGTCTGACAAGTAGATCAAGTAGCACAATGCAATACAAGATCTGCAAGGCGGGTCTGTAGTGTGAGTTCCAATAGGCCAAAAAGGCGTCCATCAAGGTGTAACTCTTGTTTGCGTGGGGTCTTCCTGTGTTCACATACTCCGCCGTGTTTGCTTCGAACGTAGTTCGTACTGAGGAGGACATGGCCTTATTAATGAAGATGAAATAAATCATCGACATGGGAGCGGTCAGAAGGTAGTTCTTGAACATCCAGAACGGTCCATACTCAATGCCAAGACCAATGATGGCCGGCAACATTGCACTGAAGGCTGGTGTCAGAAACCATTCAGCCGCTAGCATAGAGCCCAACTCACCCAAGTCTGAGATTGACTTCGAAGCCAAAGTCAGGTAGATGAAAATCAACAAGAAGACTTCGGTGCTGATGTCCACGATGACATTGTGGATGTACCAAGCCACTGTGGCAAAGTAGAGGGCAAATGTCTCCATGACCGATGCATTTTGACACAGGGCTCTCAAGTCTCGGGTACGTAGTAGACCGACAGATCCACTAGCAATCTTCCAAAAGAAGCCTGAGCCTGCAAGGAATTGAACTTCACGACCTTTTTCCCATTCCAAATAGTCTGTGTGTAGTGACTGCTCATGCCTGGTCTTCACATTCAAACCAGCAAAGATGTCCTCTGACAAGTTGATGTGGGGAGAAGCTTTTGACACAGAACCTCTATTGGCAGCCCAAAAAGCGTCCATGAAATCAGGATGACCGTAGTGCATTCGCACAGTCAAGAACTCCAAGAGACGCTGTACCAAGGTGCCAAAAGTCCACTCTGCATCCTCAGTCTGGTTCCCTGTAATGCCCTGATTGCCCTGTATCAGACAATATCAGAACCCCAAGCCCACCAGAATCAACATATGGACCCACCTGAATCATTTGACTCTTGGTAAAATTACAGGAACCCAAAGCCTTCTGTGGGATCTTGTGAGATCTTGTGAGTATATTGAATATTTATATAATTTTATATTATATATATATGTGTATATATATATATTTGAATATAGAATAAAAATCTGTGATAACTGAGCCGGGCATCTGCCATGATTTGACCCACTAGGCCGTGCTCCCTCGTGAAGATATGCTCTCTGAAGCCGATGATACGGGCTTGAAGCCTCACACGCTGATCATAATCGCCCTCAGAAATAGACCAGCGATGGAACCCTTGCAGAACCACTGGAACTTTGAAGGTCTCACCAGAGTAGCAACCCATGTTTGCATCCATCATCTGCACAAAGTGACCTTCGGCAAAACGAAGTGCACCCAGTTGGTTCCCTGCTTTGCCTTGTGTCAGGTTGCCTGTGGAACCAATCAGAAGACCTCTGGCGCGTGGAAGGACATGGACCACCTCTATAGGCCAAGGAGATCCAGCTTCACTGTCGTTGTGCTTGATGAGAACACTGGCATGCTTGAAGCGAATATCTGTCCATGTTTCGGGTTCACCAGATGCAGAACCTCCTGACTTGCAAATGTGGGTGTCAATCATTTCTTCAAGTTGTGGATGGCTTTTCCCTCTTTGAAAGTCGATGCAAACGAAGAATGGGCACCCCCTGTGCTTGTTCAACATGTAGTGCACATCGTGCTCACGCTTCGTCAATTCGGCTTTCTCCAACCGAGCGGTACCACAATTCACCGATGTATCAGTCAAAATGGCGGTGTTTTCATCCACAACTTCTTGGACCGTGTAAAATCGCCCTGAGCGGAAACCTTGCAAACCCTTCACTTGAGCTTGTCCCCACAAACGTCCCAATAAAGCAGGGTGCCTTGCCATTGAGCTTGTCCCTTGACTGCCAGAGCCATCACTGCCACCGGCGCTTTGATCTGTGGAGACTTTCGCCACCATATCAGCATCGGGACTGTCCGCAGGTTCTGACATTGCTGCTTCAACTAGAGCTTGCACTTGCACACCGTCGTTGAGAATGGCATCCACTTCTTGTTGTGTCTTGGCACGTTTCTTGATTTTTGCCATGGCTCGGCTCTTCCAGATCTTGTCCATCGCTCGTTTGGTCACAGCATCTTCTGCATTCAAAGAATCCAAAGTCAGCCGCACTCGGTCGTTTGCACGGAGACCATGAGGCCCTGGAGATGTGATGACTCCGTGCTGAATCTTCACTTGCTGCGATTTTCCCAAACTCAGTTTTCCATAGGTTTGATGGGCCATGATCAGCTGAGCATGACGTCGGATGTCTTCAAAGCTTGGGGCCATAGGACTTCCCGTTGGGCTTCCCGTTGGGCTTCCTGCGCTTCCCGAGTCTCGTGTCAGCAAGACTTTCAAAGCTCTGTGATAATGTACTGCGCCATTCACAGTGCGAATCACACTCTGTGAACGGTGAGAAGCCCATTCCCGAACCTTGTCCTGTCGAACCTTAGAGGCACCTTGCACAATATCTTCATAGAGCTCAGTTGGATGCATACCTTCGTTCTGCGCAAAGATCTCCCATTCGTGGGGTAGCTGGGAAATCAAGAATTCCAACATTGTTGAAACTGCTCCTTGCTTGGGCTCTCCCACAAGCTCCTTTATGTCCATGATACCTTCCTCACTGTAGACTGGAACAATCTGAGTCAATGAAGGAATTCGGCCCTTGTGAGTCACACCAAGAGCATCGCAAGCAGCATCAGCAGTTGGCACATAGGGCTTGAAATTGATGCTGCTATCACCGAGAATGCACCGGAGACTTGTAAACAGATAGCCCATTCTGGCACGGGCACGATCCAACATGTGGGAATCTTTGCCAGAGAGTTTTACAGACCCACCTGTCTTGGCCGCTGTCAATAAGTTGCTGCGCATTTTGCTGTCAATGAGGCACTCGTCATAGAGCCCATCGACCATCATTTCCCACACTCGTTGCCAGTCTTTCCCGAAGACAGCCTTGGGACAGCACAAAAGAAAACTGTTGGAGAAATGTTGCTACTTCGTGCTACTTCATGTCATTTTGGTTAATCTCCAACAAGACGTTCTTGCGGAGAAGCAACTGTGGATGTGAGATGCACTTATATAAAACTTTATGGCACATTACGTGCATATGTAATATGAACTGCATTCATAATTACATGCGTTCATGTGCTCTGTGTGTATATGCAAATTGAAACATATCTCAAATATTCTCAAGTAATCTACAGTAAGATATTTATGTCATCTGTGCCACCGTACACACTCCAAACCCAATGTGCAAAAAGAACTACGTAGCTCTGTGCAGTGGAAGGAACGTTGAGAATTGACCCGTGAGTCATCCAATTTGCCTCTGCTTTCCTCATTTGGGTAAAGTCTGAAGTCACGGTTTCCACACGAAACTCCAGGGATGGAATGCTGGTCTCGACAAAACCACGTGCTGCACCCACTGAACTCCCAACGATCGCAACATAGACGTTGAAAATGAAGTACATCATCAGCAAGCTGCTCAGTATCACCAGGGTCCAGGCAACTACTACAGTGGCCACGCAAGCGATACACCGCACATCCTTGACCAAGAAATCGTACTCAAAGACAGTCACTGTGTAAGTACTGCAAAAGTCTTCGTCGTCATCGTTCACAGCACAGAGTTGATACGGAGTCAAAGATCTCACCAAAGCTACTAGCATCGAATAGTTGCACAAGAAAGAGAAAGCTGCAAAGGTCGTCCAGAACAAGGCAATCCTTCAGAGACATGTCATGAGCAAATGCACTCAGCCAAAGAACCCAATCATTTCGAACCTGTATTCAGCTACTTCAAGGAGACCTATAACGAGAAGATACGAGAAGTCTATTTGCATCACCAAAGTCCCATGGAAACACACAAAAGAGTTCCAAGACATTTACAGCTACAAATGCGGCCCTGAAAGTATGGCAAAGATTAAAAAAGTGAACTAATATGCTGCATGCTGTAACATGTTTTACTGCCGGATTGGGTCCTCTTCCAATATGCCATGTGCAGCAACTGGAATGCATTTGTCGCCTTGAAACGCGGAGTGACCCCATACGCAAAGCGAAGCGCGATCCATGCCACTGGAGCATACCAAATCGTACTCGCAAGGTTCTCTGGCAAAACATCAAACTGTGCCATATCAACATTGTATCGTTTAAGAAAATCAACGAACACTTCCGGCCAAGATATGTAGGCCCATGCGAGTGCAAGCAACAGAGTTGGGATGACTCTACAAACTCGCAGAAAGCGGATGCAACGATTGCAGTTTGTTCGACCAATAGTAGCTTTTGTCGGCGTGTCCGACACAAAAACTTCACAAATCATCAGAAAACAAAGCCAAATCGAATCGATGAAGGCAAGGCTGAACGCTGTGAAGCGTGTCAAGGTTGGCTCGCGACTACTCAGGCCGACCCAATCTTCAAAGGCTTTGCTGTCGTGCAAAAGTACGGCGCACCATAGAAGCCAGAGCGCAATGGTCAAGACCCATTTGTAGTTCACCACAAAGTGGAAGCAAACCCACAGACCGACAGGCTCCTTCCAAGTCTTTTGCACCTTGTCTATTTGGGGTCCTTCAATGGAAAGAAGTCCGCAATCATTGATGTCATCAAAATTGATGCCTTGCTTGGGTGCGAAGATATTGGAGTTGCGACAGAACACTTCGAGTGGTAGGCAAATGTCTGCATAATCCATCTGACAGAAGAAGACCTGGTTGCCAGCAGAATCCTCTGATTTGTCAAGGCTCTTCATCACTTTGCGGTGCACGCAGGACAGCCATTCCTGGCAGAAGAAAACGGCGAAGTTTGACTGGGCCCAAAGTTTCTATATCAAGTGAACTGATCAGAAAATGAGAGTCAGGCTTCTAAGAGCTTCTAAAGTGTCATGAATATGGTCACCGCGTGATTTGCATGAATATTATATAAAGAATACTAAAGATCCATGCAAAGTAGTTGTCAAAGCCCGCATTGGTCATTTGGAGATATTTGGAGCGAGTTCCAGCAAGGTTTGAGGGCCCACTTGAAAGGGGTTGAAAGTAAGGTTGAAACATGTTGAAAGATCATATCAGAATCATAAGTAATCACATCACAACATTCAAGTTTGATTTCATATGATTTCATGACATCTGAAGTATCTGAAGAATAGTTATTCTTCAAATTTCTCCAGTTTTCTCCATCACACCAAGATTCAGGAGAGTGGATCAGGTGCTCAGCCATGGACCCAGACAACCGGGAGATCAGTGCTTCCACAAAGTATTGATGCACGCTGCTGTCATCAAACTTCCTTTGGGACGGCTGACCAATAGTATCTTCCCAGGAATGATATCCTTCCAGGACGCGCCGCCAAATGTTGTAGCAAGCACGCCTGCAGCGTTCGAAACGTGATCATGGGATAACTATGGATAACTGAACCCATGATCTGAAGATAGCGGAATCGGGTTCAATTATGTTGACTCGGACCTCTCAAGAAACACCAGTTGATAAGTTTGGGTCATCAAAAACATACCACACGTGCGTCAATTGCACGGATTTGAAAGCTTCGCAGCTCCTGTCTTGTCGAAGTCAAATCAAAGATGTTCCAAGACTTCGCCATGGTGAAATCGTGTGAAAATGTGTGAAAATGTGTGAAATGTGAAATGTCCATCAATGTTCCAAGACTGGCCTGCGAATGGAAGTTTGCTCTACCAATTCAGGATGCTGCCGGCGTTGCTCTTCAGCTGCAACTGCATCAACTTCATGCTCGATCTGACGCCTGAGAGCGCGCAGCTACATGCAACACTTGTGCCATTCATTGTGCAATATTGTGCAGTTGAAAATGTCAAAAGAACACTAAGAACAAGCACAAGGAGACTGCACTTAGACTACCAATTGCAGGGCCCTCCCAAGGCCTCAAACGATCTGCCTGAACTGAGAGGTGCGTGTTCACAAGCAACGCCAGGAAGTGCCTGTGGTCACGTCGTGAAAACGATGCCGGCAATGCCCATGGAAAATGATTCTCTCTCTCTCTCTCTCTCTCTCTCTGGTCCTTGGATGCCCCATGCAGGTGTGTGAAAAATATGTTTGCAATGTAACTGTAACTGTTACAGTACTCCCACGATGCTGCAGGGTGAACAGCCATTCCCTGTGAAAATCCTCAAACTTTCAACCCGCCAACCCGCCTCATGCTTGTTCCTGTGCTGGTTAGCCAACCTTTCATGTCTGTATCATCGCCCGCTGTGAACATACTCTCCTCGATGACACTGCTGAGAAACAGCGGATTGGCCTTCCGAGCAAAACGGGGCGCCGCTGTCAACTAGAAAGGGCAAAAAGTGGGCAAAGAAATGGCAGGAAATTCAAACGGGGACATCAGATCAATTCAAAGTAATCGATACCGCTTCTAGCATCTTCCAGCCTTAAAGGCCAGATTCACCGCCAGAGTCACTTGCATTCCAAGGAATTCGACTGTGGTTTCAGCTTTTCCCGTCACTTCTTCTGCTTCTTGAAAGATCCCTGCTGTATCCAGGAGTTCCAAGAGATGTTTGCGTGTCACGGTCTTGTTGCCGATGAGTTCCGTTCTTCGCAGTTCAGCATCTGTGAAGCCATAGACAGCCATGGAGCGATCGGACTGCTCCTGCAACCACCGGATGAACGCCTCTGACGTCTCCCAGGTCTCAGCAGAGGCACCACGTCCACGGCCGTTGTACTGAAGACGGTGGTAAGAGAAAGCTCCGTTGACTTTAGCGATACCCCAACCACAGTAACCTTTCAAGTGCGAGTACTGAACTGGAACCTCGGATCCATCTTCCAAAGCTTCTGAAACTTTGGTTGCTAGTAGTTTGCCATAAGGCATGGATGAAATATCTTCAAGGATCTTCCGCGAGGCACTGTTTTGCATGAGCTGCTCCAAATTGTAACAGTTCTGAGGAGTCTTCCCATCTTGTCCTGCAGGTCGTGTTCTTCGACAAACCAGCAAACACAGAGAACTCAGTCCCACAAGAAGAAAGAGGGTGCACGCCACGTAGAAAACAATGAGGGTCACCCCACGCTTCATGAGAACAGCAGAGCAAGCGGATGGCGATACGTAGCCAGAAAGTGGTGCTGAGTCGAAACGAAATCGCATTGAAGAATCGACAGACTCAAAGCGCTTTTGGATGCAATGCTGTCCAAATGTGTGGAACTGACCAACAAGCCCTTTGTATGCCACAGACAGCTGTCCAGCATCTGTCATGGGGCCACAGCTAGAATGGCCGAATTTGGATTTCAGTTGTGCCTTGCAGTTCTCAAACTCTTGATCTGCACTCCAAACATCCAACCACTCATCAATGATGGCACCTGTGATACAGAAACCAAGACTAGAGGCATCTTTGAGACCAGAGGTTGGAGTGCTATTGCCGCCATTCCACACCTCGTACAACGCTCTGTGTTGCTTCTCTGGTTGGATCGAGCCTTGAACATACGCTGGAAAGCCGAACTCAAAAATCACTGGCTTCACGCTACCGGAGGCATCGGACAAAGTCACTGTGGTCCCCACCAACTTCTGTTTTGGTTGGCTGAACAGCTCTTTGATGCGGCGAACTGCCCTGGCTTCCACATCATCTGCCACTGCATGCAGCTTCAATATCCAAGCATCAAAGAGGCCTGGCGCAATCCGGCGCAATCCGGCGCAATTGCGAACGAAAAAAACAAAGCCGCTTGAATGAAAAAGGTCACAGTCACACACTTGGAAACACAAGCACAAAACCATCATAATAACAAATGGAAGAGTTCTTCCCACGGCGTTTTGCTGCGTGGTTTCTTCAGTTTGCGTTTCAGCTAAACGCGAGCTGCGCACCGTTCCCGTTGAAGCTACAATATTGTGCCATCTCCTCCTTGGTAAACTCGACTCCAACACTTTGGAATTGGCGAAGCATGGCGAAGTATATTGTCAAATGTTGTCAAAAACAAGGGTAAACTCTGAGAAGATCCCACACTAACAGTCTAAGCATTTTTATCATGCACTTTTGATCACTTTTGCATCTTTTGCCTTCATGATCCTTCATGTAGTTTTCATGTAATGTCAAGAAAAACGCACATATCGCACATGCCATCTGAGGCTCCAAGGATGTAGGAACTTGCACTTGTCCCGCTGCCATTGGATGGCAACCAACCACTCGCTCCAGCCAAAAGACCAAAGCACGAAGATATTCGTCGTTCGCCGGCACCGAGAGGAAGAACTCTGGACCAAGCTCCACCGTCAGCGCCAACGGCCGATCGAACTTGAATGCTCCAGGCATGTCGTCACGAGCATCACAGCCCGGTCGAGGATCTTCACAGTGGAATTCATGTTGTGTCTCTCGGATCGTTTGAAGAATCCCTTGCAGGTTTTGCACAGCGTTCAAAGCATCCGCAAGGTCCCCGGTTGATGAAATGCAATTCTGGAAATTGTTGACATTCGTCGTTGCCCCCGCGACGCATGATGTGGGCAAGAGGGATGTGGGGGACGGCAAGCCAACCAAGTTCCACATGAGAATGGTGTCAGGTGTGGAAAGTTTCTCATTCTTCACTGCTGCTGAATATTGTAGAAAGTCATGAAAATCCTTCTTCAAGGTCTTGTGGGTTTCTGGCAGAGTCCATGCCCCGTCTTTCCAGTACCAACCGATGTCAAATGATGGGATGACACGAAGATCGTTCTCTGCCACCGTTTCCAAGAATTGTGAGTGGCTACGGTGCTTGAAACTCCAAGGAGCCAAAAGGAGCGTATTTGCACCAAGTTCGTTGCGGATCACCGGGAGGTCCCTCGAGTGTATATCCTCTGTGAAGTTCAAGAAAGACGAGAAAACAAAGCAACAAAGCAACAAATGTAACAAATGTAACAGAAGAGGAACAAGCAGCTTTGCTGCGAGAAGTGCAAGAGATATGTAGAGAATTGTAAAGATACCTTAGCCGCCTTAGCCTTAAACCAACATATAGTCTCTCAGTCTCTCTGTAGTTGTCTAGACATGTTCTCTGACCCTGTCACTGATCATGCCACTCCGATTATGTATATTATGTGATTGTGTCTCTCTCCGATCTCTCCGGTCCTGGTAGTTTTGGTTGTACGGGTCTCGGCTTCGATCTGCAAAGACTTCGTGATAGCCCACAGGCTCTGGCCAATACTTCACCGCCTGAATTGCAGCAGCGGCACTCGTTGCACCGCTGTCCATGTTGAGCTCTTCAAACGTGGTGCAAGAACAGGTCTCCGTGGCGCAGGTCCATGGTGTCTTGATCCGGACCTGCGTCGGGACCCCCACAGCTCCTGGCGGGCTAGGGACTGGATCTCACAACCCAGATGGCGAGGGCCCAGATGGCCCAGAGGGCCCAGATGGCCCAGGTGGCTCTTGGTTTCGAAAAAGTTTCTCTAATGCATCATAAAACGTCATCGAATTCGTAAACATTCGTAAACCACCTACATATCCTACATTACCAAATGAATACAAGACATTACAAGAGAATCCACTTTGCGCATTCGCAAGCTTGCCCTCCTTCAAACAGCACGAGCCCGGTGAGCCCGGTGAGCCAAAGACCGAGCATGGCGTAGTGCCCTTGACCCAGTCTCTGATCACCGTATCAGATCGTATCAGCCAAAGGCAGTTTAAGCACAAAGGCTGCGGAAAGTGAACAGGATCAAAAAGGATCAAGAAGGAAAAAAACATAGAAGAAAACAACGAAAACAAACTGTTCCATGTTCCATGTTCCATTATCAGGGGCATTATCATTTGCCACTAAAACTGCTGTATTCGTCTCATTTTGTCTCAGGTAAAATGACACATGTCTGAGTTCTCATGCATTCAAGTGCTACCAGTACCAGTACTAGAGTTGCCCAGCTTTGCTTTCATGTTTTCTCTGAAACTTCAGTGATGCAAAGCGACCCTTATGATCAGACTGGCTACTCTTTTCTGAACACAATCGTGAAAATTCGTTAATTAGCTTCTGGACGCTGCAATCTCCAAAAGCAACGCTGCATCATGCTGCATTTCTGCGTCGCTAACTGTCACCACATGCCCTGAAAAGCCACACCCTTTGTTATATAATTTCTGGCTGTAGCCGGCTTTCGAAAAGCTTTCAGGAGGAGCAAACCTCAGCTGTCTCAGCTCCCTCTGCCAGAGTCTGCCAGCTTTCAAAACTGCCTCCGCAATTTTTGGACATCTTGGAGTCATTCAAGTCATTCAAGTCTTTCAGCTGACAGATTGCGTTGCACGCAACGCGTTGACAGCTTTGATGGCTTTGACAGCTTTGAATGATGTGTCTCCAAGGAGTTGAGGGACAGCTTTCCATTGAAAGGCCAAGACGGCAGCTTCACAAGCCTCACTCGCAAGGACAGCGTCGGGCGCATCCGTCAAGTCCAGCATGGCTGTCCTGTGCAAAGAAAAAAATAAAAAACAAAATGAATGAAACTATTCCAGAGGCCATGTTGTTCATGTTTGAAACATGTGCAACAGACATGACACAACGTGGTCTCAAGCAGATTGCTGACAGACCGTGTCCTTTCCAGTTGCAGGATTGCAACCTTCCACTCTTTATGGAGGGCATGTGCAAGTGTGTCGAGAGTGACAGAAGATGGAGATAGAGTACAAAAAGTCATCTTTGTTGTACAATGAAGCGCCAAAGGCCACTGCTGACCTGTGTCAAGACAACTGATGACAGCGTTGTACGCAACTTCATCTTGCTGCAATCCATGGGAAGTCGCCCGTCTAGCCATGCCAACAGCGATCTCCCACCGATGCGAAGCTTCACAGGCACTGATGGCCACATTGCAGGTGATGTCATCAATTTGCAAAGCACATGCTCGTATCTGCCCCAAATTCTCCAACGCACTTTGCCACTGAGAGCCTTTTTGCAAGGCACTGAGCAAGCAGTTGTACATGACAGTGTCTACCAAGTCTACCGTGTCACCTGTCTCTCTCAAGGCCGGGTCGCTCTGCTGTTGCAGGCTTTGCACAAGAGCAAAATGCTCCACCGCAAGTTGCCAGCGGCTTCCTCGTTCAAAAGCACTGATCAAAGCGCTGTGAGAAACCGCATCAAACTCCGCTGCTCGAGACTCGAGGATTACAAAAAGGTGCAGTGCTATCTCCCATCGACCATTCCATGAGCACGCACTCATGGCTGCAGCAGAAGATGCAGCTGTTGATTGGATGCGGAGCACGCTCATCTCGTCCAACAGATGCACACTGAATCTCCAGTGACCAGAATTGCCACAAGCATTCATAACATTTGCAAACGTGCTGGCAGATGGTTCAATGACTGACTTTAGCATCTCTTTCAGAAGACTCATTGCCTGCTCCCATTTGCCATGTTTGCCACAAGCTTCTGTGACTTTGTTGTAGCTGATATCGCTGTGGTTTGATTCCGCAAATAGCTGAATTGAAAGTTCCCACGCAGAAGCTCCAGCAGCTGCAGTGCAATAAGCATCTGCCTTCAATCCAGAGTGGCGCAGCTGCGACAGAAGAAAAAACGGCCACTGCCAGAGCTGAAAGTCTCCATTGAATGCTGTCATTAAGGCTGTGTAGCTCACAACAGTTGGGTACCCAGTTGGAGAAAAACAAGTGCGAAAACTTGCAAAAAGATCTACAGAACTTCGCCATTGTGAAGATGCACATGTCGTGATGGCAGCATTTTGGCAAATGTCATTCACCAAAATTCGGGACATCTGCATGGTGCACAAAGCATAGGTCGCTTGTTCCCAAGCAGCGTGCAAGGCATTGGCGCCCACCAAGGCACTCCGCACAACTCCATTGGCTTCAACCTCAAGCTGTTGCATCCTCAGGGACAACCGTCACAACCCAATGCTCCAAAGGTCCACAAAGATCGAAAACACACTTTAACTTAAAAAATAAAATAAATAGAAAAACAGCTTTATGGAACTTGCAAAAAAAACAACACACTAGTTGAGAATTGCGGCAAAGGCAACATACAACAAACATGGAGCAAACATGACTAAAGATAGTAAAGATATGAGAGACTGTGGCCCAGGAGGAACCCTTGCCCGCCTGTTGATCAATTCGGCTGCCATGCCCCAGGATCTCCACTTAATGGAATGGATCGCAGAGCTGCAGGTGAATGAATTCGGAAAAACTCCGCAGCCTCGGCATCAAAATGTCATCCCACATCGACTGAAATTGCAACAAATATCAACAAATCAAGCAAAGAAAGATCAAAGAAATGTTGGAAATACGAACTACACATTCCGGTTCCCCCGAACATGACTGTCTGAGACTGGCCGCCTCCCATTTTGTCCAGCAAAGCCATGGAACTTCGCCAGTGAATCCTAGTCAGCACCGAGCCTAAGTTGAGGGGGACATGGATAGTTCCATGGTGAAAGGAATTAGATCCCATACAATTGAGATTTCTTTCAACATGACACACACTGCAAAACAAATGTCCATGGTCAGCCGGTCAACTGTTTCCATATCATTTCCATATCATTTCCATGTCATTTCCATGTCATGTCCTTCTTGTTCCGAAGCTCATCACTGTGCCGGGCAACTGAAGGTGACCACGTCAGGGCGAAGCCCCGTTGTGCCCGTTGTGCAAGTGAACGAAGTGAACGTGTCAGCCGCGTCTGAGCCGTGCAGTGCATGCAGTGCATGCAGAAGCTTCAGACATTGCACCGACTGCTGCCAGTGTCCTGAGGGGAACTTGAATGCAATTCTTTTGAACATGTTGAAAAAACATGGAAAAACAGGGAACATGCATGTAAAATTATTGTAAAAAAGTATGAATCATGGGATCATGTGAACACATACAAGTATCTGACACGTGGAGTTTCATCGGCAACGTGTCCTCCTTTGGAGCAACTACTGATTGCAGCATTCCAACCAATTATATCCATCTGCTGCCCCTTAGCGACAGAGAACCAACATAACCAACCGCTGGAATTTTACGTGTAAGATTGTGTAAGCAGATCGAGCAACAAAGTACAGGGAATGAAAGGGTCGGAAAGTTTATAGAAATTCGGCCAAGGTCAAATGCTCAGAGTAAAAAAAATCAAGCATGACTGTGACGGCTGAGTTCTATGCTTGGCTGAGGTCCATAGCCAAACTCCACTGTTGCGCCTAGCGGGTGCAAAAGGTTTTCAGGCAGCTACACAAAAGGACTTAGTCGGAAATCCATTCCATAGCCATTGCGCTGATGGTCACTGATGGTCTCAAAATTGCACTAAACAAGTGTGTATAATGTTTGAAAAGCCACTGCGTCCATCTAGATTCTAGATACTGTGTTGAAGCCATCACGCTATTGTTCTTCGTTTTTGTGGGAAGGCCTTCTCGCAAGCCAAGAGTGCAGCTCCAACATGGAAGCTGTTCACCTGTGGCGGAAGGCACTGACAACACCGATGCTACAAAGCGTGATTTTTGCCACATAATGCCACACAATGCCACAAAAAACATGTCCTGGGAAGAAGATTCTCCAGGGGAGAACCCGCAACAACGAACAGCAAAACCATACAAAACCCTTCAGGCTGCCTGGCCTCCACACCATTACTAGCCATGCATTGCAGGACCTGAACAGCCACCTGACGGCTCTGGCAACGTCAAAGCTTGAAAACTGAATCATTGCGCAAAAGCCTCGAAGCACACGACGAATTCTTAGCTCACGAGGCCACAGATGGTGCAGTGGTGGTGAAACGATTTCAGAGTCACATTTGGATTGGCTGTGACGGATCATTTATGGCCGTCTGGTGAACCTTCTCAGGGCGCACCTTGCTGTGCAGCATTTGTATCAGTTTGTATAGATTCGAAGTCACTGTAAGATACTATAAGTCTATGTTGTAGTGGATGGACTCCTAACTCCTAAAGAAGTCATGTTGATGCCATTGCACCAACAAACACTAAGGCAAAAGCATCCAAATGTCTACGAGTCTAAGAAAGTCTAAGAAAATCTAAGAAAGTTCTTCACCAAATGAATCAGCCAATCAATGCGCCCGCGGCTCAAAGAAATTCCTAGCATCCCTGTCACTCCAGTGCTTCGCCTTAATTCGCCTTGCTTCGCCTTGCTTCGCTTTGTCGGTGGCACTGTGGTCCATCGGTTTCGATCGGTTGCCCTCTGTCCATCCACGTTGACAAAGCCCACGGCGCTCCAAGGTGTCACGATGTGGCACGGCTGCGAACACAAGGAATGCTCTGGAAGGCAGGGCACACGTGGCACACGTCTCTGCACACGTCTCTGCACACGTTGTCACTGCTTCTGTCCACCATTTCCAGGTCGTTAATAGATGTTAATAGGTGTCAAGCAACCTCGACAAGGGTCAACATCACGATCACTAGAATTGCCAATGGGATCATGAGTTGGAGGTTTCTTGAAACTTTGGAAACGTTGGCGCAGGGACAGCAACACCTGTTCAATATTGTTCAATGGAATTTGCAGAACTATGCGATGAATTCCATGGTGCTTCCTCATGTATTTTGGTCTGCACCATCTTGCAAGCACGGCTCTCTGCCACGGCTCTCTGCTGCCCGGATGTACAAGTGGCGCCACCTGGCCGCAGCTGCCCGGAACGCTTCCCTCATCGTTGGGGTCGATGTCGCCAGGTGATGTTTGTACCGCGTCTTGGGCGCCCTGACATCAACATCATCGCATATCATCGCATAATCTGTGCCAGGCATACACAACGGAGTCCACCAAAACGCTGTCTTGAAGTCTCGGCATCACATTATGTTCTGGTATGGAGCCACAGGCCATGAGCCAAGCCATCGATAGGCACGAAGAGGACATGCTATGACATGCTTGGTCTGTCACACAGCTGCTGAGTCGAAGAGCCCTCTGGCAGTTCCAGACCTCGCAGTTTCTCTTCTCCCCGAACCCGTGGTTAAACTGGAAGCGCCGCAGCGGCATTTCACACCCTTCACGCCAAAAAGGTCCAAACCCTTGCTGCAAAAGCTCAAATCAAGTCTCCGCCGACATGTTGCTGATTGTTCTGGAAAAACGGCATGCCACTGCGGCATGGAATGTCTTTATTTCAATTCATACACCTAGTGTCCAAAACAGATGTAGCATCAGCAATTTCATCATCCTCTCCAAGCTGGTAACAACCTGAGCACTCGAAGTCCCGGTGTCAAGTGATCTTCTGCGCAGCTTTCGCCACCGCTTTCGTCCTCGAGTGCTTTGGTCAGATTTAGTACAGGACGCGGAGCACCACACGTCGCAGAAGCAAGGCGCAAAGGCTTCATCGAATGCTACAGGTGGAAGTAGTAGGAAGTAGTAACATGTAGCAACCAATCAGTTGGGCAAACTTTGTTCATTCTGCATGGGGGGCGAATCTGCTAGATGCGCTCGCAGCCACTGAAAAGCGAAGACACACCATGTAGGTCCATCCACTGGTTCCTCGACCAAGATTTTGTTTAGTTTGACTCGTCGCTGGATCAACGCGTCTCCAACTGCGCATTTTGTGTTGGGTTTTTTTTGAAAGTCTCCATGGCAATCAAATTGTTGATGCAACGAACATTGGCGTTAAACAAACCATTGTGACATGGAATCCAACACAATTGGCAATCACATGCAACCTCGCCACTTGATCCAAAAAATACATTTAAAAAAATACAACATTGCTGCAGCGCAAAAGAACCGAAGCAAAATAGCAACGCGGTAGCGACTTGAGTTCTCACGGATGCACCAGTCGGACTGTGTTATTCTCAGCATGCATTACTTCCCTTGGTCGCAGAACTCATTTATCGCTCCGTTCCAGCTGTATCTATGATATAGTATGATACGATCAATGATAATATATAATATTATATAATTATGTAATCATATAATAAACGTACATGTATATAACATCTATATGATATGATTGATATGTGTATATGATAGGCCTGATAGGCATCATGGAGTATAATGATGATATATACGGTATATCATGGTTTTCTTTATCATCTCTTTGCATCGATAATTCCCTGAATCTCACAGGATCTTACGACGTTTACGACGTCCTTCTGCGGATGTTTCTCTGCCTCCGGCTTTGAAGCGAAGGCCAGTTCACGCAAAGTGGCCTGGGTGGGTCCAAGGTGCCCAAGGTGCCCAAGGTGCCCAAGGTGCCACAGCACGAAAATGGTAAAGATAGGGTAAAGGAATAAGAAAATGAGAGAAAATGAGAGAAAATGAGAAAGGTCCATGAAACTCCAAGGAATTTTGCTCTGAAACTTCCGAAAATCACAGTCTTCACTCTTGAGATCCGAGGCATTCCGAGGCACTGTTGCATATCTAGGATTCTTCACCCTGCTGAGAACTGGCTTCAAGAGCAGCACCTGACATGGAACCATTTCTGGTGAAAACAGCGGCTCTAAACTTGAGAGACCCATTCGGCGATCTGAAACTCTTGTTATTTGATTTAGATCTAATTAATCATATAATATCTTGTTTTTGGTTCCTTGGCATTAAGATAAGCGTGGTGACTGGGGCTCACCATCTCAGCTTTCAGGGCCAATTGTAGTACAAAGTGTGGATTTCTCCCATTTCGAGATTTCTTGTGTTCTTGGACAAGTACCACAACCTAGCGGCCTGGCGTTTGTATGTGTTTGTGACCTTTCATGTCATCAGTGTCAACCTTCATTGACAAACTGGACCTAGTATCTCTCAGAAATGTCTTGGTGTCACTTCTTTATGCGCTTCAAGTGCTTTGCAAAAACTGCAAAACCAAACTTGTCTATCCGCGCCTCTGCTGAATTCAAGTTGATCAGCTGCAAGCCCAGAGCATCCGGGGACATGCGCTGTGTGTTGAGACGTCTGTCGAGCACAGGGTCCTATAGAAACAATTTGAAGTTTGTCTTTTTTTGTTCGCTATCTCTTTTCAGATCTGGTATACTTCCAGCACAATTCACAACCTTACCCTTCAGCAAGTCGGCTGCAATCTTCATGTCATAATGCTCTATGGAGACTTGACTTGGACGGCCGCAGCATTGGAAGCAAAAGTAGTTGAAGTACAATAAGCTTAGGATTGACTTAGGATACATTGAAAAAATGTCTTGCAAGTGCACAGCTTGATACTCCGTTCACACTGCCCTCTGTGGAATGGAGAAGCGTCTCATTTTTCATGGCGTGCAATAATCAGTGCTTTGTGCTCCAAGGCCGCTTGATCTGCTTCCAAAATGCATCATGTGAATTCCAACTTCCAAGCAACCTTCTCTGAGCAAACACACTCTCTTCTTACAAAAGACTGCTACAATACTACAATGCTCAATTACGTTCAAATCATGGACAATTTGACTAGAGATTACGACAAAACACGCCACGAATGTCATCAACTCATTCACTATGGAGCTGGAGTGAGCTGGAGTGTCATGAAGCAGTGAGACAGGAATTGAGATCATAAGAGGCCCCCGTGGCTGAAAATCATCAGACACCGTTGCAGAATCTGAGGAATCGCACTTGCACGTGCATGCACGTGCGTGTGTGTGTGTGTGTCAGTGTGTGTGTGGAACTCGCTCTGTGGGCCTCTATGTATTTGATCTAACTACTCTCACTTTTCTCCACTGCTGCTGCCTCACTTGCAGAAAGTGTGCATGTGGCTACAAATCATCATGAGCATAGGAACTGCAGATGCTCAGTTTCAACCTCTGCATGGTATGGAGGACATTCAACGAAATGTGATCCAAACGTTTTTTTTCGCTTAAAGCGATGCGACTGTGTGACTCCATATTCATTCTCATGTCATTCTCAGTTCGTGTCATGTCCGGCCTCTGGCTCTCTTTCCTCGATGTAGGTCAATGTGGACTCTGGCAACCAAGCTGTAAGCGACACGGAAGGAAACCGAACCTGCAAAGTAGCGTCCTCCTGGCAAGAACACACGAACACATCATCTCGATCTGCATGGAAATGTTCGAGTGAAAAATGTCAAAAATGTCGAAAGCATGTTGCATTTTCTTCAAATGCGCACCATTTCTTTGAGCAAGAAATAAAATGCAAGAAATGTAAATGCAAGAAATGTACGTCTGTCATCATATGTCTGCCTAAGCCTATGACCTTAAAAGAAACTAAACCTGTCGGGCTGGAGCCATCTGAACGGGAACTCGCTCCAACAGAAGGCCTCCAATCAGACAGCCCGGCCTTGTCCTGTTGGACCACGATGCCTTCTTCACCACTCAATTTTGCGAGTCTTTCATCCCACTTCAAAGCCGCGTGCGCCTGCCAATAGAATTTGAATTTGAAAGCTCCAAACACCGCGGACAATGAACTGTTCTGAACAGTTAAGCCTTTGACATGTCTGACAGTTGGATCTGAGCCAATAGGGACCTGCCTGAACAGCCTGTTTCAGCTGGTCGATGTCGCATGCCTTTACTCTCTTCTGCGGCTGCGATAGCTCTTGCAACATACCTTGGAGAATCAAAGGGTCACAGAGCAAGAAATCCATGAGATCTCGAAAGCCTATCAAATGTTGAACTGTTGTTCATGATACTTTATAATATAAATCTAAATTTTACAACTTGAGAGCAGGCGGAGGCGGACGAAAGGTAGTGTAGTGGGAGAGGAGTGGTGTCAAAATGCTGCGCCCCTAAGATGATACACCAAAAACGTTTTTGCGCAGTCTAAGATGATTTTATC
>Ga0126342_10004587_pt1 | contig 23695 bp, 17 predicted proteins | sample Cyp1metagenome_FD_92528 | JGI IMG/M metagenome (GOLD analysis project Ga0126342, IMG submission 92528) | Coral microbial communities from Lord Howe Island, Old Settlement Bay, Australia - Cyphastrea 1 metagenome | ecosystem: Host-associated > Invertebrates > Cnidaria > Coral ...
ATGGGAAACATGAGGTATGAAGATGAAATAGCCAAAAATGGGATGATAACAACCATGAAATCAAACGGGTGCCGTAGCGAAGCCCCTGCCTAAGGGGCGCCGTTTTGGCACCCATTGGCATGTTTTGGTATATATATATATATTCATATATATATATATATATATATATATATTCATGATTCCCAAGTTATCCACTATTCCCAAGTTGTGTTTTATTATATGTATGATGGATCTTATATATCTGGGTAAATTATATCGACCTCGGTGTTCTCTCTCACTGGAATGATGGTTAGGATTCGGGAAATTATCCCAAGATAACGAACTTTTCAGATTAGCGACTTATTACAATGTTCAAACGGTTAATTATCGATGAATGCTTTATATGTCACCCATAAATGGACCATCTATACCATAGCTATGTTAGGTTACTTACTGGAGGGTATGTATGATGATCCATCATCATTATACTGTGGGATTATATCAGCGTAATCAATTTATATCAGATCCATCATACATACTATACATATGGGGGTTTCCATACATGGGGATATTCCAAAACGTATGGTTTATTTCATGGAAAATCCATCTATTTCAATGGATGATAACTAGGGCTACCCCCATGACTTAGGAAACCTCCATATGTTGTATATGGCTATTCTTTTTGTAACTGGGGATATCTCCCCTGAGGTCATGGCGGCCACGGCCCTCCACCGATCCAAGGCGAGTGACGTGAGTGAAGGGGAGCGGCAGTTGAGACGAAAATGTGGATTTAACCTATGAAAATGTTGGATTATAACTCCAATCTCACTATGGTTTATGGTACTTATAACTATAGTTATGGGGGTTTATAAACCAACTTATAACTGGGGGGCCCCACATTGTATGAGAATGTTGGATTTATACGCATTTATCAAAAAAGTATGGATTTACCCTCTGGGTATTTGTTACATAGCCATGGTATTGATGGCCCATTTATAAGATGGTGTTTTTTTCCCTATTAAAAATAGTGATTTCCATGGCTATGTTAGTCATAACCAGATGGTAGTTCATCCGAAATCTGATTCAGGCAGATTTGGGATTTATGCATCGACAACTGAGCACGAAGCGCATTTGGGGAAGAAAATCTATTCCGGTAACACTGGAATTGCCAAGTAAATATTGGCTTGTATTTGAATCAATACCCCCTGGTAAACATACATAAAGCTCTTGAAAATGGCCATTGAAATAGTGGATTTACCCATAAAAAATGGTGATTTTCCTTTGCAAAGCGTTTTTTTACCAGAGAATATCCAGAGAGATTCTTCGGCGAAAGCCCGACTGGTCAGTCTCGAGAGTTGATAAAATGGCCCCAGATATGTTTGTTGGTGAAGTTTATAAACCCATCCAACTGTTACAACTGTAGTGGGGTTACAACTGCCATAAAACCTAGTGGATATAAACCATAAACCTAGTGTTTATAACCCATCCAGATATGTTTATGATCCAACTATAGTTACAACTGCCATAAAACCTAGTGGAGTTACAAACCAACTTAGCTGTCTAGGGAGCCTAACCTTGTATACATAATATTTATTTATGTGTCAGCTTCCCATTCTTGGTTCTATACTTTCGAAGGTTAAAATGGTATGATAAACCCAAGAACCGTCCCCAAGCATGCGTACAGGATATACCCCCATTTGGGTTTGTCTGAAAATGGCGCACACCCTATGTTTTTTTGGGGATGATTATCATTATCCACATGAAGATAACCATAAAGTGGGGAATACCCAATGATTGGGAAACTGATGAATCTGGCTCTATGATACGTATTTTAATGTATTTTATGGTGCGGTAAATCCAATCATAACAAAATCTCCGTGTCAAGTTCATCGTAATCAGCTCCATGGCTTGCTGGAAAATCCACCGCCAGCAAAAGTTCGATGATATTCCCATACATTCCCATTGAAACCTCCATGTTTTTTGGTGATTTCTCCGGTGGCCATAGTCATAGAGGGTAGAACATACCATTGGTTGTAGAACCCATTCGAAATCCATGATATTCTCATTTTTCCTAAAAAACCACAAACTATCTCCATTATACATCCACTCTAATGTGGTAAACCCAAGAATATATAATGGTATTTTTGTTGATTATGGGGATTTAGAGTAATCCACTATAATATATGCCTATTTTATTGTCAGTTATGCATATATATATGTATATATGCACACCAATATCCCTGTAACCAACCATGTGGGGTCATTTTAAATCCTCCCAAATAGTGTTATACCCAATAAAAAAAGTCCAACATATTATTCCCATTGTATTCCCATGTTATTTTCCCAACTCTTTTAGTATATATATATATCCATTTATTCACAATGATATATCAATGTTATTTCCATTATTTCCACGAAACGACTATGGTCCCAATTAACCATGGATATCCCATGAAACCTCCGTTTATCCCATTACTCGTAGTATTCCATTATTAATATCACATTAAATAATTTTGAACTCCCACTAAATTCCGTGATACCCAATTAAATCACCATAAAATTCCCTTTTTCCCAGCATAAAACCATTCAAAGAACCCCATGAACTCTTGGTTTTAACAATGCAGTGGGGCTCATCAGGCGAGGTGCCAGCGCATGCAGCTCCGCATGCGGAGCAAACGCCAGAGGAGGCGGTTATGGAGGCACCGCAGCAACTGGAGGCCCAGGGATTTCTTGGATGGGAATGGGATTATTATTGATAGTGATTATATTAGATATTATTAGTGTATAGATGTTATTATTTTTCAGAGGGGCTGAAACCACCAAGCAGATTATTATTGATAGTTAGCCAGTGGATGATTCCCGAAAATGGGATGTCCACACACTTGACTTGTGTGGAAATCATATGGGGCTTTCCATCTGGTTGGTGGTTTGGAACATATGTTTTATTTTTCCATATATTGGGAATAATAAGCCCAACTGACTATTGTTCAGAGGGGTTGAAACCACCAACCAGATTATTCTTGATAGTTAGCCAGTGGATCATTCCGGAAAATTCCCTACGTTTAGCACCAGTAAGTTTATTACAAATTATAAAATCTTATAAATCACTACCAATCTGAGAATGTAGAAATCCTTATTACAAATAGAACATGATATGAAATGATTTTGAATTTTTATGCTGTTTTGTGATAGGGATTGATAGGGATTTCACCATGAAAAACTTGGATTTCACCAACTTAAATTGGTGGTTTAACAGAGAAGATATGTTGAGTTTTCACCAACACAAAGTAGTTCAGGATAACTATCTGATAACTGGATGGCCAACCAAAAAGTGCGTTTTTGAGTGGATGATCGTCTTTTATGATTGCCAAAAATGGCCAATGTATGGCTTCCATTTTTGTGGAGTCGCCACGTGAGCCGTTAAAAATACCCTGATTAATTGATTGCTACAGGGGATTATACTACCTAGTTTACTGGGATTATGATAACCCATAGGCCCATAGGTAGGGAAACCTATCAACCAACTAGAGTAATGAGATGGGATAGGGGTATTTTTAATGGCTCACGTATGTAATACGTAGGGAATATATGCTGGGATAGCATGTTAATTTCATATCTCAGAGACCTTTAGTGAATATGGAAAGACATGAAAGCCAAAGATGTATATACGTAGACCGTAGACCCTATCCTCTGGTAATTTAACATGGCTATTGAAACTGGCAATTGACAAGTAATATACCTATGAAACATGGTGTTTTTCCATAGCAAACTGTTAATTTACTGGAGGCTAATCCCATTTGAGTCCCCTCTTTTTGAGACAAACCCTTACAGCCAAGGATGAATAAACACACTGGCTGTACGCTTGACTTTTACTTTAGTCTTCAAGGATTTATATATACAATATATATATATAATTATAGGCTTTCAGGGTTCCAAGGTTTAGGTGTTGTAGGGTTTGGAGTTTGTTTTTCGTTTTAGGTATGAAAACATCGACCATACGAAGGGATTTGAGCATGTCTCAGGATATGCGGGATCCGTCACGGGCAAGCGTTTGGTCTGCAGCGAACATGTTCACCACTAGATTGGCTGATAATTGCCCAAACATTGGGGTTCAACCTCCAATTAAGCCCTACACTGATGGTTGATTGATGGTGTTTTACCAGGATTAAAACCAACAACATGATCAAACACAATCGTGTCATCCAACACTCGAAACAAATGATATAAATCCCTGGTGATTGAGCGTTATCAGCACAGAAAGTGCCTGAAGAGATCATGTTTGTTGCAACATTAAGGGAAATGAACCGAAAAAGACATGATTAGGACTTGGATTGTGATCCTCAATTATCAGGATTTCAATGAATCAAAGAGAGGAATAACACAGTTCGGAATAGTTTGGATATGTTTAATATTGCAAACATCATACAAATGGGAAAAATCATGAGATAGATGTCAACCTAGTAACATCATCAAGTATGGTCGAAACAAGAATATATGATCGGGTATCGCCCCGAAATTGTTGTTGGTTGATAGTTTGTAGTGGCATATTTTAGCAAGAGGATTCACTTTTTTCGGCGAGTACCAAAACCTGCGTTGGCAATGATGTAAACCTAATAATGATAAACCGTACATAGACATACCATTTGAGAAGATTGCAAGTCCCATAAAACTGGCTGTATGCAGTGAACGAGCTTACATTGACTTACATATTTGGTTGCAATCTGGTGAAAAGACTCTGAGAAGACCAAAAAGGGAGCTTTCAAACATGGGAATGTCTACTGAGGTGAATCATACCCATTTTCGACATTTGACCCCTCGCAGTTGATAATTATCACCAGCAAAATCCTGAATGATGGTTTGTAGTAGGGTTCGGTTATTAACCATTATCAACCTATTTTTAGGCCGCTGAAATTTGAGAGTTCACCTCCTCCAAAACGCGTTCTACCATGATGGTGGTTTCCAAGCTGCAAATTAATAGAATGGTGATTTTACCAACAAAAATGAGGTGATATCGGCCAGGAAGTATGGGGATTTAAAGGGATTTAAACATGATGGAGGTAAGGACTACACAGGGCTATAAGTTTCAAGTCGGATTTCAAGCACCACAAACGAGCAAATGGACCTTCAGAAATTGAGAATAATCCACATATGCTTGCTTTGGGTACTTGATGAGTCAATTTGTTGCCGTACATAAAGGATTTGTTGAAGCTCAGTTGCACCCCAAAAGTGCTTGCCAACACTACAAAATTGGATAACTTTGGTTTATAGTATATACCCTCTGGTAAATTAACATAGACCCTGAAAATAGCCTAGTTTTAATGGAAACTAATCTTCCAACCCCTATCTGCCAGGGTCTATGTTAATTTACTGGAGGGTAGCTAGCAAATGGGTTTTTTTTGTACCAATCAGTGGTCATGATTTTTAATTTTCGTTCTCCAATGAACACACCAACGGAACATCTACTGTGTGTTCCAATGTGTACACCATCGCCATTTGAACATGTTACATGGCTAATTCCGCGTATAATAGCGATTTTCACCGATGTTATCCAACTTACGTAGTGATTCAATTCTGGTGGTCGGCAACGCTCTCAAACTGCGCATCGCTTAGGACGTGGCGTAGTCATGGGGGTTGCTGTAAGCCAGAAGAAATGGCTAGTGAGATCCAGAAGAACCCATGATCATTGACAAAATAAAGTGTGAAACATTTTTTTAATGTTGCATCTTTCAGTTGATTTGATATCATATCCCATACAATTAATTGACGTTGACAGAATTTGCTATGGGCAAGTTACATGGGAGCAATGGTTGATGGTCATCCCACCATCATGAATGGGATTCCTTCTGATGGGTATATTGATCGCTAGTATTGGATTGATGACCATCTCCTTGTGTGCATATGTAAACCAACTCTTGACCATGGCACATGTTTGTTGGTTTCTCTTACACCCATGAACTAGTTCAATACATCTACCAAGAACCCAACAGCTGGTTGGATGTTGTTTACCAACTTGGCTCACGAACTGGGCCACATCACGAATGGGATTGAAAAAATGGTACAGGTATTTTGTAACCCCTGTGAACATAAGGGATCATCATCTCGTTTCCTTGGAAATTTACCCGTGTATCAGACCATGGTACATGGTTTTCGATCAGAGACAAACAGGGGGGAATTGTTTCCGATTGCTCGTATGTCCTCCTGGTGCTGTCATTCAGCTTGGATGTTGATCCCATTCAGAAAATACAAATTCAGGTTTCCGAAGTCATGGTGGTACCCTGGAATCATCCCAAATTAGTCCTTTTTGATATTGAAACCTACCCTCTGGTAAACCAACATAACTATAGAAAATGGTCATTTATAGTTGATTTTCCCATTAAAAAAAGGTGCTTGTCCAAAGTTATGTTAGTTTACCAGGGTATGGTTTGGGGGGGGGGCATTTGAAGAAACTTCTGGTGACGGAGAGATCATGGACTGCGAGCATCCAGGGTACCACAAGAAAATGGGATCAAGGAGGTGGCTTTCCAGATGGACATGCAGTTTAGAGCCATGAGTTACCCTCTGGTAAACTAACACAACTATGGAAAATCACCATTTTTAATTGGAAAATCCACTAAAAATTGCCATTTTCAATAGCTATGTTTGTTTACCAGAGGGTAAAGACTCAGCGTTTCTTAGTCGGCTTAGTTTGATAACCATTCAGAGGAGACCTGGTGATGTGCGAGGGAGTGCAGACGCAGGTTTGTAAGGGTCAAAGGAGTTTCCTACATTCTATTTTTCTTTGGATTAAAAATAAAGAAACTGAGCGTATCACAAAACCCGAAGGGCTATTGGACTATTGGCTGCTGAATGCGTTGGAGCAACCTGGATTCAGAAAATGAAGGCTGTTCTTCACCAAGCCACCCAGTATCTTCAAATCATTTTTGAAAGCAACTAGAGATTGAAGACTGTCGATTTCTTTGCCTCCGTAACCAAAAAATCAATGATCTTCACCACGTGCCATGGCGCCTTTCAGGGGCCCGCTGCCCCTTGCTGCAGAGGTGGAGGAAGAAATTCAAGAAGATGCTGACTTGGAGCAGGCAAAGGAGGTCGAAAACTGGGGTGCCAGAATCCTCAGCGCTGCGTGGTGCGTGGATTGAATCCATCTAAATTTACGTCAAAATGGACACCGACATAGAATATGTTTTAGCATTGTTGCTTCCAGCAAGGCCGCCACCTGGCCATTCACATATGATGTTTCCCAAGCCATTTCATGCTGCAAGGCTCAAATCTGGCATCATACGAGGTTTTTTGTTTTGGAATCAACTTAGACGACAGCATTCTGGCACGAGCACGCGATCACAAAAGGTAGTAACTGTATAGATGGAACTCTTGGAAAAAGCAAAGGTTTTTTTCCAACACATGAATATGTCTACCAATTTAGTCGCAGAGTAGCGCAGGGAGGGTCGCTGTTCCAGCACAAACCGAGAGGGAAACAAGTGTGTTCATCAAAAGACGTGTTTTTAGACAAATTTACCACCAGCAAAGGATCACAAGTTTGCATGGCAATTTCCAAGTCAATGCTGCATTCAAAAGACAACCGTGGACCACTTGGAAACTAACAAATTAAATAGCCCTGTGCACACCGAGGATTTCTTCCGTGAATGTGGAGAGCCGGGGCCTCAATACAGGCAACAAGGCAACAGTGCCATTTACTCCTTGAAACTGGCATGCGGTATGAACATGAGATAGCCCATTTCAAATGGTTTATATAGTTTTTAAAGCCATGTGCTGTTCAAGATCACATCCGAGTGCTACATCATGATTTGCATACCTGTATACCTCAACATTGATTATGCGCATCATGAATACCACCTCTCGGGGTAAAAAAACAAGCATACCAACATACGCAAAGCCTTTCACACATCAAAACGGAATGGATCTGCTGCTGCTGCTGCTGAAGATGCAGCTGTCCATAGTTTCCACATCGAATAGTACCGATCAACCAATACCTTGTTGCTTAGAATATTTTGGAAATGCTTGCCCGCGAGGTGTCATATCTTAATTTTGTGCTGTTCAATCCTATGTTGCTCGGTAAGATTGGCACAGTCAGTTCCTGTTTTTCATGCCATAGAAACAAACTCTGAGATCCATTTCGCCATTCATCTCTCTCAGATTTGTTTTCGCGTAAATATGTGCAAATTCCGGTCCAACTGGATTTGTTTGCCAATGGGGTGTTCCCCCAAAAAATGCCATAGCCATACGCAAAAATGATGATCAACCAACGGATGGGTTGGGTACACTAGTTTCTCACGAACCCGAAGTCGGATAACTTCATTCCCCGCCTGTAAGGTTCTTTAGATTAACCAGACATCCTGGAGGCACACGCCCACACACATGCCCACATACACACACACACACCCAACCATGTACACCCAGCAATCTTCCCCCCACCACGTCATGGCAAATTTGTTTGCCAGTCTGCGAGCTCGCCAACTCTCTGGGCTGCCGGGCCTGAACACATTGCCAGATAAAATGCCAGATGGAATGTCAGATAGACTGTCAGATACGATGTCAAGACATGCGAGATAGAATGTCAGAATATGTGCGAGATAGATATCAGATAGCATGTCATAAAAATGTCAAGTAAGATGTCAGATAGAATGGCAGAAAAATGTCAGATAGAATGCCAGGATATGTGCCAGATCAAATGTCCGAATAGGTGTAAGATATACTATCAGGGTTTATGCCGGAATATTTGCCACGGTCGGGATCGCTTGAAGGCAGCACCCTGGCGGACTAATTCTCCATCAAACTACCAGGTGTTTTTTATTTGCACATGGTGTGTTTTCCCAATAAGGCTGTGTAAACATTGGGCGACCCCAAGACAATGGTTTTCGTAGTCACAACAACATGTTCGATCATTTTTGTTAAATTCTTGGAAGGCATCATTCCAGATGCTCCATGGTGCTGGAATAGTGGCCAGCATGTGCCCAATCCGTGGATTCCCACAAGTGGGATGAGTAGGGTTAATTCACTCAAAAAACTAGGGATATCACCCACTTAGGATTCGCGGGATGAGCCACCAAGTAGAAATGTTTATATATATATAGGTATATATAGGTAATATACAGTATATCATTATATATTGCCATTATATACCATTATGTATTTTACCATTATGTATATTACCATCATATATATATAATGTAATATTTCCACTATATACAATTTATATACCATTATTTACCATTATTTACCATTATATATTACCATTATTTACCATTGTATATTACCACTATTTATTACCATTGTATATTACCATTATGTATTATACAGGATTGGGCCCCCAAGATAGCGTTCAGTTGCCTTATAAGTGGCTCAACTATGGTTTATGGTAGATATAATATAACTATAGTTCATGGGGATAGGCTAATGGTTTATAAACCAACTATGGTTCATATTTTCCCATTAAAAATGATGATTTTCCATATAAATCACCATTTTCCCATGGTTTTCCCATGGTTTTTCTCAACCAACGTTCACATCACTGGGGAGCCCATCCTGTACCAGATTATATGTGCTATGATCATCCCATCCCATCCCATGAATCCCATCACCGATGATCGGCTCAGGTTTCGTATCCCCCCCACCGTCCTGGCTGCCCGCCGTGCTGCCAACGAAGCATACTGGGTGGGGCACCCAAGTTTTGACCTCGATTTCGGGGGCACCCTTTCGGATTATAGTGGTTTAATGGATTTTTAATGGATCTTAATGGATCTTAATGGATCTTAATGGATTTTATTGGATTTTAATAGATTTTAATTGATTTTCATGGGTACATAGTCCTCATTTATGAGAATTTAATGGAGATATCATGGGGATTAGAGTGGTTTGATTCATGGATTTTGGGAAATAATGCAGAATTAAGCATCCAAAATGGTAGAACCATCAACAACAATGTGGATGTACTGCGCATACAATGTGATATACAACCAAAAATGTGATGACTTTCCGGTAAGGCATTCAAAACGATGGATTCATCGAACTAATTCAGAGATTTTGAACCAGGAATTCTTGTTTTGCACAGTTTCTTGACCCACAACAAAACGCTGTGTTGATTTTCTGTAAAATTGAAATTTGCAGTTCCTAGCAATTGTTCCATCCAATTCTTCGACGGAAGGACGGATGGTTTTCAAAACGACCAGCCGCATGGGGGAAATAAAAAATACAAGATGTTCGTTTTACCCTCTGGTAAGCTAACATAACATAGCTATTGAAAATGGTCATTTATAGTTGATTACTCAACATTTCAGAAACTTATGGGGGTTCACATCACAAGGTTATGCCGCTATTCCGGTTAATACCCCATTTATTTGTTGGTTGGCCAGGGGTGAGACTATGTGGCTATCAGATTATCATGTGTTTTATTGGGGTTATTTTTGAGGTTTTACAGGCCTCGTTTGTATGGTAGTTGCAGCCTCAAAATCATGATGTGTTTTGAGTTAAATGGTTATCCTCTGGTAATTTAAGATAGCTATGTCATTGATGGCCTGTTTGTAGATGATGATGGTTAGTTGATGATCATCTAAAAGTTTGTTATGGTATAGATGGAAGAAAATTGCCCATTTAGTTCAATGATGTACTTTTTAAACATGGTGATTTTCCCATAGCAAATTGTTACAGTAAATTGCCAGAGAGTAGCTGATGGTACTCAAGGTCAAACACTTTTGTAGACAATGTAAATATTTTCTGATATCAGTAGCAATGATAGCGTGTTATCCAGGTGTTATTTAATATTGTTTGATATCGCCAGAATAAATCTGTACATACCCTAACATTCAGTTACTCTGTGTTTGACCATCATCAAGCAAACTATGTTGGTTCCATAGTGATGTTAAAATCGGGTGAACAGGCATTGGAAGAACACATCTGAGGGATGTTGACTGTACCTAAGTTTGTGACCAATTGCCATCCAATATGATACCTACCCCCTGGTAAACTATATAACATAGCTCTTGAAAATTGCCATTTATAGTTGATTTACCCATTGAAAAAGGTGATTTTCCATAGTTATGGTAGTTTATCAGAGGGTTAATATGTTCACTTTGGGATTGACCATGGACTAAGTCACCATGTCCAAACATAGGGGGATGGGTCAAAACTTCTAACTGCCTTATTCAGGGGAATGAACATCCATGAACCAGTTATTTTAGGGAACTGGCTAGGATACCCGGGTTTTGACTCATAGCCAGGGGTTTTTGAAAGGTGATTCCCGAGAAAAGAGAGATGAACGTGATTCCAAATCGACCTGGTAGTTACTAAGTGGGTTATAAGCCCAGTCATAAATAGGATACGGTAGGTAGGGTTTTTGTTCGTGTCCAGTTATAGTTGGCCTTATAACCAATTTACTTTTTCTCAACGACGAAGCAGGTATGTTTTTTGGTTTATAACAGAAATGAAAACCATGGATGTATCATGATACATCCCCCATTAACATCCATCAAACCCAGTCAAAAAAATGCTGAATTCTATTTGCTCTTTCTTTTTGGAGGTAAGTTCTCAGGTCCGGTTGATTGTTCAACCGGTCAGGTTGTTGATGAAACAACCATGAAGCAATTTTGATGATGTCCAACTTTTCTTGATATAGCCTCTGGTAGTTTGACATAGCCATGGAAAATCACCGTGTCTGAAAACGGTAAATCATCGGACACCACTGGGTCGCCTGGATCAACCCGATCTCCAACACGCTAAAATTGGCGATATTGGTTTAGTAACTACAGGAACTAACTGTTTAACAAGATCACTCATATTAACAATATATGGAATCGACTAGTGATTCACAATAACAATATATGGAACCAACTATATTGACAATATATCAATCACCAACAAATATTCCAAGTTTAGCACTGAGGCCTTCGATCGGGCGATGCACGTCGCCGAAAAGAAGGCCAAACCAACGGCCGGCAACGTCCATGGATGGTTTCTATTTCAGTCAGGGAAAGAAAACTGGTTGGTGGTATAAGGTATACCTACCCCTCTGAAAAATATTAGTCAGTGGGGATTATTATTCCCAATATATGGAAAAATAAAACATGTTCCAAACCACCAACCAGCAAAGGGATGTTGACCCATTGTCGTAGCCCCATTTTAGGAAACCACTATATCATATATATAATTGGTGGTTCATGTCACTAAATAAGGTATATCCCTGGTGTTAATCCACTCAACAAACTAGGGTAAGAACCTACTTGGTAAGTGGCATGAGCCGCCAAGTAGTATCCCTATTCAAAATATTCATAGCAAAGTAATATCCAACTGCTTAGCAGTGATGAAACGTAATGAATCATTTGTTTCAGCATCTTTTTGGCGATGACTATTGTTTTGTAATGGGGATAGAATGGTGATAGAATGGTGATAGAATGGTGATAGAATGGTGATATGGGGGTTTCCATTAATGTGGGTACCCCAAAATAGATAGTTTATCAGGGAAAATCCATCTATAAATGGATGATAACTAGGGGTACCCCTATTTTAGGAAACCCCATATACTGTAATGGTGATGTAAATGATAATGGTGATCCATGTCTAATCAAGTCTGATTCATCCCGTAGAAAACTGGGCCTCTGGACCTTACACAACTCATTTCCCCACGCATCTCACATTGTTGTTCCATTTCTCAAAATCAAGTTTGGAGAAATCTCCATTTTGGTTGATTGCTTCCAAACACATGGAGGTTTCCTAAAATTGGGGAGCCACACAACCATAGGTTTCAAAACTAAAATTGAGAATTTGGGATGATTTGGGGGTACCACCATGACTTCGGAAACCTGAATTTTTATAACCAGTTTTTGTGGGCCATACGTGGGATGAAGGATGAAATCACCAACCAGCCATCTTTGGAAAAGTTTGAAAAACACCGCAGGTTGGCCGTGCTATCCAACACTCGCTGATTCGTGGGGCCTGAGTCTGTGAAGAAAGGTGAAAGGTTTTCTAAACTGCTCTGGGCAGTTCCATGGGATTAAAAACCATTTTGTTTTATTGGGAGTTAAGCATCAAACATATGGTGCCATCACTGATAATGCTTGAGTGATGATTATATGGGGTTATTACATGTTATTACCATCATTTACTATCCAATATATCGGGCACGATCACAATCCACTGGGAAATCCGTTCAGGATAGGCTGGCGTTCACATTTTGAAGGCGCCCAAGCAAATTGCACATTGAACCACCGGAGGCATATGAACCCCCCAAATGAACGTAGTCAATGCTCAACACTCACGCCATATAAGCCCCCGAAAATTGAAAATACGATTCAGACTTGTTCTATGGGCAATTTTTTTAGGAGCCTCCCAAAAATGGAAGAAAAACAAGGTGTACTGTAAAATGATGTAAAATGTCCCATAAACTATAAACCCAACGGTTTTTTTTCGTGATTTGAATGAATGTTGAAGCATAAGATGCACCGGAAGTCTCACGTTCCAAGTTTGTCACGGAATTATTGTGGTATTTACCCAAGATGTTCTGGTGACCCTCTGGTAATGTGACATATATAGTTATGAAAAATCAACATGTTTGAAAATGGAAAATCATTGAACTCATGGCTTCCATAGTTATGTAACACATCACCAGAGAGTAACCTTAAATATATCATTGGTTAACTTCCCCCATTGACAGATGATGTTCCCATATGTTTTAATGGAAAACCTCAATTTAGGGTGTACGTTTGCTGATTCACATGTTTTCTCACTAATTAGGAAGCATTTGTTTCTCAGGGTCACGGCATCAACAGAGCGTTTCATCCGAACATCGTCGCGGCTGCGGTGAGAAAAAAACGGGCGAAATCCCCATCAAAAATAAGGAGGTTTATAGCTGGAAAGATCATCTTTAAATAAGGATTCCTCGGAAGTCTAAGTTGATGAATTTTAGTGATTTTTTTGGTGTCCAATCTAGGGACCCTGACAAAAAAAAAAGCTTCAACAGCCATCATTTATGCGTGTTTGACCATGGCTATGGCTTATGATCGATCAGTTGGGCGTAGTGCTGAACCTAATGGAGTGGTGCGACTACAGTATCATCCCTAAAATGGATGGCTTTAAAGAATTAAAGAAGTTTCTGGTATTTAAACATGAAGAACATTTCCCATCTAGTTCGATGGTTTATCAATGATGGTGATTTTCCATGGCAAACTGTAGAAATAGACAATTTTTGAGCCAGACCACTGTCGTCCTTCTAGAGAAAAATTGGTCGAATTTCAACCATCCCAGCCTTTATCAACCCGGCTTGGGTTCATATAGCAAGATGGAACCCAACCTTCATTTCCATCCGCCCAATATGGACCCTGAGAATACAGTAGCCTTTGTTTCGGGGGAAGTAATCGTCCAACCCCTATTTGGCAGGGTCTTTGTTAATTAAAGAAAATGTTCAGGACAATTACAGCCATACAGGATGGGGCCCCAGTTATAAATTGGTTTATAAACCGTTGTAATCCCCATAAACTAGTTCGTTATATCTACCATAAACCATAGAAATCAACCACAAACATAAACCAACTGAACGCGAGCTCGACTGGGGGCCCCATCTTGTATCTTCCAGTTACTGCCGTGTCGATGTGATTTTCTCTACCGTGTCCATCCCAAACCACTTGGGCAGTGTTCCAAAGCCTGTTGCTGACTAGTTCGGGGCTTCTATTGCCCATCACAATTCTTTGGAATCATCACAATTCTTGGGAATCCCAACTACAACCACCAGACCCTCTGACCCTCTGATAATTTCTTACAGCTATTGAAAATGGCCCAGTCGAAATAGTGAGTTTTCCCATTAAACACGGTGATTTTCCATAGTTTTGCGTATGTTGGCAGACCAATAGTTCGTAACAGCACCCGTCTCCGCAGTGTTTCATCCCGGACCCGGCACGGTGGCTGGGCGCACGGAGAGAACCAAAAAGGGCCCGGTGGTCGGGGTCGGCCAACCACGTGAAAACAGGCGGGGCAACGGTTGGGTCATGCTGGGGTTGTCCCATAACAACATGGGAAAATCAGCAGAAAATCCATGACACATGGGGAAATCATCGGAAAATCAATAAAAACATTGGAAAATCATGGAAAAATCTAATTTCTATGGCAATTTTAGTGGACAAAATGATGACAAGCCATGATAAACCATGTTTTGAGACAAAGCCTTATTATAATATAAAGTTTTCAATGATGGTTTTATAATCAGTATATCAGTATTGTAACCAACACTCTTGGTGAAGAATTAGCCATTGAAACCACCAAAACTGAAGAAGGCCCAAACAATTTCTCGCAACTATTGATTTTGTACTGAGTTTTTATTCATTGTCGTTTTAAAGAATCTGATTCAGTTGGACAAGAGCCGAAAAGAGGCGATTTCACAGGTCCAGCAGTTGCCGGACTGTCGGGACTCTCTTTCACTGTAGGAATTGGGTGCACCTAACTTGGCGTGTAGGTAGGGGACAGAGGCCCACTTGTTCCACTTTTCATCTGAATATGCCTACTTTGGGTAATATCCACAGCCATTTTTGGTTGGTTCTTATCCTCTTTTTTAGTATGCTTACATACTCATAACCCGAATAAATAAAGACGAATATGAATATCACTGGCTAACATGTTATATCCCCATGTCATACGAATATCACTGTGAAGAGCAATTGTTTGCTTAAAAAAAATATAGACAAGTTAGACTACTCGTTGGCAAATAGCTGTGAAGATCACTGGGTAAAGAAGAATTTTGAGCTGGTAACCCCCTAGTATCTGCGATAAAGAGGATACACACACACCCTACTCTCTGGCAATTTAACATAGCTATGGAACATAGTAATTTTTTTGGTTGGTGAACCAACTATAAATGGGCCATGTTCCAAAGCTATGCTGAATTACGACAGGGTAAATCTAACATAGAACCCACATTTCTAGGATTTGTTCAAACTTGGGGGTATCCCCCAATCACAAATTCAATGAGACCATCATGGCAAACCATTGGAGTTTGAAGCCTGTTCAAAACATATTCTCGGACTAAGCCATAGAAAGAATATGGAAATGACAACCTTTCAAAGCCATCTGTTTTTTGTAATTCAATAGCCTGAAACGAGCTGAAATCTTCGGCCATTTGTGGATGATTCCCTCGATCATGATAAATCATCCAGAAACCGGTGCAGAACTGGCAGAACCATTCATAAGATCTCAGAAGCTTGGTGATGGGAGATCCCCAAATGGATGGTGTATAAGGGAAAATCCTATTAAAATAGATGATTTAGGGGTACCCCCATTGTAGGAAAGCTCCATATGGAATGGATGCGGCAACCTGAGCATGGGTTAATATCAGCCCAATTCCGATGTTTTAGTGATTTCATTCCCATCCCAAGATAGACTATTCAATTCTGTTTGCGTTGGAGAAAATTATCCATTTCTCCCTGTTGTCCGATTTGCCGCGCAGGCGGTTTTGGAACTATGGCCGATCAGGTAGGGGAAAAGGGGGTGTCCGAGTGCAGTTGTTGTAATTCCAAATCTTGGAATACTTCCAGGTAAGCCCTGGTAGCTGGCAGATGTTTCGGGCCAAATTGTTGTACTTGACACGAATCAAGGAATCATGCCCCGAATCATCGACTTGTTTGTGGGATATCTAAACGTTATTCTATATGGATCATCGAACCCGAACGGATGGTTTGGTTGCCCTCCAGATTTTTAGTGACTTTTAGTGTGTTACCATATTTTTCAGCTTTTGTACCTCAAAAGAATCGTCCCCAAATTGCTTTGAGGCAAAATCTACAAGTTTTCCTCAACAAAATAGCAGGAAAAAAACAAGGTTTCCGTGGGTTTCAACCGAAATGTGTGTTCCCTTCAACAGACTCGATTGTGATTCAGGTTTGTTTTTAACACCTATAATCACCATTTCAGCCAGTAAAATTACAATGCTGGGGGCATCCCAGGATTTTCAGACACACCCAAAGTTCATATTGTTTGCTATATATATATTATGAAAAATATAGTTGAATCTTTATATATTATATATCTCATTATTCCACAAAATATAATCATTACATCAACAAGAGAGCCCAAACAGTCTGGGGGGTAGGAAGTCAATGCACCAGATACAAGCAACAGCAGCTATGGAACAGTAACAGATCAGGTCAGGCATTATCGTAACTGCAGCAGAAGGAACTTGCTTTGTCACAAGAAGCAACACCATGTCAACTCATCAGGACCTCATGCCAGAACCTCGTACCAGGACATCTAAGAGAATTCCACAAAATCCTCAAAGAAGGATTTTCTCTATAGACGATCTCACAAGTTCTTTATACAAGAACTTCTATGAGCATCCCAGAAGAACTTTCATACAAGCAACCATGCAGCGCATTTTGAAGATCCCAATGCAGGGACCTCTTGAAGAGGATTTCGACAGGATCTCCGCAAGATCTTCTGACAAGGACCTGAACAAGATCATGTCACAAGGGATTGTAAAAAAGCTTGACCAAGATCTTCATGCATGGACCCCCAAGAGAATCCCACTAGATCGTCATAAAAGGACCTGCTGCTGGAGCGGATCTTGCAAGATCTTGATACAAGAACTTCCCAAAGGCATGCCAGAAGAGATTTCATACAAGCACCTGAAATACATGGCATGTGCAAGATCTTCATGCAAGGGCCTCTTAGAGAGGATCTCTCCACAAGATTTTCTGACGAGGACCTGTACAAGATCATGCTAGGATCCCTGGCAGGATTTCATCAGGATCTTCACAACATCTTCTCATAAGAACCTCTATAAATCTCTACAAGACCTTACTTAGTCAAGATCTTCATATAGGACGGAGATCTTAGAGTGGATCGTTGAACTCTTGCAAGGTCGTCATAGAAGCACCTCCCACAGAACTCATAAGATCTCTTTTCCAGGATCTCAGAGAATCAACTAAAATCAGCACCGTGCCACAACGATCGCACGCACAAAGTGCCAGCACATATTAGATTTTCACCAAGTGCTTTGGGCACCACGAAAAAGGAACAATGAAAATATCAAAAATAATGTTTTACCTAGTTTTCGGTCACTTTTTTACTGAGGTCTACAAAGACTGCACCTGTCACGAAAAAAAAAGATCCCGAGGCGAAGTGCTGCACTTGCCACACGGAACCATCATCATGCCCCAACTCAAAAATGACGACAGTTTCACAAAACGAGACTTTCGACCCTTTCAAAACGCTGCCCAAGTTAACCAAATACTACTGCGCCTGCCACGAAAAATGACTTCCAAAACCACATCTCATTTTGACCCACGCCTGCCGAAGGTGCCACGCCTGCCACGCGGATGAAAAAGTGTCTGATGTCCTGTACCTGGCGCGCAAAAAGACGTTCTAGACTTCAAGATGCCCCCAAAGCACCACTCCTGCCACGAAAGATAGACATAGCTCAAAAAATGGGTACCGCGCGCCTGGTAAAACGACACCTTCGGAAGAAACAAATTTTACGGCCCACACTTTGTGCGAGCCTGCGCACTCGAAATGCCCATGGACATCTCACAACGGAACTTTGTGCGAGCCTGTGCAGACAAACGCTGGGGCCCACAGAGAGTATTATCGTAAGAACCTACTGTAAACACACTGTTTGGGGAATATAACACGGTTGGTTGCTCTCATAACTCTGCTGCTTAAATCCCCGTGGTGGTAGCATTGTGGTTGGTCAAACCCTAGATGATTGGGGATAATGAGAAGTACTTGGGAGATCTTGGGAGTGCATTCCAGGCAACGTATAATAAGTGATCAGTAACCGATACGCTGCTATATCGCTATATACCATCAATCGAACTATCTTATATATGATCATTACCACGTATTACCTACTTGGTAACTGGCTCATGATGTGTTTTTATGTGTTTTCAAAACATATAAAATATTACAAGATGGTTTCCCCAAGATAGCTAAGTTGGTATACAAGTGATTGATTTCTATGGTTTATGGTAGATATATCTATGGCTAATGGGGATTATATATAATGATTTATAAACCAACGTTCACATCACTGGGGGGGCCCATCCTGTATTCTGTAAATCATATTGAAATTACCTTCGTCATCAAATCCTGGGTTGAACCGTTTGAACCCCCTATCGCCATGCCCCGCGCGGTGCAGCTCAACCTCAACGCCTCCTCGGGCTTCAAAGTTCCTTGGTGCTGAGGATCTTGCTGGGGAAGTGTTCATGGACATCTATAGATGGGGAACTGAGTGGGGAATTAGATATTAAAAGCAAAACACATATTAGATTATTGGGGAATGTTCCAACTAGCCGTGGTTGATAACCACTTGGATTATGGGGATATTATAGCAATATAATCCTACGTAGTTGGTGGTTTCATTCCCGTTTATTTTCTACTATTGAAGTCGGATGATGATACCCCCCAACTTTCCATGTTTCACGTTTCATGTTATCCACAGCTACAGTTGACATATTTGAAGCATCACGTGAATCCGAACTGTAGACACAATCCGAAACTGTCAGTCCGCGACTACTTGGAGGACCGACATGGTGATCCTGTTGAGGGTCTGGTCGCTGCCAGTGGACGTGTGTCAGTGGATGCCCCCTTCCTGCGGCTGAGTGTCATGGAAGACAGCGAAATATGGGAGAACAGAAAGCCTACACCGCGCCTTAGGAGAGATTCAGGTTATGAATGCATGTGGTCTCTCACCGTTTGCTCATATGTCTTGATTGTGCCGCTAGTTTCTTGGTGGTCTCTTGGTGTTCGTAAAGCCTTGCTTTTGGGGTCGTATGCTGGGTTAATTTCTACCATTGAAATGGAATGACGATTCCCCCATATCGAGAATATTCTTCAGATGGGTTGAAACCTATTCCAAGATCCTGGGAATAGAATTAGTTCTATCAAAATTATATAGCAACATACAGCAACTGCATACATGGGCTGAACTTTAGCGACGTCACCATAGGAAAATGTAGGAAATGCATCTATGGATGAAGGATTTTGGATATTTTGGCCCATGAGTCTGCCGTTTCCAGCAATAACCATCGAAGCACCTGGGAAAACAACCAAAAAAATATCAACGGGGATGAGGATTTAGCATTGGACATAGAGTCGCGCTTGCAACATTGGTGTTTAACTAACCATCCAAAATGGGATTGGAACCTAAAACTAACAAAAATATCCAAAATGCTGGTTAATGCGACACATACCAGACACAAGTGAACAATTAAACCCCAGCCCTTTATCATGAAAATAAACCCAATAAGAGACCCCGAGATTGATGGATTCAATACTGAACAACCATTTTTAGGGGGTACGGATTATATAGTTGGAAATGGCATTGGACAATCTCCGCATATGTAATGGGTTTCTCTGAAGATAATCCCTTGGTGCCAAAGTTTATGTATGTTCCCCCCTGGTATCTGGGTTGTTGAAAGCACCTTTTTGATAGATATTCGCAAACCACCTTTTACTGATCATTCTCCGAGAAAACCGCGGATTTTCCATAGGTTGCTTTACTCCAGGTTAAATCCCCCACAGCGCAATGCCGCTGCAGTTATCAGTGGGTTTATAGCTCAATCTAACTATAGGTATATCAAACATAAACCCTGGTTATTTTGGTTAAAACCATAGCTATCGAACTGGGTCGCCACCTTGTAGCTGCACTGATAGTTATCCCCATTATATACCCATTCTGTCCTATTACACCGCCATTTGTAGATTAAATCACCATGTTTGTTGGCTAAGTCACCTAAACTCCGAATGTTTGAGGATTAAATTTGAACTTTGACGGTTAAATCAAGTCAAATCCCTATGAATACCTATGTTTTAAATGGCTGAATCCCTATTGAACTCCACAAAGCACCCCCATCCCCATCAGGGTGCACCCTTTCCCCATCGCTCCCCCCATGGCCCAGAGCCCTCCGAAGTATTCCTTCACGCACAGCCCGGTGCTGGGTTCGGAAGTCCCAGGGGCCGGGTGGGGATCTACCGGTGCTGGTGAAATTCCCGTGATAAATGATAAATGGAGGATGTGATGCGACTTTGTTGTGTGCTCCATGGGTGAAGCTGCAGCGGATGCCGGGAAGAAGAGGAAGGCGATTTCTCTGAAGTGGGAAGGCCCAGAGGATTGCAGATGCACGTTTGCAGAGAAGAATCCTAAGGCCGGGTTGCACTTGAAAGACAAGTTTTGAATTTGAAGCTGACACTGGTGCTGAAGCTCGAAAGCCAGGGAAGGAGATGGTGGATGCTGACGCTGGTGCTAGGAAAATCATTGAAGAAATTAGGTTTATGGCTGGGAAAAGCGTCGAAATATGGCTGACAGATTTCAGCAATGATCGTTGGTTGCTCTCTGCTCATTTGCTGCCTATGGTATGCATGGCCCATTTAGTTCGATGATATGCCTTTTAAAATTAATTATTGTAATTTGACATGGCCATGGCTAATTTTACATAGCCATTTAAAAAATAGCCATGTTGCATGACTTTTTTGGTTTTTGAGGTTTTTGACTAAAACTTCGGGGTTGAAAAACCTTAGGAAACTTTGCCCCATGATGGTCATGTTCCCATGGCTGTTCAAGTCCTTGTTTCTATGGGAAACTGTGGGATCTAGTGGATTGGGTTAGATAAAGTAGAAAAATCCTTCGGCATTTTTAGCGATGTGGAAAAATCATGAAAGGTTCCCCAAAAAAGAAACAATGATATACAACTGGTAGGTCGCCACCATGTCATATCTTAAATTTTGCTGGGTATGCCCATTTATACGCAATTTCTCATTGTCATGTTCGATTACTGGAGGGTATCTTGACCGCTGGGCGGCTTAAGTGGTTGGGTTTAGTGGCAGATGATCACTTTTCCGGTGTTACCCCCCTAATTGATCAACCAGGTAACCAGGGTTCTTGAATCCAGGGTTAAAATTGCCGCATTCCATCTCATGGTTTACAACATCATGTTCCCTATTATTTATTCCCCAGAAATTGGTTTGTGAATCCAACATGTTGCACAAGCCTATTTTTATCATATTCTTTGTGAAATCCTGCTGTAGCCCTGTGGCATTCCCATGTTCAATGTTGGGTTATCCTATTTCTTGTTGGGTTTATCCCTACGAATCCAGCCCAGTCCCAATCGTAAACCGGGATTTCAAGGTTGCGCACGGCTTGCAGCCACATTTTTTTAAAGTAGGACAATCCATGAAAATCCCCCCCAAAAAAATAATCCACATTTTTATTATGTAAAAATCCATAAAGATCCAAGCCCACCCAGCCCACCCAGCCCACCCGATCTCCGATCGGAGCTGTTTTTTCACTTCTGCGACCGTTGAGGCAAAGATAAGCCTTCCAAGCAGCCTGGGCCAGGGTTTCGTGACCCCAAGGGGTTTCTGACTGCTGCCGTGTTGGTGAATGATGAATGCAAGGCTTATAATAGAATAGATGCTTATAGCTTTTACAACTCATAATAATCATATGGAGGCTTCCATAAACAGGGGGATCCATATTCAAATGGATGTTTCAAAATAGAAAATCCTTTTCAAATGGATGATTTAGGGGTACCCCATTTATGGAACCCCCATATGTATTCATATGTAGTATGCAACAGAACATGGGGGATATAACTTGATATAAGTGATATGGTACTCAAAGATGTTGGAAAGTTGGTAATTATATATTATGTAATTAACCAAACATGGGGATATAGATTATAGAACTACAGTACTTATCTAACCCAAAATAATTTGGATGATCTGGGATCTAAACGGGTTTTGAATGGGATTTCACCATCAAACATGTGGGGATATAGTTGAGAAAAAGCTGACACATGATTGTTGGTTCATTGGTTGATGATTGGGAGTTATACTTCCATTTAAATATTGCTGATTCTCACAAGCCATCTTACTGGTGCTTAGCAGGGAATGATGGAATGATCCATAATCACTAGCAATAATCATCCCATTCCCCCATTCCCATCCATTCCCTACTAAGCACCAGTAAGCCATGAACTGGGAATCCAATAATCCAATAGTTGTGTTGACACTGCTCAAACGGATAACACACCAAAGATTTTGGAGTTTCCACGAAAAAATTGGGATGATTATCCAGATTGACTACCCTCTGTTAATGACTAACATAATAGCTATTGAAAATGGCCATAGAAATGGTTGATTTACCTGTTATTAAAATTTGTGATTTTCCATAGTTATGTTTGTTTACCAGAGGCCAGAGGGTTATTTTTCCTTGGGACAGGTTGAAACCATCAATCAGGATTCAGAACAAAGCCAACATGGGGATATTATAACCATAACAATGCTTAGTACCCTCTGGTAAATTAACATAGACCCTGAAAATCACCAATTTTTAGAGGAAACTAATCTTCCAACCCCTATCTACCAGGGTCTATGTTAATTTACTGGAGGGTAAGTGGTCAACCCAATGGGACCCAATGAACACCCGCGGAATCCCACCAGATTGACAACATGACCCTATGACCTACATCCAGGTGCGAATAAGAAAAGGGCCAGCATTTTTTCCACTCCGCAAAAGGGAGTTTACCCTCTGGTATCCTCTGGTAAACATACAAAAAGCTATTGAAAACGGCCATTTATACTGGATTTTCCCTTTAAAAATGGTGATTTTTCATATGAGCAACCGTAAAAACCCCGGCAATACTAAATATGTATTCGACGGACATTGGCTTATGGAAATTGATGGAAATTGTTAAAAACACGAGGTAAGCGATGGGACCTTCCCAAATTAGCG
>Ga0126342_10004588_pt1 | contig 23694 bp, 23 predicted proteins | sample Cyp1metagenome_FD_92528 | JGI IMG/M metagenome (GOLD analysis project Ga0126342, IMG submission 92528) | Coral microbial communities from Lord Howe Island, Old Settlement Bay, Australia - Cyphastrea 1 metagenome | ecosystem: Host-associated > Invertebrates > Cnidaria > Coral ...
CATCATCATCATCATCATCATCAGCACCCGCCTCCTCAACACCATACAACCTCAATCTCTTAATGTTATCCTCACCATAGCCATCCTCACCGTCATCCCTCCTCATCAGCACCGTTCCTGTCATCGTCCTCCTCTCCTCATCATCCTCACTGATCTCTATCTACTTGCTGCCATGTCCTGCACATCCCCCCCAATGACTTCCTCAACTATCACCTTGTTCCGGCATGTTCTGGCCCAGTTTCACACGGGCTTCACTGCTCAGTTGCCGCGCCCGCTGGCCTGGTTCCAGGCATCAACCACTTGAACCACATGGGTGTGTCTGAAAATAGTGTACCCCATTTTCCCAATGGTTTTGCTGATCATTATCCCTATTAAATGGCTATTTCATTGGGAAGATTAACCCAACATTTTCAGGTCCAAACCCACATAGCCTGGGACTACTGAAGCATTACTCGACTTTTCTTTGGCCTGGGACTCCTGGGACCCTGGATTTGTCGATCTGGTTGTTTTTTCTGGCTGAATTTCCACAGAATTTTCCATTTTCCACACAGGTTGTTTTAGCCACGCACGTGTCAGCCTTCAAAAGCGCATCTACAGATACCTTTTAGCGCTGAACATTTTGGCGATTGATGAAAGATGAGTTTCAAAACACTTGGAGTATTCAACTGGAATTCCAGTTTTTTCTGCTTTCATTGCCGTGCTATACACGGGTTTGGGAAGAGATGCGAAGACATGTTCGTCAGTTTCTCATGATCCCGCCACGGGAGAGAACCCGTGATGGCAGACACCGGCGGAATGTGGAGCCGACCGACTTGCCTACAAGAAGATTGAATTTTGAATAGATTTGAAAGGCTAAGAGCTGAGAGTCTCTGTTGGCAGTGAATGGAACATGTGAAGCTTTTGGCACAGTCTTCATTTTTTCCATAAATTTGTTCTCTTTGAGCTACTAGTTTTGCTCCAAGTGCCTTGACAGGCTTAGGGTGTGCGGAGCAAACCGGCCGCTCACTTGACAACCCTGGCCCGGACTTTGGAGCTGAGCAGAAAAGGTGTGATCTGGTGGTTTGTCCTCATTTTGGAGGAGTCACTGCAGTTTTTCCGCATAGTTCTGTTTTGGTGGCAACATCGCCCTCACCAGCCAAAAAAAAACAAACAATGATAAGAACAGCCCGGAAAAACACACGAGAAAGCAAGCAAGCAAGCAAGCAAGCAAGCAAGCAAGCAAGCAAGCAAGCAAGCCAGCAAGCCAGCCAGCCAGCCAGCCAGGAAGCAAGCAAGCAAGCAAGCAAGCAAGCAAGCAAGCAAGCAAGCAAGCAAGCAAGCAAGCAAGCAAGCAAGCAAGTAAGTAAGTAAGTAAGTAAGTAAGCATGCAGCGGGCAGCCAACAAGCGGAGCAACGAAACACCACCGAACCCCCCCAACACCCCCATGTAAGACGAGGGCCATGGATGGCCCCATTGCAGCATCTCCTGCAAGGGAGGGGCCAGCCCGGCAGCTTTGGATGCCATGACTTGGAGAGCCGTCTTGTTTATCGCTTTCTTTTTTTGGGCTTCTGTTTGCGGCCTTTTTTCTTCAGAAAGGCTTGTTGCCAGCGCTAAAACCACCAATTGTTTGTATATATTATATTCATTGTTCTTTGTCAGTATATTACATGATCTGAAGTAATATTGGCCCTGGAGGAGTGCTTTTTGCAGCTGAATAATTAATTATGTTTTTTTTCCCTGGGTCAGGCCTCCTCCTTTTAAACATCACATAAGATCATGACCTTTTCCCAAAAGATACGGGAACATGAGGAAAGTCCAATTTCCAGCGCTGGCAACAAGCCCATCCCTTTTTCTTTGCCCTTGCTTTGCTCCTAGTGTTGCTGCCAACGCGCTCAACTCATACTCTTGCTAGTCGCACGGGTGCCTGCCTCCGCCTCTGTGTTTCTTTTGCGCGTATCTGCCACCTTTCGGTGCTGCTGCTTGCTTATATGCTTGTCGCCTGGGCATTTGCCACCGCCTTTGTGTTTGCTTGTATCTGCTTATCTGGTATTATCCCCTGAGTGTAGCTGCTGCTTGTTGACTTGCTTGCTGCCTGGGTGCTTGTGAGCGTTGCGCGCGCTGATTTGCGACATTCGGCTTTGGTGTCCCTGCTTTGTTTCGTGCTTGTCGCCTGGGCAGTTGTTTCTGCCCGGGTGTGATTTGTGCTTACCTATCACCTTCCCCTTTGATGTTTCTAATTGCTTGTATGCTTGTCAGCTACCCTCGAAGTTAACAGTGTTGCTCCATCTTGCTTTAAGTAGTCATTGTGTAACTTTGCCAGAAAGGTGATGTCAATGCTGGCCAGCCCACCTTTGGCTATCACCATCCGTAACCATGCCACTCGCACTTGCACCATGACCAGGATCACCACTATAACCACTACTATCATCGTCAACATCAACACCAACATCATCTTTATGATCATCATCGCCATCACCGCCATTTTTTAATCATCATCACAAACATCATCACCACAATCATCACCAACATCACCGCCATCATCATCACGGCCATCATCATCACCACCACCGCCATCATCATCATCATGATCATTGTCACCATCATCATCAGTACAGTCTTCTTCTTCTTCTTCTTCGTCATCTTCGAGTTCATCATCACCATTGCCATCATCACCATTGCCATCATCACCATCATCAGCACTATCATCATCACCATCATCACCATCATCACCGTCATCATCATCATCATCATCAACATCATCATCATCATCATCATCATCATCATCATCATCCTCTTCCTCTTCTTCTTCTTCTTCTTCTTCTTTGTCATCTTCGTCTTCATCATCGCCATTGCCATCATCACCATCATCACTGCCATCATCAACATCATCAACATCATCATCATCATCCTCGTCATGATCATCGTCCTGACCTTCACCTCCACCACCATCACCATCATCATGGTTGTCACCACAATGTTTTGAGTCTTGTGTCCAAGTGTAGATCATGCGTGTGTCGTTGTGTCGTTTGCTTCTTTCAGAAATTGTGCCAAGGATGTCTGAGTTCTCAGCGAGGTGTCGTGATTTGGGCGTGGAGGACAGCCACAAAGGGGCGGATAGATGCTGAAAGGGTTCATACAAGTTCATATGGAATTTCGGGGTAGAACATGGACACATTATAGCTCTAACTTGGTATGCCTTGAACTTCTGTAACGAAATTGAAAATGCTACCAAAAGTACTGCTGAACATTGCTGAACATGGAAACATCGATCTTGAACCAGAGAAAACAACGAGTAGGTTTTGAACCAGTGGAATTTGTTGATGTTGGTGTGTTTTGTAAGAGGGAAAGGGACTGACCAAGATGAATTCCCAGTTGGAACTGACAACGACATGTCGATTTGTGACGCAAACATATTTTCACCCATGGTATCCTGTCGTGATCAAACTCGGAAATGGGAAATGCCCTTTAAAACGATGATAAACGGAGGCTTAACGGGAAAATCATCGAACTATGGGTGATTTTCCATTGTCACGTTTGATTACCGGAAGGCATTTGTTTTATTCTTTATGTGTTGATGAGTTCTGCTCTCAGGTTCGACATGTGCCATGAATGTTGTGTGCACCATCCAGCATCCACAGAGGGATAATACGTATCACTTGGTCACTTTTGTGTTGCACTTCGATGTTCCTTGAGTCAGCGAATCGAACTGTGACCCTGGTATACCCCAGAATGTTCCATTTTCAATGGGGTCATGCGTCAATTACTACCAGTGGCTTAGCTAACCCAAGGAACGTCTAAAAATCTAAGCAGGACCTGTTTTTGGCTGCTTTGAAACTGGGCGATGGCGCGCGGACCTCTGCGGCGAAGAAAGGCAAGAAACGATGACGACACAATCTTGGTGGTCACGGCGTTGCCTCATGACGTGCTTTCAAGCTGATGACGGCTCATTTGTCCGAACGGCTCAACCCAGCTCAACCTGTACCTGGTTTCCAACAGCCTGCGAACTCTCACAGGAGCGGTGGAAATGACGGGTGGGGACGGTTGGTTTTATGAATGGGACAGGTCGAAAGACGGTAAGTCGTGCTACCATGCGAATTGAAAGGCATTAGTTGCATAGGTCAAAGACTCAAAGATTGTTTAAAGGCGAACCAAATTTGTTTTTGTCAACGCATTCTCCTGTGGTTTTCACAGGCAGGCTACCATTGAAGTCAAAACCCAAGCACAAAACGATGAGAAGACCAATAAACCATAATAACATATCACTACTGATATACACATAGAATCACATATGTACACAGTTATTGGACCACAAATTTTGATCCTTTCCAAAGATCAATGCAACATCTGAGCATCCCAGGATTCCAAGCGCTCAACCACTGCTACGGGCCCGGGTCATCGGTTATGAAGACATGGCGAACCAGGGACGGGTGGCAGAAAAAAACATGCGCGGGCTGGGTCCCAGCCCAATGGTGAAGGGGTTGGCAGATGATTGGTGATTGCTTCCACGTTGAGCATTTTTTTTGGAAATTGGTATCGTTTTGACAATGATATGATGTGAGATGACAGTGAGATGATTGGTGTCTAGGGGTCAACGGTGATACCGGATCATGACTGTGGTATGTATATTTATTATTATTGGTTACTACATATTATATACTTTCACAAAAATATCTTTATATTTCATATTACCTTTGATTGTCAAGTCGTATCATTATCTGTCAGATATTTCTGCTGTCTCCTGAGGTTTTGGTTGGTGATGTTGCCAATGATCGCACAAAGCTCTGGAACCTGCTTCCAACGTGGTTCCCAACCTAGTTCCCAACATATACGTATGGGTGTTTAGGTACCCACAGAGAAAGAGGCTACGATCATAAATAAGTGATACGTTGCAAAACCTCGGGTTTAGAAGATGCGGACCAAATGTGCAGCGAAGATTCGACTCACAACATTGGTTTGTGCTTCCATAATCGACAATTGGTAGATGATTGTTTGTGCACCCGGCCTCAAAGGAAGATCAGCATGTTCATATGGAGGTTTCCCAAAATGGGGGTGCCACCAAATCATCCATGTTTATAGAATTATGCATAATAAACCATCCATTTTTGGGTATTCATATTTTAGGACCCCATATTAAGATCTTTGCTGATTGCCAAAGTGAGTCCATACCTCTCTTTTGAACACTGCCATATCATTGGTTTATATCCATATCATATTTACCATTAAGTCCCATTGATTCTCACTCTCAATGAAAAATCCCACTGTATCCCATTGTTTATCCCATTCAATCTCTCATCCAGTAATCATTATTATTAAAATCTCTATTCTTGATGGTTAAATCATCCTAAAAGCCTTTCAAACAACACATTTAATAAGGGCTTTTTTTTTTTACACAGTCAATTGCATCGCGTTCTATCCCCTTTCTATCCCCACGGCCATCCACGGCTTTCATCATGCTTGAAGCCCAACTTTTGATGGTCGAAAAAATCCTAGGTTTTGATGCTCAAATCCCAGCCGTACGCCGCCTTGCGAAGGCAGCCGTGCCTTGCAGAGATGCAGTCGATGCAAGGTATGCGCTGGACGTGGATTGAATGGTTGGTGAATGGTTGGTGAATGGCAAATTTGATGGGAATCTGATTGTAATTCAATGAGTTTAGGGGGGATTGGGGATTGGAGATTTTATGCGAATTTGATGTTGATTAATGCTGATTATTGGGAATTTAGTGGGGGTTTCATGGGAATTTCATGGGAATAGATTGACATTTGATCATCGAAAGGGAACTTTATGGGGATAATCAACTTGAGATACAATGGCATATACCTACTCGAAGAATGACCTCTGGAAGGGCGCCCTTTGGCTATAGATGGTTTATGATGGAAGTCATGCCCAAACCACTTTGACGGTTGGCTGGTGAAAGATTCTGTCTGGCTGGAGTGAATGGAGAATCTCAAGGGGAACATGTGATCCAAAGTTAGCATCATGATACTGCGGTGATACGCTGCCATTGGTTGCTGTTTGGCCTTGTGTAAGACAATGTGGAGCAGGCTAGATTCCCATACATGCAGACAAAACATATTCTATGGAATACAACGGATGCCCAAACCGTCTTCCAAACAGATTGCATCCAGATTGCGATGGTGAACACTTCCGCAACCCCCTCGAAAAATCCACCATCCGAGCTCGTCAACAGTTGAGCTCGTTTCTCGTGGAAATTCATGGGTTTGATGGGCCATTCTGTTGCTATTAAAAATGGCACATTTATAGTTGATTTACCTATTAAAATGGTGATTTTCCATAGTTATGTTACTTTACCAGAGGGTATGAACCTCACTCTGCGAACATTCAGCTTGGGAGCTGCATTGGACTCCGTTATGTCATGTTATGTCCATATGTTGTACATATAACATCATATATATAACTGTAGTGTATACTTCCGTTGAGGGTTAAACATGCCATGTTCTGGCCCAGGAGACCTTCTATTGCAGTCGAAGCTGCCAGGTCCTTTTTGACAAACCTTTGGGGGACAGCCGGTCTTTTTTAAAAAGGGATCACTAGGTGGCAGTGACATATTTTTTTTTTAGGCATAACTAGGTGGCAGTGAACCATCCATTTTTCTGGATGGTGTCATTGGCTGCTTTGAGGGAAAATTGACAGGAAACCCTGATTTTTGATGGGGAAAACCATGGTTTCCTGTATTTTTCCGTTCAAACAATCCCGTGAAGGTGTTTTTTCTTTTGAGGACGGAGTTTTTTGCGGCAGGTTTTGGATTATTTTCGGGGGTTCCTGGTTCTATGCTTTCCTGCTTCTCTGCTTCTTTGCCTTTCTGCTTTTCTGCTTTTCCTGCTTCATTTCTGCTTTTCTGCCTTTCTGCTTTTCGGCTTCTTTGCTTTTCCTGCTTCTCTGCTTTTCTGCTTTTCTGCTTTTTGCTTTTCCTGCTTTTCTGCTTTTTGCTTTTCCTGCTTTTCCTGCTTTTCTGCTTCTCTGCTTTTCTGCTTCTCTGCCTTCCCTGCTTCTCTGCTTTTCTGCTTTTGTGCCTTTCTACTTCTACTACTCTACGTATATTTTCTTTTTTCAGTCATGTGTTTTGGCTGCTATACTTCCTGCTCAATTGCTTCTCTGCTTATTGTCTTCACTGTCTCTTTGTTTTTCATTTTATTTTGCTTTATTCTCTCCTGTTTGCATCCTAGATGAAACCCTAAAGAGACCCTAGGTGAAAAACAAAGAAATCCTGATAAGAAATCCTGATAAGAAATCCTGATAAGAAACCCTACATAAAACCCCAAATGAACCCTAAGGAAACCATAAATGACACCCTAAATCAAACCCTAAAGAAACTTTAAATGACACCCTAAATGAGATCCCAAAGAGACGCCAAACGACACTCTAAAAAAACCCTAAATGAAACCCTAACTGAAACCCTAACCGAAACCCTAAATGAATCCCTAAAGAAACCCTAAATGAAACCCTGAATGAAACTCTAATGAAACCCTAAAGAAACCCCTAAATGAAACCCGAAATGAACACCTAAAAGAAACCCTAAAGAACACCACGTAAACGTTTTGAAATCCTGAAAAGAACTCCTGACAAGAAACCCTTGCATGAAACCCTAAAGAAACCCTAAAGAAACCCTAAATGAAACTCTACAGAAACCCTATACATGAAACCCTAAATGAACCCTAAAGAAACCCACATGAATGTTTAGAAATCCTGATAAGAAACCCTAATCGAAACCCTAAACCTAAAGAAACCCTACAGTAAATGAAGCCCTAAACCTAAAGAAACCCTAAATGAACCCCTAAAGAAACCCTAAATGAAACCCTACATGAACGTTTGAAGTACCAAAATGTACCAAGTACCATGCCAATGATAGGTTGAAGTGCCAACATGTGGCAAATACCATGCAAAATGGGAGGCACACATGGCCAACTGTAGCAAATAGCTTGCAAAATGCAAAGTGACCATGCCAAAATGCAGCAAATACCATGCAAAATGACAGATTCTCGTTCCAAACTGTTGCAAATACAAGGCAAATGGTACCAGGAAAAAAACCAAAAAAATATCCAAAGCTGGCAGAGTAAGCAAAAACAGTTCTGCACCCTTTGACCATCCAAGATCCAAGATGAGTCTCTAATCACAAGGGATGAACCAAGACAACCCAGGACCCACAGCCAGATGCTGACCATGTGACAAACGGGATAGCAGTAGAGATTCAATACTCTGTGGCTATTTCAGAATGACAGCTGGTTGGTGGTGACCTGGAACCATGGATTTTTATGACTTTCCATTCAGTTGGGAATAATCATCCTAACTGACTCATTTCTTTTCAAATGGACCATATACCCTCTGGTAATTTAACATAGCTAGCTATTGAAAATCACCATTTTTAATGGGTGAATCATTTCAACTATTTCTATGGGCCATTTTAAATAGTTTTTTGTTTGTTTACCAGAGGGTACTGTGTGGCTATTTCAGAATGACAGTATTTATCCAATTTCTGAGGTCACTGATCTTTTCATACCCACGTGATATTGTACACTGGCGCTGGCCTTTCCTTGCTGCATCGCGCCCTTTTTTTTGTTTGTCCCTTGAAAATTGCTGTTCTTGGAGGTTACCCTCTGGTAAATTAACATAGACCCTGAAAATAGGCTAGTTTGAATGGAAACTAATCTTCCAACCCTATCTGCCAGGGTCTATGTTAATTTACCAGAGGTTACATCTTCAAGTTCCAGGCTTTCCTGCAGCAGGCTTCCCATTACACAACGTGTTACACAACGTGTCACCTCAGGAAGCGGATTGGAAGACCCACCACAAGTGGGGATGCCCGGGTGAGTTTTTCGGACCAGAGCCCCTGCAAGGATGATATGGTTCATTAACTGTTCATTCTACCCGGCCTGGTAAACAGTCCCAAAAAACGGATGGGAAAATCACCATTTTGTTAAAGGGTAAATCCACTATTTCGACTGGGCCATTTGAAAAATGTCGCTTTTTGTATGTTTACCAGAGGGTATTGCCCCATTTTTGAAGGTTGACGCAGGACACTTGTCAGATACGGCAGCCTGACGATCCTGGTCACAGCGCCGCTTGAAGAATTCCTCAACGGAATGCTGTTGTGAAACACCTTCCCTTTGTGTTCTTGGTGTATTACCAACCAGACAGTTTGAAGTCCATCATTAGTCAGATAAAGATTTATATACGTATATGTATATATATATATATGTATAAATGATACAATATATATATAATTATATATATAATTATATATAATATAAAGTACGGTAGTAACCCCGGACCAGAAGTCAGTTACTCCGAAAAGGATGGCAGTAACCCCGAAAAAAGGTAAACCAGTAACTACTTAAAAAAATGATTTGTATTTGAAATACAAGTCTTCTCTATTTTCGAAGTACAAGCCCGCTGGAGCTCTCCATTCCACTTTATTTCGAAATACAATTGTGAAGGCAGCTTTGCAGTCTTGAAATGTATACTACAATGACTGGTTGATGGTTTCAAACATTTTTTATTTTCCATCATAATTATATATATATGGGATAATCCTTCCCATTGACGAACTCATATTTTTCAAGATGGCACATTGCACCACCAACCAGATGAGATACCCTCTGGTAAACTAACATAGCTATTGAAAATGGCCATTTATAGTGAGTTTTCCCATCAAAAATGGTGATTTTCCATAGCTACGTTAAATTACCAGAGGGTAAACCATATGCTTCTTCATATGGGTGAAGTTCAAAAGTGACACTGTGAAAATCCGGTGGATTGAAGTCAGTTGGTGTTACTTCGAACCCTTAAACACACTCTTTTCTGTTGCGAGGGCGCATATAATGTTGGTGGGCTGAGGTCCTGTTTTATAAAAGGTACTTTGGCAGGTTGCTTCCATTGAACGTGTTGTCAACGTCATCATTTGCGATATGAAAGCCTTCTGTAGGCAACCAATGAACAGACAACGGAGGGCGCAGGAGATCCAAGAGTGGCTTGGTATCGGCTGTGCAATTTCAAGTCCATTCAGAGATTCTGGCTAAAATGAACAAGCAATCAGTACTGAACTCCTAGCTGACATACCCTCTGGTAAACTAACATAGCTATTGAACATGGCCCATAGAAATAGTTGATTTACCCATTAAAAATGGTGATTTTCAATAGCTATGTTCAATTACCAGAGGGTATGATTTTGAGCGATATTGTTGGAGATCCAATGGTATCGACATACATCGGTTTCCACACGTTTCCTGATAATTGCGACCAAAGCTGTGGCAGACAAAGGCCTGTGGAGTCAGAGACGAGAGAGATTAGTGCCTGGAAAAAAATGTGCCTGCGAAAGCATCTATTTTACGCTCGTCGTCATTCATGAATTGTCTGCTGGCCGCTTAGGTCCTTTTATTGACAGTAGAGTTCACGTAGTTACTGCTTGCCTCCGTTTTCCAACGGGAGAAGTTAACCAATAGCGCAATATGTCTAGAGACCATGAAGCAGTAGCGCTGTGTGGAATTGGGTATCCGTATATGGAAGCCGGGCTCCAGCGGGCTTGTATTTCTAAATAGACAGAAGCTGCATTTGACAAGAGCAAGGACTGGAGCTGCCATGTATTTGCAAAAAGGATTTTTGGACGTACTTGCTAAGATTTTTTGGGGTTACTGGCTCAACATGTTTCGGGTTTACCCGGCCCGTCTTTGATTTTTTCGCGATTACCGGGGGTCCTCTTTATAATATAATAAAACGTGTAATATATATATATATATATATTATAATATATAATATTATATATATATATATTATACACATATTGTATGTGGATTTGTCCACACATGGTGTATACAACAGCTTTTTGTCTCCCAGATTCCAATGATTCCAATGGTTGATCATCATTTCCACATTCCATTGGGACCTTTCAGGGGATGTTGAATATTGGGGGGATGGGATTCATAGGATTCATATAGTTTCAGAAAAAATCATTTAAACCTAACTTTGGTGTAATGTGGCAAACAGAATAATGCAGAATAAACCACTACTATGTGGTACACCTGATTATGTTTCATCCAAATTCAGAAACCCTGTTTATCTGATTGTCTCATTCTACTACATATGAATATGTATATAGTATATATATATGTCCCATTATATTTACACAATAACCCATTGTGTTGCGTATCCCCATGGTTGTTCGTTGTATCCCACTTTCTATGGTTTCACGGCCCACCAGGTTGGAATGTCCTGCCCGAGCAGTATTGAAGAAGGTCTCTCCACCTCTGGTCGGACAGGATTCATATGACTCCTATGATTCATGGACACCAGATTAAACAGCTAGATGGAATTCTATAAATAGCAGATAGATTGATTGATACAAAGATAGATCGATAGATTGATTTCTTGTGTATATATACTGTATATATATGTATATCTTGTACATGTAGGATATTTTAAATCAACGAGCCAATGCAATGCCAATCCGCTCTCCGATTTCCGACCAAGATATCGGTTTTACCATATGTTGCTGGTTGCGGGTTGGCCCTTTTTTGGCGATTCAAATTTCGCCCCAAAATGGGAGTGACTTATGACTTATGAACCAAAAGGTGCCTTAGTGCCTTAGCCAGGACATGATGTTTGTACAGAAGTTCTTCGTTTTTTTTTCCGGTATTTTCCGGTGCATGTTCCATGTTGGAGCAGTTTCCTCATCCTTTCGTATCATTTCTTTGACAATCTGAGTCCTGCAGTACGACTTCAGAGTTGCAGAGATGTCCCAAGTTGACTTGGTGAGGTGGCGAAGCCGAGGTAAGCCCCGAAATGAAACATTCAGAACTGAAACAACATTTACCTTCTGGAAAACTTTCACATAGTTATGGACCAGTTATTTTGAGAATTATCATCTTGATAGGTAAATCCACTACTGGTTGGTGGTTTCAAACATTTTTTTTTTTCCATAATATATGGGATAATCCTTCCCATTGACTTTCATATTTTTCAAGATGGTTAAAACCACCAACCAGATATATTTATATATGAATGAGAGGATGAGCATTTTGGCATGAAAACCATGGTATGAATGGCCAGCGAATTGGATCCCCAGATCACATCCAACCCCACTCATCGGGTCGATCTAAGGGAAGATTTACCAAACATCTGTTTTTTTTTTACCACGAAGAATGGTATAACCACCATGTTTTTCCGTCACATTGGGGTTGTGACCACAGAAAATACATGATGAACCGTGATGAGCTGATGAACCATGGTGAGCCATGACGAACTATAAATGATTTTGGTTCACCAGTTCAAATGAACCATAAACCATAGTTCAAAATGAATCATTTATAATGAACTATTATGAATCATTTATAATGAACTATTATGAACTATGATAATTTGGGAATGATCATTATGATAGGAAACACCAATGAACTATTCATGAGTCTTCGTACCATGTTCCCTTCCATGTCCGGGAACATCGCCGGCTGATCGCCGGACGCATGGACCATGGCAGCCTCTCAAGGGATTTGAAGGTGCAGCTGGGATGGTTTTTTCGTTTGGGTTACACTGGGATCCAGTAAGTCACTTTGGTATTCCATGGGTTTATGGGTTTATAAACCGAAACGTATTATTCATGGCTTTATAAACTTAGAACTGGGCGGCCATCACCTTGTAGATATGACTTCACAAAGTAATGGACTATAGTGATCTATAGTGACTATAGAGCTACCAATCAAAACATCAAACATGGAGGTTTCCACATGATTCGACCTAACAAAAACCGGAGACAGGTGGCTTTCTAGCCCTGGCTATGTACCCGAAATGGTAAACATTCACAGTTTGCGAACTTGGAAATGGCCCAGTCGAAATAGTTGATTTATGTTGATTTACCCAGCTACATAGCATGGTGATTTCCATCATTTTTTCTATGTTTACCAGGCCGGGTATCAGTAATTTTTCTGTCCAATTCATGTCCCCATGGTTGATCCTTGTGAGGCCCCCAAGATGGCTAAGTTGGTATAGATTCGCCCCAGTAACTACAGTTATAAGTACCATAAACCATAGTTATTGGAGTTATAAACGCACCAACTGAACGCTGTCTTGGGGGCCTCACATTGTACCTGAATCATGGTTAGATAGATATCCCATTCATGTCCCATTACAACAGAATGGGTCAATATGAGTTTAGTGATGATGAGCACAGTTTTTTTTTAGTGGTTAAGAAGAGTCTTCGATGACTCGACTTGCTGTTCTTTAACTATTAATATTTAAAGAACTATAGTTGGATTATCCTTTGAATATCCAATGATTAGCCATGATATTATATACATATGTTCTCAGCATGGCGTGCCAGTTTATGATATTTTTTCGTAGTATACCGCCTTATATCATACAATATAATTATTACCCTCTGGTAAATTAACATAGACCCTGAAAATCACCAATTTTTAGTGGAAACCCCGATGACTGCCAGGGCCGAGCTGTTAACTTACTGGAGGGTATTTGGTCGGTGATTCCACACCTTTTTTCTATTTTCAGCTCTAGAAATGGGCAAATGATCCTCAGCCTGATCCATGATGATCTCTACCAGGCTGAGCGAAAACGGATGGTGCTGATTGAAGACCGCTTAGACCACGAAAAATGGGTGGAAAAAGACTGAGACCAGTCTTCCCATGGCCACTTTCCCCATGAAATTCATTGGATTTCCTCCAATTTTCCATGTTTTCCCAAGGTTTTCCCATGGATTTTCCAATGGATTTTCCGATGGATTTTCTGATGGTTTCCCAAGGTTTTCCGATGGATTTTCTGATGGATTTTCCCAAGGTTTTCCCATGGATTTTCCCATGGTTTCCTCTAAATTCTCCAGGCAAAAAAGCCAAATCCCATCGTTTCGCAGGGTCAAGATGAATTCCTGGCCGCCTTGCGACGCCCCTCCCGCCTGGGCGAGGTGGGATGATTGTTTGGGCGATTTTTGGCGAGGCCAGCTATGGAAAAATAAGACTCTGGTAAACTACAATGTGGGGCCCCCCAGTTATAAGTTGGTTTATAAGCGCCAGTAACTATAGTTATAAGTACCATAAACCATAGTTATTGGAGTTATAAACCAACTTAGCTATCTTGGGGCCCCACATTGTAACATAACTAGAAGAACATAACATACCCATAGGATCCGTGGTGCTGCTATATATGGTGCTCCATGGATCCCATCAATATACCCCCTTTATGTTAGCAGCATATATACCATACATGGATCCTATGGGATAAGATATATAACTATCATAGTTGATTTTCCAGTTCGCAAACTGTTAGTTTACCAAGAATAATGAATCATTCTGGTAAACCAACAGTTTGCAAACTGGAACATCGCCATTTGTAAGTTCGGCATATCAACATTAATCAACGATTTCGACTGGGCCATTTTCAAGTTCGCAAACTGTGAAATTACCAGAGAGTAGACCAACAAGATCCTGGAAGATCTTAGCAACACAGTTTCGGGGGGGTCCTTTTTTTACTTATCATATGGTTATTTAACATAGCCATGGGAAATGGCCCATAGAAATAGATGGTTTAGCTATTAATAGCATGGTGTCTTCCATGGCTATGTTAAATAACCAGATTGTATCATGTTTGATGTATTTGGGATTGAAACAGCAGAAACATCAGCAAGGCATGGCTCAACTGCAATCCTCGATATTGGGAGTTTGAGTTTTTGCTGGTTTGAGCAAAGCTCCCAATCGACACTTGTCAATTTCATCCTCTCTCAGAATTACAGAGTTCTAGTATAGAATGGTACGGCATCATCAGTTTGGAAATATGGCCCCAAAAGAAACTAGTTATACTATGTTATAGTGATAGGTGCCACACATGATAGGTATTTATAAATGCCAGTTGTAGTACTTTTCTGGTTGGTGGTTTGGAACCTTTTCTATTTTCCATGTCATATATGGGATGTCATCCTTCCCATTGACGAACTCCATCATTTTTCAAGATGGTTAAGTCACCACCAACCAGTTTTGTTCGTATGGAAAAGTTACCCTCTGGTAAACATACAAAAAGCGACATAGAAAATGGCCCAGTCGAAATAGTGAAATGTCCCATGAATAGCATGGTGGATCTTTCATGATCTTTCCATATAAATCACCATTTTCCCATGGTTTTCCCATGGTTTTCCCATCGTTTTTTGTAAACGTTGACCAGGCCGGGTAGCTTTGGCACAGCTCCGCTGCTGTGCCCCCATCCGGAACGCCCCACTGCTGCAGGTGGTTCACTTGGGCCATGCCATCCGCCTCGCAGGACTGGGAGAGATGGAGGGACAGATCGTCACCAAAATGGGAAGAATTTCGAACAATCATGACTATATTGCAATCATAGTTTTTTTCGTATATATTTAGATAGTATACAGTATACATACATACATACATACATATATATATATATGTATATAATTATATATATATGTGATCATCCATATTCTATCTACTTCAGGATGATTACATATTATATATATTACATACGTATGCACTAATATTGTACTGGCACATATAAATGTGAGCGGGATCAGGGATGTGTCGTTCTTCTGCCAGTAGATTATAACCCCAGTAAGTCGATGAAGCCTACAGCTATCCCACTGAACCAGGGATATACCCTACCCGAAATGGTAAACGTTTACATAGCTATGGAAAATCACCATGCTATTAATGGGAAAACTCACTATTTCTATGGCCATTTTCCAGTTCGCAAACTGTGAATGTTGACCATTTCGGGTACTTAGGATTCGTGGGTAGTTCGCCACCAAGTGGGCATGCGAAGGCGTTTGATCCCGAGGTCCAGGTTTGATGTCTAAGCCCGGCGACTGGGACGGTGGTGGTAGCAGAGTTTTGTTGGGATAGGATACGTTCCATTAGAAATAGCCTAATACCCTAGTTACCCTCTGGTTATTTAACGGTTCGCCATGGAAAATCCCCATGCTATTAATAGGTAAACCATCTATTTCTATGGTGATTTTCCATGGCTATGTAGCAAATAACCAGATGGTAGATCATGTTACATCCAAAAAAAATGGGTTATTAGAGCTGCTGGACTAGGGACTGTTAGAATCCACAAGCTGCAGGATGGGGCCAAAAATCGTTGGCCAAGTTGGTGAACACAACTACAATGACCATAGTGCATGATACTTCAAACATCTTCAAACTGATTATTTAGATTATATAAATAGATGGGGTTATAAACGAACCGATGCAACTGGGGGGCACCATCCTGTAGGAATACCTATTGACCAACCATGAAAGGGATCACAGACCGATGCAGGATGGCCACCCATGAACAAGTTGAGGCTGACCGAAAGGCCCTTGGAAGGGCGGCCGGGTCCAGGTTATGGGAAAGGCCCTGAAGATCCACGCCAATGTTGGATGATTTGATGATATGATTTCGAAATGACTTTAGGAGCTAAGTTGTCATTCTGTTTAAGGTAGGAATAGTCATGATACTGTGGATGGAAGAAATCCGGCACCAGTTGATAGGTGGTAAACATCCCATTATTTATTGGGTTTCAACCATCCAAGGTGGTGCAGGATTTCGCAACCATCCACCGTATCTCATACCGATAAAACACACCTCAGGCCTGCAAGCAACCAATTAAACCAACTGCAGAGTTAAAAATCATTGCGACCTTGACTCCTTATATTATATAACTGTCTTTGTCAGCAGATACTGGTAGAGCGGGCGATCACCTGAAGCTTTAATGGCACCCATTGCAATGGACGCGTTCTTAGCCTGATGACATAACCGTTTTCGCTTTGAAACATGTTGCATTTTTCATCATTCTTGCTGATCCTTAAGTTCAACATACACGAAAATCATAGCATTCTAACAAAACATAATCAATAACTATCAATCAGAATTTGGATTAATTGTCAATTACGCCTCAATTAAGAATTAAGATGAATCGATGATTAGTTTCTACAGGAAACCATGGATTCTCCCATGAAATATGAGGGTTTCCCGTTTCATTTTTCCCCCAAACCAATCCATTGAATGTATATTTCTTGTTAAAACCCAATGACTCTTGATCATGGCTCGCTGCGACAGGTCCTCTTCCATGGTCCGCCTGGATTTGTGGCAAGGGAGCGAAGGAACTGCGACGTCCGCGTCCTCTTGGCCCAAGTAAGGAACCCAGGTTTTTCGAAGGATCCGTAGGGTGAAACTGTTGGGAAATCCATCTGTAAATGGGGATATGTTTAAGGATTCCAAACAATTATCTATGTGGGATTTTAGCGAATATTTACAGGGAACCTCTAGACTTGGGGGTAAAATACGTAAACATACTGTATGCAAAAAAAATGTGATTGTCCGGTTCCGATTTTTGTGAAAAGAAAACACGCCACTGATACATCATACATCCGCATTTTTAAAGTCCCGATTTGTTTGTTACCGGTTGCTAAAAGATATCAAAAGATGCGGATAAAAGTTATCGAAACTTGTATATCACCAGCCGTACTTGATAAAGATTTGTCTATCGATCTCTTTATTTATTTGTCTGTCTGTCGAATCTGATCTCCAAGAAAATCGAACCTCTTCATTCGTCATGTACTGTCGCGTTGGTCGAATCCTCCCATGCCCTAATTTCTATTCCAGCATTCTTTAACAAGATCATTACAAAGATAATTTACACAGATAGATTTTATGATATTGTATGATTTGCAATGATGATTATATAATTTAACAAGATCTTTAATCATCTTTGTAATGATATTGTATGATTTTTTACACATACAACAACCCAGATGCGAACCATGGTGCTGGAATATGAATCCCAAGATTTACCCGAACAAAATCACCCAGTTTTGTAGGTAAATATGGTACATCTGGGTAAGTATTATATACTTACAATTCTTTGCTATGTAGCACGATTTCTGGATGTGTAGATTTGTCGAGCCTGTGTTGATGAATTCCGCATCCAGCGAAACCCTTGCCTTAGATGATGGCCAGTGTAGGCGCCCAAGGGTTCATCCTGAAGGACCTGCTTCAGATTTTTCATAGAATGAATTTGAGCTGAAATTTGCTTTAAACTCCCGTAACTGGGGTTATCACCCAGTTATATAATGGGATTATATAATGATGATTATATAATATCTATAACCCCAACATGAGTTTAAAACAAGCCGCTTGTGAACAAAAAATCACGAGATCCGGTCAAAATCTCAGCAGCAACCTGGTTTGACGTCGGCAACAGTCAATGGCCTGGTTTTGATGTATTGTTGGTGCTTGAGTAGGTTGGTTACATGAAGCTGGATTTGGACACACATTGTTTATTTCGCAAACGTGGTAAACCCAAAGCCAAGAACAATCCAACCCTTTACCAGAAATGGGTGTTCAGAAAACCACCCACAACTAGTCTTGTTTTGGGGGGTCGGGTAGTACCCACGACACATGTGGAGACCCAATATGGCTGGGAAAACCGTGTTGCTTCCGGCACAGGGCAAGCAGAAGCCTGTCCAGTATAAAACTCAGGGGATGGCAGGGAGAGGCAAGAGGAACGTAGAATCAGATGGCCGTAATGGGGTGTGTAACCGCACCAGATGTCCATTATGCAACTTAGATTGGAATCCAGAGAATAAAAAACCAACAAGAAACAGAATGTAGGGAGCAGACCTGAAAGTGGAAGAGATTTTCATGTTCAGTTGGCAATTGCTCTGGTGGCAGCTTTTTTTTTCATACCCATTTCATCCCATTTCTTGGGGATGAGCAGCCATAAATGCCAGCTATTTTGGGGCTCAGCAACCTTGTCAGCTCCCCATGGTACTCTGGGCATCTCTGGGCACCTGGGCCTGGATCTGCAGGGAACTGCTCAATCCATGATCAACGTACGCGTCGGGGGATAGCGCGACGACTCAATCCACTTCAAGTCCTGGTCTTTTTGCACTTCAAGTCCACAATTTTCGACTACTAATTCAATATATAAAATATATATAAAATATATATGGAATATATATAGAATATATATGGAATATATATATATATATATATATATGTGGAATATATATGGAATATATATGGAATATATATGGAATATATATATATGGAATATATATATATGGAATATATATATATATGGAATATATATGGACCTGGAATATAAAGGATTGAAAAACATCACTGGTTGGTGGTTTCAAACCATGGAATGGATTATATTCCATATATGGGATGTCATCTGAAACCCATTGACGAACTCCATCATTTTTCAAGATGGTTATTGCACCACCAACCAGATCACAATTTTTGACTACTAATTTTATTGAACTTCCTGCAAAGTTTCCCTCTAACTACCCTCTGGTGATTTAACATAGCGAAAATGGACCATTTATAGATCCCACATGATCCCACTATATAAACATGTTGATTTTCCAGTTCGCAGATTGCTAGTCATTACCAGAGGGAGCCAGAGGGCAATTCCTTTTATTATGCCCTTTTTTGTTGGTTAAATCTCCATTAAGTCCCCATTAAATCGCTATTAATTCCCACTATTAAATCACCATTTGAATTCCCCCATTAAATCACAATAACAATTCCCAATTCTTCAGCTTTGGCAATCTGAAAACAGTCCCCAGTTCCAATTCTTCAAGGTCCGAGCAGCTTGGGCGCGCCGAATCACACCGAAAACCACGGAAACAACGGGATGACTGGCTCCGCAGTTCCAGTGTTTCATGGCATCCATGGCATCCATGGCATCTATGACTGGGGGGAAAGATGAGATTTGGCTGATTCCTGTGGATGAATCAACCATTATTTGGATTTGTAATCATTTATTTCAAGCTATTTGGATGATTTTGGATGACTTTGGAGGGGAATCAACATCTGGTTGGTGGTTTGGAACATTTTTTATTGTTCCATATATTGGGAAGAATCATCCCAACTGACGAACTCATATTTTTCAGACGCGTAGGTATACCACCAACCAGAACATGAATCAACTCTTTTGTTGGAAGCCGATTTCTTTCCGGGGTCCTTGCTAAAGCCCTACGGGGAATAATTGTCAGCATGGGTTTACCATGGTTTTCCCTCTGGCAAACATACAAAAAACGATGGGAAAACCATGGGAAAATGGTGATTTATATGGAAAGATCATGAAAGATCCACCATGCTATTGATGGGTAAATCAACGATTTCGACTGGGCCATTTTCTATGTCGCAAACTGTGAATGTTTACCAGAGGGTATCCAATCATGGGTCCCTTAAGAATTGTGCCAAAGATCGACCAACGACGTCGTTTTCCGTCACTGGAATGATGGGAATTGGATTCGGGGAACCATCCCCATAGCTGGCTGTATGATGACAGCTTTTTTCAGGTTGGTGAATTGTGAAATAGTTCAGCCAGAATTATAATCAAATCCCATTGAACAATCAGCTCAATCCCTATTCTCAGCTAATTCAGCAAGTTAATTATATTAAAAACATCCATGAAAGCTAGATAAATGTATTATCCACTTGGATGGTGAAGGGTACGACTTGGGTGGGAATAGCTATGCATATCGCCGTATTTCCTACCAGTGATGGCCCAGGCTGTCATCGGACATGGCTGGGAAATCCACGTGGCCTAGCCATGGAGTTTTTTTTTGTTTTCGCAGGGAAAATCATCGACGAAGTAAATGATGGATGTTCAATTGCTACGTTTGATTAGAAGAGGGTACCGGGTAACTCATATTTGGCAGCGCGATTGAAACCAGCAATGACAATTCCAAAGTGTTACCAACTGACATTCGACAGTTAAATTCCAGCTGTGGGTTTGCAATCCAAGAATCTCATTTTTGCCAGCGAATCAATGTGGTTTCAACACAACTAACATAAACATGCTGAAAAGCCTGGTATCGTGGTTGATTTATGGAAGGTTTCCAGAATGGGTTGCAGTATCCACCTAGCCATAATCAACATTTTTCAGCCAGGTGAGTTTCTTCAAGACTGGCTGATTTATCATGATTTATCATGAAAATATGTCCAAGTTCTCTGAAATGGAGAAGACATAATAAAATATAGTTTTCTATAGTTTTCTTGTTTTTTCTCAACCATGAGAATTTTGGAGGTGTTAGGTGTCCCATGACTTTCAACCAACCAGACAACCAACCAGACATTTTCAGGGCGCTTCACATCGCCCAGGCTGCATTGCAAGGTCTTATGCCAGGAAACTGGCGAGGACGCCGCAGCAGTTGGAGGTGATTTGATGAATATATAATAATATATATGGAGCTTTTCAGAAATGGGGATACCCCAATAGCTGGATGGTTTATAATGAAAAATCCGACCAACATGGATTATAGGATTATATATAATATAATATAATATATATATATGTCATTGGATTGGTTTAAGGGAAAATCGAAACCGGAAACCATGGTTTTTAGCATTCAATTAATAATGGGGGTTTCTGAACATAGGCTCTATAGTCATCCTGGATTAAGATGTGGCAACTTTCAAGAAAATGACTAAATAGGGAATTCCTTGAAAAAGTCCATATTCTATCTACTCCAGGATGACTCTATGTATATAATCGTATAGATATATAATGAGATATATAACCAAGACAAATGGGAATTCAAGTGGTTACATACGGGAATAAAATGGGATACACATGAGGATTTATGTGGTTATATGGGATTGTAAGGGAACATAACAGAAAGGTAATGTTAAACTAGGATTTTGCTAATTTCCTAGTTTACTAATAGGCTGGGTGCCAAGTTGAGTCGTAATTTCTCACTATTTTTAAGGGTCATCCACCAAAAAAGCGATCTAGTGGAAGGCCACTGGCATCTCCCACTTACAAAGGAGGGGTCTTCGGAGAAACACTTAAAATAAACTGAGCAATCTGGATTTCTTGGCCAAGCAGTGGATCGACCAAGTATAATTTTGGCGATCACAAACGCAAGCCGATGAACTTGCTTTGAACTTGCTGTAGAATGAACTGGTCTCCTCAGGATTTTGAATTTAGGATGGACATCGTAGCTGCACATGTGGAACTGCAGTATGCTACCGATTTACATGTTCAAGTACTGTTTTTCTTGCTTGTATGTTGCAGATGGATAAGATTGGACTCGCTGAATTACATTTTTTGATACTGTATCTTTTTTTCCCTACACATACTGGTAGGACGTAATTGAACAAATTTGAAGAAATCACCCCACCACTTTCAGCATCACAATTAGGGGTTTCAGGGCAATGGGGGCTTCAGGAACCCTTCGATGACTGGAAGGTGGGTGTTTTTGTTGCCTTGGGCCTCCCTTTCAGATCCTGATATATATATAATACACTATATATATATATTTTACCCTCAAGTAAATTAACATAGACCCTGCCAGTCATGGGGGTTGGAAGATTCGTTTCCATTTAAAATTGGTGATTCTCAGGCTCAAACTGTTAATTTACCAGATGGGATATGAAATGGGGTCATTCCCAATATCCAGTGGTTGATCATGTTCCCCAACGGAAATCCATTGGGGAGAAGTCCCAGTTTCGATGGTTCAATCCCTATTTTTTGTTGGTATAAAACTGATTTATTGGTTAAACCTCCTTGTTTCTTGCTTTTAAATCCACATGTTTCTTGTTGATGTTCCATATTTCATCATATTTCCAAGTTTCCCCTTGAAGTCCTAGGTTTTTCACAGCTCCTTGGGGCAGTTTGCCCATCCTTTGGTCCTTTTCCGCTGAGGAGTTGGCGGGCTTACGGCTGCTGCAGCTGCTGAACAGCCGCTGGGCGCGGGAGAAGTTGAGCCTCTTCGGAGTGCCTCGGAGCAAAGTCCAAGGCTGCCTTGGGCAGGTCGGACTGGGAAAAGCCATGGGATTGGGAGATTCATGGGGAAAATTTAGTCATTTATAGCTGATTTACCTATTAAAATGGTGATTTAATGGGATTTAATGGGATTTATTAGGATATATGATGGTATACCCTTTGATAATTTAACATAGCTATTGAAAATGGCCATTGAAATAATGGATTTACCCATTGTTTCAATGGTGATTTTCCATAGCTATGTTAGTTTACCAGAGGGTATCTGGGTCAATTATACTGGTTGGTGGTTTCAAACATGAATTTATGAATATACTGCTTGGTGGTCAACCCCTATGTACCAGGGTCCATAGATGTCCTTTTCCCATTGGTTGGTTGATTAATAGAGGGGTTTGAAGAAACCCCTTCAACAACAGGTAAATGATGATAGATGGTATACCAAACCGTCCCCTCTATTTTTACCAAAAGGACAGTATTGGATATATCTGGGTCAATTACAGATTGCGGATTCACATAGATCCAGGCGCCTGCAGTGACTCAATGTTGAATTATAATGGTGAATTATAGTCGTTATATGAATATATATATATGGCTTATATGGTTTTATATCGTGAATAAGGGTTATATAATGGCTTATAATGGTGACTTATAACAATCGGTTAAATACTGGTGATACAATGGTGATAATAATGGTTATATAATACAGTAATAGTAGCAATAATACATCAATCTGGGTAAATTTGATCACGACCTCACTGATCTCCCTCGCTATAATCATAGTTAGTATGGGAAATGATCCCCAAATGGCCTTAAGATTCAGGTTAGTGAAATATTATATTTTACCCATATATCATATGTATATATATATATATATATAGGCTCAAGGCTGGGGGTTCCCCGGAGCTTCGAGGAACCCTCAGTCTTGATGCTATACCAGAAAGGTCGTTCTTGTATACAGATGGGGGG
>Ga0126342_10004589_pt1 | contig 23688 bp, 9 predicted proteins | sample Cyp1metagenome_FD_92528 | JGI IMG/M metagenome (GOLD analysis project Ga0126342, IMG submission 92528) | Coral microbial communities from Lord Howe Island, Old Settlement Bay, Australia - Cyphastrea 1 metagenome | ecosystem: Host-associated > Invertebrates > Cnidaria > Coral ...
GACTGCGGGCTGCTAGTATATCTACTTGGATTATCATGCCAGGTAGCAGTTGGTACCCATCAAGTCCCCTGCCAGGGTTCCCAATTCTTGTTCCGAACGCGACTTTGAAGCTGGTACAGCCATCCAAAACCATCCAAAATCATCCAAATATACTCGCCCACCTGCAGTATAATTATCTCTACTGTATTTTCTAGTGTTAAAGATTTTACAGTGTGTGCTGTTTAGAAAGAACATAACTGTATCCTCACATTGATACTTGAGTGTGTTTAACATTGTATAGCTGTAGAACATCTGGCGTAAACACCGACCATGACCGTCAATCCCTGTGTGTCCCAAAAACTAACTTCTCTGTGTTGGGAGCTTGGGATTCCACGGTACATTCAGAGGAAGCAGCATGTTTTCAGTAAATTCGCAGCATGTTGATATTAAGGTATGTCAAAAAAATGTAAAACTATCATCATACATAGATGTCTTGGAACATGTGCTTAATAACTCTTAATAATTCAATGGGGGGCTACCCGGAAGATCTCGCTGGTGGTTTCAGTTAGTCCATTAGTTTTTGCAGTTGGATATACTTGGGTTACACCAAGTACACCGCTGTAAGGTGGATATCCATCATTAACACTGGTTTATTACAGGACTGTTAATGGTGGTTTATCCTGGTAAATCCTGGTTAATAGTTAATTAGTGGTTAGTACTGTTTTTTGAATGGGATATGATCACCCACTCATCTCAAGCCCTCTGAAGACATCTCAAAGTTCTTGGTCCAGTTGGGGTGCCCATCAGTATTTCCACAAGGTTTGTCGTGAATATGTATGCTTGAAGATGGGGTATCGCTAAGTCAGTGGTTTATCGTTCATCGTCTAATTTAATCTGTAAAATCCAATACTGACAATCCCCTAAATGGTCCTAAATATGTGTAAATCCCCTACTAAACACTGGTTTCTCAGGGGTGTTTGGCATTTGGGGAAAGGATGCTTGGGGTATATATATATATACCATTCCGAGATCAACCCATTTGTTTTTACGATTTGTGATGCTGAATTCCACTGCGTGGACGAAATACCGGATGACATCACGTTTTGTTACCTGCTTCCAAATAAATCAAAAGAAGTGTTGACAATGGTGCATCCCCCCAAATAGATAACGATGTAAGATCCTCTTCAATTACATATCTATCGTTTTGAATCCAACTGATAAGATAATTCATAGTAAATTGAACCTTGTTCATTTTTTACTAGCGTTACTCTCCGGGAACCAAACATAGCAATTTGTAATGCCCCAGTTTATGGAGGTTTTAATGGGACGATCATCAATGGTAGAGATTCCAGAAAGCCATGTTTGATTGCCGGAGAGTAAATATATTGGTTTTATATTCCATTATATCATCATCATATTATATCCAATATTCAATTATATTCAATATAATTCCCAAAAAGGAATCATGTATAAACCATGATTAACCACTATTAATATTTGATAGTGGTTGGTAGCTATCCATCAGTACTAACCACTATTAACCCAGGCACTAAACCACCACGAATCACCAGAACCGTCCCTTGAAATCCCCCACGGCTTCTGGCTCCAGTGTACGTGTGGCAGTTGCCGAGATCACCCTGAGGCATGGACGTGAAACGAGACACAAATCAATGACTGGTTAACCAATGGTTACATTAACCAATGGTTACATGAATCATTTAAGTAATGCTAATCTTGATTTAATTGTCATGTGCTTAGTACAACGCTAATTAGTGTAAGGGGGGACCTATTTATTGATAGTCTTTAGTTAATCTTGATTAATTAACGATGCTAAGATGCGATATTTAATCCAGATGACAGGGAATGGTAGCGTAATTAATTTGATGGTTATTTGATAATGTGGTGAAATTACCCTGCGGTGTCATCAAACGTGGCCTTTTGCCAAGTCCCGGAACTAAATGGAGGTTTTGATAGGAAACTCATCAAACAAAATTTGGGGCTGTCAATTCCTATGTTTGATTACCAGAGGGTAATAGCTATTGTTATAATTGATGATTTAACTAGTGGTTACATTACATTGATTTAATTTCTGGTTGATGAGATATTTTTGAGCCATTCGTCATTTTGTCCATTGGTCATGGATTTAAACGTGGTGATTTCATTGGGATACAACAAGATATTTCGTGGGATGTAATGGTAATTTAAAACTATGGGACCTAAGTGGCAATTTAAAACTAATTGTAATTGTGGGTAATGGTAATTCAGTAAGACTTACTAATTTAATGCATCAAGACTCCACTCACTGATAATAGTTTTTGACGTACCATTTACCACGGTACTACATCATTACCATATTAGCACTAGCATTACTAATACATCATTACATTAACCATCAAGTGACTGACGGCACCCTCTGGTAAACTAATAATAACCGTATTGGAAATTGAGTGAGTTAGTTTACCATAAATAAATGATGGCAATTTACAGTTACTAGAGTTAATTTACCACTACTGGATTACTGGTAATTATGATTTTACCACTAGCATGTACAGATTACCATATCATATATTACCATTAAATTACAGTTATTACATGTTATTACATATGTATCATTGATCACCAATTACTAATGGTAATTATAACAATCTGATTATCGAATTGGTGATTTATTATCAATGTGTTGATACTAAAGGTAATTATTCAATGTTATTACTAATGGTCATTGGTCATTATCATTTATAATAACCATGAGTGATAAATGATCAATTCATCCCAATCCAGCCAGATTGGTCATTATCATTTATAATAACCATGATATTTACTAATTATTCATCATTATCATAGTAAATATCATAACTATTGATAATCACCATTGATAAATAGTGAATATATTTAGTAACCATTATCATCATTACTAATAATAGTGAATATATTTACCAATAGTGAATATAACTATTATCATAATTGGTGATAAATGATCAATCTGGCTGGATCACGGCGCCGCCATCATGGTCCAATGGTCGAATCAGAAGTCTTCAAACAGCTTGGCGAATCGCTGTGATTAATGTCATACGGAAAACCTATAAAGAAATATGCTGATTACATAATGCTGATGATTATAATGATGTATCAGGATGATGTAATTATATTATATTATTATGAATTATAATGCTGATTATGCTGATTACCCTGATTACCCTTATTGCACAGGTAATGGTATATGTATATATATATGTATATATATATATATACATATGTATATATATATATATGTATATATATGTATATATATATATGTATATATATATGTATATATATATATATATAAACAGAACTTAAATGTGGACACATATTTTGATTCATTATATTCGGTTCATAAATGATTCAGGGAATTGTTGTGTAGTAGTGATGTTTTGGTAATTATTATATAGTCATTATGATAACGATTACAATAGCATATGAGATTCATCTTTAGTCAGTAAGAACAACAAACAACTGGTTTGTGGTTTCGAATACGGTGCATGTTCAACCATATAGAAATGGGATGATGACAATGACCAGCAAAAAAATTAGCTGGACGGCTCAACCTTAATCAGACAACGTCATTGCAATTACCATCTGGTTATTTAACGTAGCCATGGAACATCCATTATAAATGGATATAAATGGAGGTTTCTAGCTGGGAAAATCATCTGTAAATGGGCCATTTTCCATAGCTATGTTAAATAACCAGATGGAACGACATCCTCACGATGTTGATTCAACCTCCATGTTGTCCACATATCGCCACATCTGTTGGACAGGTGCCAACCAAATTCGTCATCCCGTTGTTCGGATGCCTCAGAAAATTCAAAGTGACCAACGCGTTGTGCTGATGGCTATAAGATCTGGGCGTGGCAAAATCGTGCAGCCTACAGAGTCATAGTTGTGGTGTAACAACCCCAAAACAGAGGACGAAACTTGAAAACCTGGAAGTATGTTGTAAATCTCATCAAACTACCATCCTGAAACCACTTTTCTGCGTCTTTTTTGGGTTACTATAGCTGATGAACCATTTGTGCAAAATGAAATTGATACTGTCTGTTACTTGATGGATGATTGACTTGTTGAACTTTGGGATTTTCCAGCTTGCCATGTTTTGATCGCAGAGTTCCCTCTGCTGAATCCTCTTGGCGGTCGCTTTTGCCGTTTTGCCAAGGTTGGTCACCGACACCAAAAAGCGAACCTCTTCTCGGCATTCGTGAACGCGAACACCTCGGCCAAATGATCACGTCATGCTTTGGAGACACAGCTGTCATCGAATGGAACTATTGCCAACACATTCACACACACACACACGCGCATGACACACACACACACATCACATGTGTATTCACACAGACATCAAGGCCGCGACTGTTCGTGACTCACGGACAAGTGAAATTCGAGTTTCACAGGGCTTTGCCCAGACACCTCTGCGCGACCTTGCTGGTTGTGCTCCTCTTGCCGGGGGAATGCGATGCTTTGGCAATTTCATACCATTCTCAGGTGTAAAATCCATCTCAGTGCCCATTTTGGATGCATCTAATCCATTCAAATCCATTAAAATCATTAGAAACCATCAACATCCTCATTTGCGTGCCTGATTTGTGCATCAGCACATCAGTCCCCGTTGAGAACAGCTACACGCCGTGATGGTTTGATGGGTGCTGCCGTCAAATCATTGCAAGGGATACCCCAAAATGAGCATTGAATAGGAGCATTTTCTGGACCAGTTGGTAGATTATGCCCCTACAATCCTACAGTTTTTTGTGTTTCATAGCTACCAATAGCTACTAACTGGTGCAGGATTTCGCCACCATCCAGAGTATGTTCCTTTTGTTTCCCATTTTGCCACCCATTAAATTTGGGTAGTTAGACCTGAGGGGGGTGTCAATGCACCATGGGCTGTGAATCATGCTTTTTGTCTGATTCGGCTATGGGTCAAAGTGTGCAACCCCTGTAGTTCACATCGAATTTTAGCATGTGCTTGTGGACGTTCATTCCCAAAGATGGTATAGAATAGCTATTGACCCTTGTTTGATTTGCTTTTAGGGTATTTTGACTTGATGAAAATTGTGTCCATGCATTCCAACTCATTCTAGTGACCGTCATTGTCATCATGTTGTGACTATTTTGATGTTAATTCAACAACAGTACAAAATCGCTGCCATCATCAAAGAAATGGGAGTATACTAGGATGCAACCCCCATCTTGATATGTGACTAGATTTGGTGCTATCGTGTTGTTATGATATTGGTTGAGTCATGTAAATCTGTAAACAAGTGTGTGAGTATGTTTGGGATTATATTATCCAAGGATTTCTATCCGATATCAGAAAAAAGCCTTACTTCGGAGGTGTGAATAAATAGGATGGTTTAAGGGACAATTTATTCATTGTGATTCAAGAAACCCATGGTTTCTTTGTTCACCAAAAACTTTCAGACAACTGTCCTCTCCACCAATCAGTTCTGGGATGATTAGCGTTTATTTCATCACACGGCTATTCCTCTGGAGGAGGCTGCATGCTGTGGAATGTGTTGATGGAAGACGAAACGCGAACCACTGGCCATACCAGGATCATGTTCAACAGCAACACGGATGCTAAGATGTCAATCTGTTGAGATCATCACAGTCGGTCCACATTCCACACTAGATCTACGTAGTCATCTCGATACAACGCAAGCGTTGTTACCTTTCGTCCGGTCCCGAGTGGCGTCAGCTGTCGCCGGGTTTGATTAGGGCTGAAACCGCAGAAACCCAATCCAAAATGAGGTCCACCCGTACAAAAAACAGCTTATGTTGCTTAAGAAAACTCTAATGACTGTTGGATTTACTACAGAGATCAGTTACAATTGAATGGATTGACATAATTGATGGTTGGTGGCTGTTTTCAGATTCCACATTTCCTGGAAAGATGCATCCTCTTGATGGGAAACAAATTGGAGATGAGTTGTTGAATCACCAGCTATACACATGCAGTACTTAAATTTTCTAGAATTTGACTGAAGACTATTTTCAGAAGTTGGAACTTGTTGCATTTTTGTGGAAAAATAAGTGCAGATCTGGTACAGATCTGGTACAGATCTGGTGCTAGCTATGTGAGCTTCCAGATGTTTTCCTGTCATCGTCTCCGTGAGGTTCACTGTTACAGATGGAACAGAAGATGGCACTTGGTACAGGCGGCATCCGTCAGGGCCGGATAGCCACAGCGGCCTTAGTAAAGGACTTGTCAAATGAGAAAGTTTTTCATGACTGGATGATTTTGGTCTGGTTGGTGGTTTCAAACATGGCTTTTATTTGCCATAATATATGGGGTAATCCTTCCCAGTGACTAATATTTTTCAGAGGGGTTAAAACCACCAACCAGTTGTTGATTTTTGTTGGCCATATCGTTTGGAATCAAACGGATGTCAACACTTTGAGGCGTCTGAAGATGGGTTGGCTGTTGGGCTGCAACGTGCAGCAAAGATCATGTCCTCACCTTGTGGATTGGGTGGAGATTGAATCTTATTCATTTATACATATCACTCACGCATAGTATATTATATATATATATATACATGTTTTAATGTGTATATATATATATACATATTACGCGTTGTTTCTCTGAATTCCTGCTTCTTTTCTTTACTTGACAACCGACCTTTTTGTTGCACAGTGGTCCTGCTTGTTTTTAATCTTATACACAGTTTCATGTCTGGCCAAGTCTAGTCAACATTCAAGTCGGCTAAATCACTTTTGTTCACGTTTTTGTTTGAAGATAATGCCGGTATCAGTTGGTTAACTATCGCTTAGTAATAAGTGGCTAATTAGTAATAATTGGTTAATAATACTTGGCTAATAATAATTGGTAATACTTGGTTAATAATAATTGGTTAATAATAATTGGTTAATAATAATTGGTATCATGTTTTTCTTCTTGTTGGTTTTGTATCCTAGTTTTTTCAAGGGCTTCCCATTTCAGATGGATGTTTTTTGTTCCCTTCAGGCCTTGTCACGTTGGACTTCACAGAAACTGCGCAGGGAGGCCTACGGTATCCTACGGTCAGGACGTTGAGGCATTTATGGAAGGATAATTGGATGGATAGATAATAGATGGAGGTTTCTATTTCTATCAAAATCAACTCGGATGTCCATTTTATGAGATGGATTTTTCTGGAAATCCGGAGTTTTGGAGGTTAAAACGTGGGGAAATTCATCTTTTTCAATGAATTTCCAGCCATGGATCCGATGGATCCTGGTAAAACGTTTACCAAAAAGCGATGGTTTTTCGATGGCCCTAATCGAAATAGCATGGTAAACACCGAACTTCATAGCATGGTGATTTTTTATATGTTAAATCACTAGAGGGTATGTAGAAATTCTCAATAGACATTGGCTAGTGGAAACGATTTTCTCGGAATCATGGCTGTACTGAGCTGCAGACCTTGGTCTTCCATATTTCGAAGTACATAAGGAGTGCGTGTGTAGAATCAGATATTCTCAATATTTTTACAAACAGAAACTAAGCATGGAGTGAAATGATACAGACTTAATCAGGCTAAACCGTAGCGGATTTGATAATATAAACACAACTTAAATCCCTTTATATTATAATATATATATACATATACAGTGTGATCCTTTTGTGTCAGGTATCCCTGTGTCATCAACCATTTCTATTTCAGATCTTGTTCTAAGATAAATTATGATATATATATATACATATACATATACATATACATATACATACAAATTATAAATCCTGGTTGGTGTATGTTACTAACCTTTTTCCTTTCCAGATGCTGCAGAAGTCACTGCTTGGAAACATGCAACTCTCAACCGGAACTGTGCTACTCAAAGTAGACGTCAGGCTGTACAACGTCCTTTGAGACAAAATCCAACCGATTGAGGGCAGCCAGCTCCGTTTCCACTGCCTCAGGAGGAGGAGCATGGCCAACAAAAGTCTGTTGCACAAAAACGGCTAATGCGTGTGCAATGGCTGCATTCATTGCAGCAGGGTAAATCTTGGCTATTGAAGTACGAAAATGCCCTGCTGAATCCCTGCCCTTCAGGGAAATGTGGGTGCCCTTCGGGTGAGGGCATCTGCCTACCCTACCTAGCGCTTGAATTTGACATCGCAGCCACGGCAGTCGTACAAGCATCAAGATGGTGGGTTTCATTCCTTCACAATGGAAAATGCATTGGTCAAACGTTACAATAGTAACGCAATGTAGCCTTTTCATCCATCTCATTGCCATCGACGACCAAGTGCTAGCAGGCCGAGATTGGCTGGCCCACACCGGAAAGGCCGGGTGTTCAAGGAAGGAGCAGCCGCCGGTGACAGCACACCAAAAACACATCTCAATCATGAACTGCATAAGGGCTGTGCCCAAAAGCGTTTGCTGCCATTGCCGAGCGCTATTGCAGGGCAAACCATTCAGTTCATCGTAGCTGCGGAGAGGAGGCGGTCCTTCAGAGATCAGTCTGGCGGCCGAGTAGGACTCACAAGGTGGTCCCCCTCCAACTCCGAAAACAGCACCACTTTGAATCTGCTTGGTCCAAAAGATTCTGCTGTTCGACGTTGTAAGATCGCAGTAATCTCCTTGGAGACAAAAATCCACGCTAATGCAGAAAATGTGATAGTGACCCTGAATGACGTGATTTTCGATTTGGTGTTGCAAATCACCTTCGCGGCGGTATCCAGAGAAAAAATGGATGAAGCAAAGCGTCTTCAAATGTAACTGTGCATAAAGTCGTGAAAGTCCCACCATGGAAAAGCATCCATGGTGTCCGTGTTCTTCGCCTGTAACAGAATGCATAATGAAGCAAAGCTCAGAAGGGTCCGCAGAGACTTCAGAAGAAGAATGAGGCAACATCTCCTGGGTGTCAATCTGCGTGCAAATGCCTGCTAAGCCTTCAAAGCGGAGGCTGCCAGAAACCTCTTTGCGTTGCTTCCACTTCTGCATCATCAAGGCTGCTGCCGGTGATTGCGCAGGAGGGAGATGGGGCCCAAAGGCGCGGGTGGCAGGTACGCATGCTTTGGTCGGCAACCAGCCAAGCTGCCGCATCTCTCGCGCAAGTTGACGGTCACTCGCATTGAGAGCCTCCAACTCGTCATCCGCCAGCGCTGGAAATACTGCACGAATGTGGCGAAGACATTCTGTAGAATGTCGAAGATGGGCGCAAAGTCGGGCTCGGCAATGATATAGTCGGCCACAGTTCGCGCACGTGCCATCTGTTGCGTAATGCTTGACAATGGTTTGGTAGTCGTGCATCTGAACCGCGTGCATGGCCAATGCTCGTTTGGATGGGAACGTTTTATCACAAAGTTCACACGTCCAACTGCTTGGGGGGGCCTCAGGCTCGGCGGCAAAAGGCTCAACCCCAAAGTGCCGAAAGGAGTGCTGGATCCACATCTGCCAGATCGCGGTGTGCGCATTGGCGTGATGATAAGCTTTGCAGGCTCGTTCAGCTCGGCGAAGATGGCCCTTCCATCGGGTGTCAAGTTGAGCGACTGTGACCCAGTCGATCCATGTAGAATCTGAGGTGAGGCCAAAATGGCGATGGCTAAATCGCGCCAACCAAGCAAAGGATTCATGCAGGAGGCGCATCCATGATCCTGCTTCATTGCGCACCTGTGCAAGAGCTCTCCAGTGCACTTCAGGACACTGTAAAAGCATGCGCCTCAAATAACGCAGTCGGGCAAGATGAAGTTGGGCACGAGGGGGTAGAATTCCACAAAGGCCACACAAGGTCTCAACTGAGCACGAAAACGGAGGTTGTCCACGCAATTCTGGTCGGGCAAGGGAATACAACATGGGTCGCAGACCTGCTTCCCAAGTAGAAATCCATTCATCAGTAAGCCAGCTCCAGGTATGAGCATTGTACAAGAATCGACTCATAACCAGTGCGTTGAACACCTGAATCTTGGTACGCTGAGCAACACCTTGTTTGTTGAGAAATGGTCGGCACAAGGGTCCCCAGGCTTTACGTGCAGCAGTGATACGGTCACGGATGGCACGCAACGGCTTCGCATCATTGTGAATCCACGTTCCCAAATGTTTGTAGGCGATGACGACTGGCACGGTCAAAAGAGTATCGGTAGCCTCATCGTGCACGGTCCACTTGCCGCCACTAGCTGCAACCTTTTCTTTGAAATGCCTGGTGCGGGCACCCCGCCATGCCATCAGAAGCTCAGTTTTACCCGCTCCATACGTAAGATCAAGGCCTCTCTTGCTGGCAGCGCAGTGAATAGCAGAGAGGGAGCACTCGGCTAAAGTGATCAAATGGTCATTGTCTGGAGCAGCAAGCAAAATGGCAAGGTCGTCAACGTAGGCCACTTCCGCCCAAGAAGAAACGGGAAGGTCATTGCTGATGGTAAAATCATCGACGGAAGTAGAATCCCCCATCCAACTGGCATCAGACTTGCGCATGTCCAGGGTCACATCACGGAGGATAAGAGCCATGGTCAAATTGAAGGCTGCGTCGCCAATGGGATCACCAGGACGAGTGCCCCTAGTGGTGACGGCTACTTCCGAAAGGCCGGAGATTTCAAAGCATGTGGACTGTAATAAGTCCTTCAGCAAAGAGATGGCGTGAGAAGTCAAATTTGGAATGGCAACATCAATCTGAGCAGTCGTCAAAAGGTCAGAAATGTGTTGAGGATGTACGCCAAGTCGATGCATTGCGCAGACAAAGCCTGTCGCATCCAACGGTTGGTCAAAAAGGCCTTGTCTGATCACACTGTAGAAGGCAGCTTTGAAGTCCACAAACAACACAGCTGAAGGGATTTTGCGAAGAGCCGCCTGTGCCAGATGCGACTGCACAATATGGTGGGCAGAATCGCTGCCGACGCCTTTGCGTCCACCAAACTGGATGTGCGAAAGCACGGAAGTCCATGAGGTCACCAATTGCTGTCGTAGAATGGCATGGTAAATCTTGGTCGTGTAATTGTTGAGAAAGATGGAGCGGTACCCCTTAGGGTCATCCCGAGGGAGCTTTCCCTTGTGTAGGGGAATAAGTCTCCCAGTCCGCCAAGCCGCTGGCTCTCGAGCTTGCATGGCAATCTTGGAAGTCAAGATCGTCAAATGTTTGGCCAAGGGTTCACCTCCTGCTTTCAAAACATCCGGTGGGATATTGTCTGGGCCAGGGGCTTTGCCACGCTTGAGTTTGTGCAGCTGCTTTTGAACCTGTGCGAGAGTAGGCAGAACTTCGAGGTCAAAATCCCCGTGAGGAATGCCCAAATTGGGTGGCAAGCCACGCCGAAATTCTGACCTGGCGACAATGTACCCAGCCTCAACATCTGCAAACTGTTTGAGCCATAGCTGTTGTTGTTGTGTAAAAGAGGTGACTGGGCCACCTTCAGCTTGAAGGGCAGGAAGGGAACGAATGGGTTGTTTGTGCCCTTTCTTGGCACCAAGTCGAGTCAAAGTACGATAAACTGTACGGGCATCATGGAGATCACCAGCAGCCGCCATGTGTTGAACAAGGTCATCGTAGAAGATCTGTTGATCGAGATGAACTCGTCGGCGGACGTCCTTCTCCAAGAGCTTCAATTGAGCTTTGAACTCATCATCGTGCATGAGATCATTTTGGCGGCCGTAATCTAGACAAGATCGTTTGAGCGCGATCAAATTGCGTGTGGATTCACGGAGCCGAGGCCGTACTCGATCATGCTTGGTTTTGGTGAAGAACTGCTTGGCCAAGTCAAGGAGATTGGATTCAAATTGGTCAGCATGCGCATCCACATGGACTGGCCATGCTGGAATGGGGAGTGTCTCCAGAGCGTCTTGAAACTGCTGGCATTTGACAGGATCTAAGAATGCGAGGGAATCCCATTGCACTTTATCAGCGGCAGGTTCAAGGGCAATCCATCCACGAGCATGCAGGCAAACAGGAAGGTGATCTTCATGACTGAAGCCTCCATCATGTTGCTGTGCCACCCACGTCTGAATGGAGAGAGAATGAGCTGCGGCTGAAGTCAAAATATAATCACGACGAGACTTGGCTCCTCGCGGATGGGTCCATGTAGCATGAGATCCTGTATGGCACCAAGTCATGGTTGTAGGAGCATACCACTGAAATTCGGTAAGAGCAGCTTCAAGGAGTTCACCAGGGCCATTTGTAGGTTCAGCACCATGGGTAGAGAACAACGTGGTCTCGTGTGAAGCCAGTGGGGCGTTTGCATCAATAAAAATCCAAGTCAGGGGAGCAATGGCGGCCTTGCTCACTACTGCATGGGTTTCGGTCCACCACTGGCGAATTTCTTCGAGATCACATTGCGATGTTTTACATGGCACATGTAGAACAATGAAAGAAAGACGACATTGTCGATGCGTCAAATTGACAATCAGGCGCCTGGGATCTGCATGGGTAACAACCGCTTGGAAGTCAGCAAGTTTCAGCTTGAGATCAGGAACGAGGACCAAATGTTGATGGATCCACAATTCACAACCAAAGTGCTGCGCACGACTGCAACGTTGAGCTCCTGAAGCAAAGCACTTGTAATTGCCAGCAGTGTACGTGCCTACTTCTCGGCGGGTCTCCTGAAGTCCTGCCACGTGAATGCCATCTTGATGCCATTGATGGGCCAATCGAAGTGCGCGCTCAGAGCTGGAGGACGTAGGCATGTCAGCATCAACAGAGCCGAGAGCAAGGACATTGGCAGTCATACAAAGAAAATCCATTTGTTTCCATTGCTCATCTGGATGATACGATTCATGTATGGGCACACGCAAGGTGCTCGGTTGAACTTGCCACACTCCATGGTGAGAACTGGGTGGAAGACATTGATGCAAGGTAGTAGGCGCATCGAGAAGCCAAGCCCAGTTCAGATCTGGAGTCTTGATCAAATCTGAATACCCTGTCAAGTCCAAAAATCCAATTGCTTGTCCAACTTCCATACAATGCTTCGCAACACCATCTGCCAACTCATTCCAAGGGTCTCCGCAATGCCCTCTGACTTCAAGAAAAGTGCCACGGCATTTTTTAAACCAACTTCCAAGCGTTTCGCACAACTGGCAAAGAAGGGGATGTGCTGTGCAGCCCCATTGATGGGTGGCCAATTGGGCACCGAGCTTCAAATCTGGACGAATGACAATGTGGAGGTGTTGGTCCATCCCTAAGCACGCGGCCATGGCGGCACAAGCTGCAGTCACCTCTGCTGCAATGTTGTCAGGGCGGTTGGCGCCAAGCCACTTGTCATGCGTGGTGTCAATCACAACTTGATCTGCAACGCACCCTTGAAGGGACGGCAAGCCATCTGAGTCAAAATGGACGAATACAATACTCCAAGCGGCCTGCATGCCATCAGCCGCGCCGTCAACATACAAAGCTATGCAGTCACACAGAGAAACTTCTTGAAATTCTTCTGGGGACGCAAGAGCAGAGTAAGTAGTGGGGTGCAACTTGAGGCCCTCTGGTATGAAGGTCGGAGAGGGCAAAACTCTGGCAAAAAAGGTAGGCCAATTTGGGACTTGCATGTAAGCCACTTCAGGAAATTAATGCTGCTCTTCTTTGTACACGAAGTTGTCGGCCAAGCAAGCAGTCAGGTTCAACGTAACCCTTGGCTGAAAAGCCTCGGCAGGTTCGGTCAGAGGTACTGCAGGCTCAGCTGTAGCCACTTCAATGGGAGGAGCTGCTTCCGAATGAGTTGCCGGGATGCGGCGAACCATGGTCTGAATCAAGTTGAGTGCCTCGTCAGTTGAAGATGTAGTAGGTTGAACAAACCGTTGGCTGCCTAAAACATCCAAGACAAGTGAGCTTCCAGAGTGGATCTGCTGTGTGGCATATGGAGCAAAGTACTCTTGTCCAAATCCTACTCTGCGAGGAAAACGCCGCAGAGGCCCTGGAAGCGCCAAAATGTCAACGACCATTTCTGCCGAGACGTAGGTGGGCAAGAATGTAGCAACATGGTGCAAGGCTTGGCCTTCGTCATCACGCACACGTGTGGTGAGCAACGCGGCAACTTGGTCCTCTGGAAGTCCCTGCGCAATCAGCATATGGCCAAGGGTGTGCTGCGTCAATGAGGAAGGAGGCATAGGTGCAACCCAAAAGAATTGAACGGGAAGTGTACTATCAAAGTGATCTCCCCATCGTTCAATCAATGTTCGATGCCACATCCAAGGTTGGTCTCTGAGACGCACAACTCTGTTCTGTACACAGCTAGGCCGAAGGGCAAAATGAAGGAACCAAGTGGTGAGATATGCAACTGGCCCTTCATCTTCTCGTTCCACTGCAGCGCCGTCAGGAAAGGCTCGTGACATTGCCACCAGCCAGGTAGGTGCTGTATCCTCTGCTCCCAAGAATGGCGGAAGAGCCGAATTATGAGACAGTTGCGCCTGACGTTGTGCCAGATTGGTGACCACAGGCCTTGGAGGTGGTGGCCCTCGAGCACGATTCAGCACAAGCCGAAATGCGTGACCATGTCGTGCATAGGCACGTTCATTGGGAGCAAACTGCCGAGCCCCGAACCAGAGAGAACAGTCATTGCGGGGCGCCTCCGGGGGACACTCCTCAGTCAGTTCCGCCATGATCATCACCGACAGGAGGTCGATGCGATCGCTCATCACCATCGCCAATGAATGTGCAAGGCCGCGGTCGTACTCGCTATCATAAATGGACAGCACAATAGAGCGTTGGAACCGTTGTGGGCGTTGCACCACAATGAGTTGGCCAATGATCTGGCCGGATGCGTCTTCCGGCAAGGGGTGCACGATGTGAAACTCGATCGGTGCACCCAGGAGAATATGCTGCCGCCATAGGTGCATGATCTGCTCCTCCCAGCGTTGAGCGTCCGGGCCGAGGATGGCGATGCGAGTGTGGTGACACCTCTGGTAGCTGAGATGATCTGTAAACCAGGTTTCTAGACGACCGAGTCTCTCTACCGCTCCAGGTCCAATGGTGGCCAGTCGATTCCAGTGCTCATACAACTCTCTTGTCCAAGGAGCTAAAGCTTCCAGATCAAAAGCATCTTCTTGGAATTCTGGCAAATTTTCTGCGGCGGTGCTCATTGCATTGACGGCTCTGAGGAACTCCTCCGTAAAGCTAAGCTTGGAGTGTGGTACCGGACATGTGCGATCAGATGACTGAATATCCTCCAACTGAGGTGGGAGGCACAATGGTTGCCGGCAGATAGCACCCAAGGTCTCAACCGTATTCAAGTCAACCGAAATCTGCAGAAGTGCAATATCTGCAGGATCTTGCATTCCAAGTTGGGCACGAAGTTCTGAAGGATCAATCAAGCTGGGTGAGTATCCAGAACTTTCGGACCAGCTAGGGGAGTCTCCAAAGGTGAGCTCGTTATGCTGTTGTCGCCGAGCCAGAAGAGGCTGTGTGGGCTCGTCACAATACAGTGATGGAGGAACCACAAGCTTGAGGTAATCACCATGTGTAGGCCGCAGTAAAGGATTATGCTGTGAGAGAACAGGTTGGTGATTGTGGAAAATAAGACAACGATCATCTTCAAGATGACAATATACATCAACTCCAGCACGTACAAAGATGGCTTGCATTGAGGCAGGAATTGGGGTGACCATCACTCTTCGATCAACAACCGGGGCTGTTTGATAGTGGGCCTCCAGTGTATTTCCGTGCATCTCATAGTCAACCAAGCAAAGACGGCTAGGTTCTCCTGGTTCCATGTCCGCTTCCAAATGGACGATCAAAGGGGTGACATCGTCAGGAAGGTCAGGAAGCTGGACATTGATCTCATAAAGTGCAACAATGTCGTCAACCTCCACATTCATGAGTCTTGCAGCATCTGCCATCATGCAATCATAATCAGTCCAGTCAATGCGGCCAAAAACGACTGGATCTTCCAAATGATGCAAATAGACAGCTCGCATGGTGTGGGAGGACGAAGAGGACGCACCCACCTGCGACCCAGTGTCAACCTCATCAATGGGTGCATCACGATCCTCCATTGCTGCAACGGGTATGTGGGCGCCTCCATCAACAGTCTGAAAAGGATGACTGGGAACTCGAATCCAATTCGGGGGAGGCAATTCATGTCTAACTTGAGAAATTTGCATGAAGGAGACCGGAACGTCTTGAACATCGCAGGAAACGGTCCTGCTATGGGATTGAGACAGCTGGTGTGAAAGGTTCAACGACCACGGCTTGCTATTCCAAACCTCAAAGGCTGTCTGTGGCATAGTGAAACTGGTCAATGGCATGGTGGCATCAGCAATAAGGCAGATCTCGATCATCTCAGAAAAAGAGAGCTGGAAATGTCGACGCTTCGGTCTAGACAGCACAGACTTCTCAATTCTGAAGGCGTAATTGGAACCCACATCAATCGCCAAATCTTCTGCATCTTGAAGTGCTTGCCAAGGAGAGAGGAAATCAACTTTGTCACATGCCGAATGTGCCCATGAGCTTCCAAAGGCAGCAATGGCGCTAGCGCCTGGCGGCCCAAGGTGTGTGTACCTGTCGGTCACTTCACACCGGGCGTGCCAAAAGGCTGCATCGAAGGCAGTTGCGCAGGCGTGGACGAAGGTGCCGGCGTGTCGCCAGGTGGTGATTCTCCAGAGCCGCGATGACGCTTCGCCTTGCGTTCTTCTGCTTCTGCTTGATCTGAGAGCTCCTGCAGTGAGTTGACAACCTGTGTTAACCCGGCTGCGATCTTGTGTGAAGCCTCGGATCGCATCTCTTCGTCCTTGGCCTGTTTGAGCTCCGGACTGTTGCCTTCCTCTTCGTCGGAGATCTGAACTGCTCCATCTCGAACCACTTCGGACGTCTTGCCAAATTGACGCTGTGCCTGAGCCAATTGGGCTTTGGCGGCCGAGATCTGATTCTGAATAGTTGCCTCCTGGGATTGGAACAAACCCGCATATTCCTTCCATCGGGAGACACTGTATTGGAGGAAAGTCCGCCAGGACGTGACTAGCCGCAGATGTGCAGCTTCTGCTTCGGCTACCTCTGTCTTGGCACGCCCAATCTCGAAGACACTGGCGTGTACCTGCCCCAGATTGAGCTGGAGATTGGAATGATCCACTTTTTGGACCGCCTGTTGGATCTCCGGGGTCCATGTCTCCTCGGATTGTCGCAGGGCTCCCAAAATGTTCTGCAGGTGCACCTCGGCCGGGGATTGAGGTGTAGTCGGACCAGTCGTAGGCACAGAGTTGAGAACTGGCATTTGCTGCATCTGCTGCGTCCAGAATTGGTCCGGCGCAGGGACAGGCCCCTGCGGCAATGGCGGCGGAGGTGGTGGGGCAAACTGCTGTGGAGGCGCTGCAGGCGGCTGAGCCATCGGGAACTGCGCATAGGGGCCAGTGTTCATATTGGGCGCCCAATTGCCCGGCGGATAATACTGGGCAGCACCAACAGGAGCACCTTGTTGACCACCTTGAGATTGCTGACCACCATTGTGGCTTCTCCTGCGGGATTTCCGTCTCGGAGTCGCTTTGCGGCCATGAGCATTGCCATATCCACCCTGATTCCATGATGCCGCACCAGAGGAGGAAGGCGGTGCCTGAGCATTGCCCGGCTGATACGTGTAATCCATGACTTCCTGCCAAGTTTTGCCACACCATGCGCAACGAGGCATCGAAGCTTTGGCCATCTTGTGACAGATGCTGCAGCGCCAAGGCTGTTTGGTAGCAGCCATTGCGAAGGAGATCTTGGCAAGGAACTTGAGGTCGCGACTGTGATGAGTCGCCAAAGTCGAGCGAATTTTGGCACGCGCCGTAAATCCAAGCCTTCTCACACCAGTCCGATGGAGGAACCACTGATGTCGGGCTAAGGCACGGGCTCTTCTCAAAGCACGCCTCCTTGTTGGAGTAGTCGTTGGAAACCACGCAAAATCGCACAAGGACAATGAAGAGGATGACAAAAAAGTGCATATACTAGTCCAGCTCTTCGGCGAGAACAAAATATGCACAATTGCCAAGCCCGATCGTGGCCAAGTATGCAAGGAACCAGAGAAACCTTAAGGAGCAAGCCCGAACTTCCCCAAGTAGATCGGCAGGTGCAAGGTGTACAGAGCCCGGGAGGTTTAAAGAGGCCGGGACCTCGAGAGCACGCGCTTGCACAAAGTGGCCACCGCCAGGGCAATACCAGTTCAGCGGAGGCACAAAGGCAGCAAGGCTAAGCAGCTATGGCTAGCCCGTGGGATCGCGCGAGTCCCACTTAGGTTAGATGGACGAGGGGCACCCTGTTCACGCTGTTGTGAACCCCAAGCCAAAACCTTATGTTACTAACCAACAAATATTAATGTCACCTTTGCGCCCCTCAAAGCGCGTCCGACAACCAAGGCGCCCACAACCTCAAAAGCTCAGCACTGGCTACTTCGATCGGCACTTTGAACGACTGAGGCCCCGTCGTTCCCTGGCAGGGACGCAAAAACTCAAGCTGGATTTCGGACATTTTTTCGAATCAAAACTGTTCGGTTAACAATCAAGAATGAAAGGGACAACCAGGGATTACAACTATAACTATCAAAATTAAGGGCATTAGCCATCAAATATGTAGGATATTGAGGGATTTAACCAACAAACACGGTGGTCAAAACAATAAAATGTAGGGAGAAAACCATGAAACATGCAGGCTTACGCCAGTAATGGGCAGTCAAACATTTTTCTTTGGCATCCGCGAGATGATAGACTAGCCACTACAGGATTTATGCTGGAGATATCAACGTTGTTTTGCTCCACGATTCCCTGAAAACAGCCAACAGCCAGAGTTGATTTAAGGGAACACATGCGGGACACCCTGTTTTTTTCCCAGAAGAAACATATGTTTTCTGTAGCTATTCCCTTCAGCCAATCCATTTACTTCAGGAGTGGGGCTTCCCAACCCCGGCCACACCGTTCTACTGTGGATGGACAAAATCCTGCACCAGTTGGGAACTATTGGGGTTCCTGTGAAACACTGTAAATAAAGGGTTATAAGGGCATTTTGCCCATCTACCAACTTGTGTAGGATTTCTGAACCATCCACAGTAGTTGGTGAGAATTTATAGTCTATATATATATATAGTATTAATACCTAGAATCACTGACCATTTTGCACTAGTTGGTACTATTTTGTCCTATTGTTGCAACATTCATCCATTAGAGACAGCTACCATTCCTTCATCCAGCTCCCACCTTAGTGACACGCTGGGAATAAAGCTATCATGACTGGGGAGATGGTTGATTGGGGTTTAACAGGTTTACCAGGTTCAACACGTTTGTTCTTGTTGCAAGTTGCGTGGGAAAATCGAGTCATGTGGGTAATTCACAATGCCATGTTTACCATCCCCCAGTCATCACCATTGTTATAGGTGATATTTTTACCATTCCCAGAATTTTTAGTTGTTTTAGTTGCACATGTTTGTTAACCCCCATGGTCTTGTTTGGACTCCAAGCTGTTGGTGTCTATGGACCTGATATTTCGCAAGGATTTCCTGATGTGTCAAGACTTCCCCCATGCCAATTTTGTCAACCCCTCACATTTGTTTTGGTCAAATCAAGTGAGCATCCATATGGAGGTTTTCATAAATGGAGGTACCCCAAAGTGGATGGTTTATAATGGAAAATCCTACTAAAATGGATGATTTGGGGTACCCCTATTTTAGGAACCCCCCAAGTCAATCTTTGTAAATGTCACGTTTTCCTCTTTGAACCCATGGTGGCCCCATGCATGTTTGTAGTGAGTCAAGGTCAACTCTGTAAGGGGTGATGCCAATAGCCAGGGATTATGGTAGTGAAACAACTACAGAAAATGATGCTAGAGATAACTGTAGTTATTGGATGTTAGTGGATGTTCATGGGGGTCTAATAAAAATTAAAACTGAGTCGTCAAACTGAGTCGTCAATCGGTTGCACCAGCTGTTTCGGACGCAGGCCTTTTGGTCAGGGTGCCTTTGGAGAAGTTTGGTGCTGTCGGGAGTCCTTTTGGACGAGATTTTCATGCTGACGTGTGGGGATTGGCTGTGCAGCCCTGGGGATGGGATACAACCACAGAATGTTATAATATGTTATAATCTGGTTATAATATGTTATAATCAACCATGGTTATAATATTATATCAACCATGGTTATAATATGTTATAATCGGGTATCCTATACCATAGTCTGGATCCATAAGGTATATTTTTTTTTATTCCCATGATTGATCATAATATATTCCAATCATAATATTGGATTTGTCAAAACCTTTTATATAATACCATATTTGGAGGAATAACCATCCATTAACCAGCTGTTTTAGGGTACCTAAAAAACCAGGGTTTTGACCCATAACCATAACCATATGCCTGGAAATCATGGCAAAGAAGGATCTAACCGTCAAATAAACATGAAATGGTGACAAATGATGATGAAGAAGTGAAGGTACTGTCTGGTAATTTAACAGTTTGCTATAGGCTATAGCAAATACCTTTTTGAACAGGTAGATCATCTATGAACGGAACCATTTTTCATAGCTATGCTAAATTGCAGGAGGGTACAAACTCATTGACGGTCAAAACCTGAGGTCAAAACAGGACCGATTTTGGTCAGTTTTAGTATCGAAGCCAATGTCTTCAGGAGGTACCCAATGACTTGACCCATGAAAAAAACCTGGGTATATGTGGCAATAAAGGCAAATTTAACTATATGCCATTTCTAATATTATCAAATAATAGTATTGTATATATTACATATAACTAGTATACCCAATCATTTCCAAGTATATAGATGTTATCAAATGCACTGGTGGTCGCAGCAAACATGGGGTGCATGAGCAAGAAGATTTCAGTTCGAAGCCCATTGGTGACATGTGCTTATATTATTCTGGTTGGTGGTTTCAAACATTTGTTATTGTCCATTTCATATATATATATGGGATGTCATGCTTCCCATTGACGAACTCCATCATTTTTGATGGTTAAACCACCACTAACCAGATATTTATATATTTGATGTTCTGAAAAACATTTGTTTTCACATTGATTACATGTTGTTCAATATTAATTGAACTGCCATTTTTTCTCGTTTCATAAATCGGGTTGATTACTTGTTGATCCATTTGCCTATGGAAAGATCCACCATGATTTTTCAATGGGAAAAATCACAATTTTTAATGGGTAAATTAACGAACTCTAGCTGGCCTTCTATATGTTAAATTACCAGAGGGTATATATTTATAGGATTTTATAGGCATTTGCTACCAATGATATTCTTCTTTATATTACCATCATCATCAAGTCCTATTACAGTCATTATTATTCCTATTATAGCCACTACCAATACTACATGACCAATTTCTGGTTGATCAAAAAGTAAGAAGTATTACTATAGTAATTATTATTCATATTGTAGTCAATAGTTCAATAGTTATTTTATCTATCCAGATTTTCTTACTGGTGCTTAGTAGGGAATGAGGGAATGATCCATAATGACTATCAATAATCATCCCATTCCCCCATTCCCCCATTCCCATCCATTCCCTACGTTTAGCACCAGTAAGTTTTTGGATAGTATTATCCAGATATACCCTCTGGTTATTTAACATAGTAACATAGAAGCCATGGCCCATTTAGAGATGTTAAACTGATGATTTCCCTATTCAAAAAAGCCAGACTTCTACAGTTATGGCCATTTACCAGTTATAACTGGTTATTTCTATGGGATTATACATTCTATAAATGGGGTTTTCTTAGTACTTATAACTGATAAATGACCATAACTGTAGTAAGTTTTTGGTTGATCAGTTACATCCGCTTGGAAACTTTCGAGGCCAAGACCTTCACGACAAGGCGCCCTGCGCCGTGAAGGCAGTGCGATACAAGGGCAGCGCAGGCGGTGACCCCGGGGCTCTGGGTGGGAGAGGTGGAGAGAGCTGGTACCAAGCAGATGAAGCATGGAAAATCATTGGATTTCATGGAAAAAGAGAGGAAAATCCACTATCATCGCCTGGATTTGCGATGATTGTTGATTTTCTCAATGGGAAGTTCACTACTTGGGAAATCGAAAAAGTTTTCTTTTTGGGGGTGTCCTTAAGGAAATCCAGGATAACAAACAGGAGATGTTGACCAACAATAACGATAGATCATGTAGATAGAATGGTGACGTCCAAACACTGGATGTTGTGTATATTAATATTTCACTAACTATGACTACATATAACAACCAAAACGAAGATTTGAATAGATGTGGCATTGTATGCAGGCAACATGGGACAATGGGAACATGGTGTTGCTGTTTAAATGATAGAATGAGGGTGCTTCGACCTACAGTAAAGCACAATTGCTGGATGGTGGTAGCCATGGTTTCCATGGTCTCAGGTTCAGCCAGGTCAACATCTAGACTTTGACCAGGCAAATCATGGTGATTCTACATGACTTTTATCAGTGAAGATCAGGAGTTCACGTGAAGAAACTCGGGATTTTTACTGGAAGGACATGGGGATTTATGTTGATTCATCAACAAGAACGTGATTTGAGCAGAACACAGCATATTATTGATTTATGTGATTTAGTTAATTGAAGAATATGGGGAGTGGACCAACGAAAGCTGGGGATATGCTGATATGCAGTACAAGTAGCTAGTAAAAGACCCCGTTTGGTGACTTGCACACCCTGGGCACCATCTGTACCCCTGTTGTTGGTCGTTTAAGGGGCGGCCCTTCTGGTTGATCCATTTCCCATGTTGATCCAGAAAGGTTTCCGCCGTTGGAGACCCGAAGTTATCATGCCGTCTTATCATTGTGGAACCAATGGTGAAAACCGCCATATCTATTTCAGGACACCTGCATTTCCCAAGGTTTTTTTGTGGATAAAGCAATGTCACAAACCACCCATGACTGGGAATGGTTTATACCAGCCATTTATAGTGATTTGGGCCACCCAACTTGGTTTAGTGAGGCATAGCCATCAATCCTCTAATAGGGATTAATATATTCATTTAAAAAAAAATCTTGCTAATGATTGGATGGCCATTACCCTATCAACATAGATAATATATATTTAAATCACATATGTATATATATATATATATATACCTGTGGATGTTCCACACAAAAACAGCGCCTTTTGAAGCTGGTGTTTTTTTGTGACCCTCCGGTGGTTCGCTTTCCCGTCGAAGGCGTTGAGACGCAAGTCATTCGGGAGGCGGACGGGTGATTATGCGCCGGAACTACTATGGATTACTATGGTTATACAACTAACCACTTGGGTGATACAACTTGGGTGATACAACTTGTAACATCTTGGGTGATACAACTAACCACTTGCAACATCTTATGACATTTTATAACTGGGACTGCACCTGCAAGTATACTAAATTTGGGGGGATACTACCAGGGGATGTGTTTGTTTCATGAGGAAAACCAGTTGTTCTTGGGCATGCTGGACGATTATAAAGGATTATCACTATTGGTCTCATCGTCGTCGTCTTCGTCGCCGTCGTCGTCCGTCACCATCATCAGCAACAACAGCAGCAACCGCAACAACATAAACATCAACATCAGGATAATCATCCACAACAACAATAACGACAACAACAACAACAACAAACACCAAACACAATAACAAACACAACAACAAACACACCAACAAACACAACAACAAACACAACAACAAACACAACAACAAACACAACAACAAACACAACCACAACAACAACAACAAACACAACAACAAGCACAACAACAAACACAACAACAAACACAACAACAAACACAACAACAAACACAACAACAAACACAACAACAAACACAACAACAAACACAACAACAAACACA
>Ga0126342_10004590_pt1 | contig 23682 bp, 26 predicted proteins | sample Cyp1metagenome_FD_92528 | JGI IMG/M metagenome (GOLD analysis project Ga0126342, IMG submission 92528) | Coral microbial communities from Lord Howe Island, Old Settlement Bay, Australia - Cyphastrea 1 metagenome | ecosystem: Host-associated > Invertebrates > Cnidaria > Coral ...
ATGCCAGAAGATTTGCCAGATAGAATGCCAGAAGATATGTCAGATAGAATGCCAGAAGATTTGCCAGTAAGAAAATGTATAAATGTCATGGTGGGGATCACACGAAGTAAAGTATTTTTTTTACCATTCCTGATATAACAGTTCAAAATCTCTTATGATCAAGCATTTTTCGGGATTTTGAACGCCTGATGGAAGATGATGGAACCCAGAAACTCCCAGCCTTCACATCTTTCACGAAGCTTTCAGCATGTTTGGCGGTCAAGAGGGTCCTTAAGCCACGAAAATACCCTCTCAACATCCATTCTGGCCATGGAAAAACAAACACCATTTTGGATGGAGCTTGAAGTGGGATCTTCTGTTTGATCCCCAGTACCGGAACTCCCCATTCGTTTTTCTCAACTCAACAGCTAAGGCTAAGGAGTTCACAACGCCAGGTGAACCGAAGGCGGATTCTGACACGTGGCGAGCTCCCAGCCGCTAAGCCTTGGGGATGACACGTCACCAACTGATGGGGTATTTCCATGTATTTCTGTATTTCCAGAAAAAAATCTGGGATGATCTTCATCAAGTTTCATCGATTATAACCCAAAGCTTTACCACTTCTATCCTCAGCGCTTGAGCCAAGTTGCTGCTTGAGGCAGTCTGCCACAGCGTAGCAGCTGAAACCTCCGATCTCGGGAGACTTGGGGGTTCTCTGGTTTCCACACCAGCCGGTACAAGTAAATGAGTGCAAATGATGGTACCCTCTGGTAAACTGTCACATAACTATGGGAAATCACCATGCTATTAATGGGAAAATCCACTATAAATGACAATTTTCAATAGCTATGTTAAATTACCAGAGGGTACATGGATGTTCATCTCCCAAAATGTGGATTTTTTTTTGGGTGGTGACCCAGCCCGCCAGCCGGGTCACAACGGGGTCACAACTTGACCAGCTTGACCCACGAATCCGCGACAAATGGCTCCCTGCCTGCACCCTTTTTAGTGTCGAAGGCCACCACGCAAACCTTGTCAAAGCCAGTGATTTTGACATATTTCGACAGCACCCATGGCTTGGGGCTATTGATACTGGTGGCCACTTCCCCAACTTCCTTGCTACCATGGTTGGGAAACTCTGATTTTAGCTCCAACTGGCTCCCCATGTTTTTCTGCGCCTCCGGCCGCCCCACTAGGCGAAGATCGTCAATCTGCTTGAGGCCTTCCCAGCTGGGATGATGTTCATTCCCCCAAAAAAGGTGCTATCATACGTTTGACCCATATCTCAATTGAAGTCTACAATCTCAAAGTGACACCTGAAACTTACTGGTCTTTCACAAAAGTTCGTCATTTTAAATAAGAATCTGGGCCTGTTTTTCAGCTCCATTTCCCTTGTTCCCATTGGATCGGGGGATGGATCGAGGGATGCTGAATCAGCTCCATCCCTGGAAGGTCGGGAATCTCTGAGACCCCTGGGCCTCTGGCTCTGAAGTTTCCACCCCTTAGGCCCACCGGGACGTCCCCCTGGCCTTCAGCGATGGTCCGGGTCGCTCCAACAATCTCACGAGTCGTCTGGACATAGCCATCTTCGCCAAACCTGAAACCAGGGATAACCAGGGGATGGAATGGGGTGCCAAAAATTTTCAGGGTCAAACCCACAGGGAATAAGATGGAGGTTAAGATCCATTGATCTAAAATCCTATCTAAATCACTGAAAATCCTCCTTTTTCCATCATGTTCCCATCACAAGATCATGAAAACCAATCAAAATCCTATCCAAATCAGTGAAAATCTGCATTCTTCCATCCTTTTTCCCATGGATTTTTGGCTCCCATCCACCCCAAACAAAACACATCCCCGGACCGATGCACCTCCGCATCGCAGCCCAGGTCGCAGCCACAGGGCCGCCGGGCCGGGAGCCTACCCTGGCAACGATATGTGGCTTGTCTATGCTTGTCTCATACTTGGTGGTTCATCCCACTTAGTAAGCGGGTTATAACCCCAGTTATAAGTGGATTAACCCTACTTATCCCATTTATAACTGGGGTTATAACCCACTTACTAAGTGGGATGAGCCACCAAGTAGGGGATGTGCCTAATCCGCAATTCACGCAACATCAACTTCATACCCAAAGGATCCCTTTGAGGTACAAGCATCACTTTGCCAACGTCTGGTAACCTTCTGAAATGTTTGATCAAGACAGCTTCATCAAGTAGCCAAGTGGATATCTACCAAAATGCCTACAAAAAAGGAGAAACAACTGTGGATACATGGTTTTATAATATAATAAGTAGCCAAAACCTGGTTTAAAAAAATATGGATATGACTTGATGGTCCCAAACATGTGTAAATTCCCTATTAAACCATGTTTTCTGGAGTGTTTTTTTTTCCGACTCAGGGCAGGACATGGTAGGAGTAGCATAGATACCACCACTCCAGTCAGTGAGGTAGCAGTACATGTACCGCCCTGCAGCGGTCTCTGGTTCAAACCCAGTTGTACCCTCTGGTGCTAGTGGTTATCCAGTGGTCATGGAATAATGGATATAAATGTTGTTGATTGTTATGACTGTATATATATATATAATGGCTATTCATAGTTACTAATGGAATATGGAATTAGCCTCCGGTGTCCTTGCCCGCATTGCCCTTGCTGGGAAGTCTCCGAACTGTCTTAGAGAAGGCATTTTCAAAGGCAAATTATTGCACTGAATGCAGTGATTTTCCTGCAAGCCATGTGTGTAAAGGAAGCCCGTTCTGCCATGTCTGAAGTTTGCTGCATGATGGAATTGTACATGATGTTCTGCCAACATCTAGGCATGGGTCAAAGTCCTTGGGTAAACAACAATGGAATGCGTTGCAACACTAAAAATTGAAAAAAATACATGCCCGTTCATCAATCATATCTTCCATGTGTTCCAGGTAGCTTCCAAACTCCACAAACTGAAACAAACAATTGCTTGGGATGATTTCAGGGCCCCCACTACCATCATTCATGGTGGCTGTACTTTGCCCATAGGTATGAACCATGTCATATATCGTTGGTAAATATGTTGATGCATCGCATTAATGTTCCACTAGCAAAGCTCACGCCTCGTTAGGTACATATCCCCATGATATACATAAATGTCAATATAGCATCCCATTGATATTCCATTGATTATCGCCAGATATGTTCCCTCTAATATTAAACACCCCATAAAATAGATGGTCCCAAATATGTGGTGGTGTCCCCTACTAAACCATATAACTTTTTCGGGGTGTTTCATATGAATAGAAGAAAGGAATGGATTGTCTCCTCAATTTGCTGGCGGTGATATCCGAAAGTCTCTGGTTGCTCCCACGGCCGAGACCACGACGCAGCTCTTTGTTCGAGAACATGACCTTTTCACGGCTGGAGCACCAAGGCGGAAAAAGCTGACAAACACAAGCTGGGGTGCCCAACCACTGGGAATTCCCCCGCGAAATGTTCATGTGCATACAATTTATCTTCTGCATGCATAAATGCATTCAAATGATTATAAATGCCATTAAATGCCTGATAATTGTCAATGATATGCAAAAAATGCAAAAATATCTTAATCTGTGCAGTGGGCATCTGATGATAGAGGCGCCATGACTGAGTGCCAGGACAACAGAGCTTCCCTTCGGAGCGAAGCCATACTTGTGCGGATCGCAGGAAATGGACGTCACCTCAGCTCGACGTGGAAAGTGTTCTTGCACTAAGACAGGGATGGAAATAGATGGTTAAATGATGGTTAAACCATGGTTTTTACGTCATCTCATTTCCAGATGTTAATCATGATTGCTACAGTACTTCATTGCTGGTTGATGTTGCTTGATGCTGGTTGATGTTGGTTGATATTGTTTGTATATCATTATCCCATTCTCTTTGGCTTCATCAGCTCTCATTGGCGACAGAAAAGGTGAATCTTCATGGTTGTTGCTGAAACTCTGGGCTTTTTTCTCCAAGTATAGTATCTCCAAATCCCAATGGTTTCAGTGTCAATCCCTCCGTTCTTTGCTTCAATCGCTCCCTCGAAGATTCGAGGATCCTGCTCCAGGGACTCGAAAGTCAAAGGGCGGCAGCGGATAACCGGCCTTCCGCAGGGGTCGTCATCATCATCATCATCATCATCATCATCAAGCATCATCAAGCATCATGAATCGTCGTGAGTAAATGGTGACATGTCGAGAGGGTCAAAAAATGTCAAAAATCAAGTGCCATTTTATGGACCAACAATTCTTGTTCAGTTGTGAGGAGGCACCAGCCATTGGCGACGAATCATTTTGGCATAGCATTTATAGGTATTGATGGTTAATGATGGTTAATAATAATCTGGTTATTATATGGTTAATATTAATGGTTATTATATGGTTAATGATGGTTAATAAGTATATCTGGTTGGTGGTTGACCTACCCCTCTGAAAAATATGAGTTCGTCAATGGGAAGGATGACATCCCATATATGAAATGGAAAATAAAAAATGTTCCAGACCACCAACCAGTAATTCTATGGTTTTGCCTGAAAATAGGCTACCCTCAATTCCAATGGATTATCAATGGATTTTACGTATTATTTTCGTGATGGTCGTTTGGGTCCATTAATTCGGACAGACCCGATTTTTATTTTGCTCACATCCATTCCAAATACCCTCTGGCAATCAAGAATGGCTTGCTGGAAAATCCACCCAATGTTGGTCGAAGATTTTCCCATTCAAACCTTTCCTTCCTGTCATGTTTGATGACACTGAAGGGTAATGGACCATGAAAATCACCATTACTGTCCATGATCATCACCTTAATGACCCATTAAACTCCATTCAATCCCATTGAATACCATTGACTCCTCAGTCCATCCCCATTAAACTCAATCAAATTTCCATTAAATCCCAGTCAGTCGCGCCTTCTCCATAAATGGGACCAGGAAACCACCCAAGCAGCCTTGGAGTGTCCAAAAACCCCAATTTAGGGTCAATGGATTGGGAGGGAAAATCGAGACCGGAAACATCAGGAAACTATGGTGTTTTACCCGCTGGTAAACTACCCATCAGGAAATCATCATAAGTAAATCAACTATAAACGGACCATTTTCCATAGCTATGTTGGAACGTCAGGAAGCTAATCTGGTAAACCTGCCGTGAACCATCCCCGATTGGGGTTGATGATTGGGTATACCTCTATGAATAAAATGGTTTATAGCACCCAAATGGTTCGTGAATGGGATGGTGCCAATGGCTTACCACACGAATTATAGTGTTTACCTCCCAAAATACAAGCATCCAAGTGTTCTGTAGCTTTTCACTGAACTACAAAAGAGGATGACAAAGATCCAGGTTGACTTTGGAGGCTCTGTGCCGCAAGCAGTTTGCTTGAAGCACAGGTGTCCAGAAATGGGGTATACCCTGAAATAGCAATGTTAGTGGAGGCAAATCGTGATGAAGCCATGGATTTTGGTGTATCCCAGTGCTGGACAAACGAAGAAATGGCTGTCTTCACGCTGGCAGGCGGCAGTCGACATGAAGACCAATGTTCTTCAGCGCAATCTGCAGGAGCCAGGCTCAAGTGGGGCCCCCAAAAAGAAAGCAAACAAGTAGGTTCTCGCCTTCGATAGGATAAGCATAAGCAGATCTCTGGTAATCCAATGTGGCGATTTTCCCCAAACTAAATGGAGCTTTGTAGCTGGGGAAAATCATCGACATAAATGGGACATTTGCCAACAAGCCACGATCGGAGGATAGGTCTATCTGTATCCTTCTCACTCCAGTGGCAGAACTTCAAGACCTTCAAACTCTAATCTCTTCAAAAATCTCAGATTGGAAGGCCAGTTTCTTCATGGGATATTGACCCGTCACATGGCCAGTCTTAGATACCCTGCCAAAAGAAACACTGCCTGAGTAGTTAAGTATATCATATATATATACATATAGATTATATTATATATATATATATATACATATAGATTATATATATATACATAGATTATGTATATACATATAACTATGTACATATATATATATATATACATATATATATATATACACATATAATTATATATGTATATATCCCTATGATATGTAATATATTGTACAAAATCAAGCACATCTGTATGTACCCAGCATTTTTCCTCAAAAAATGCCTTGCCGCTCCGTGCCGCTCCTTGCCCATCTCTTGGATCGGATCGATAGTACCATGACAGTACTGGCAGCAAGAGCCTCAGTTTACAAAAAAACGTGGAACTTTTTGCTGGGGGAATGCATGGAATTCATGAATCAATTGGTGGGAGATATCCACTAGAAATATCTAGAAATCACTTTTTGATGATGTCTTCATGGTTTTTTCCATGGATATCCACTACTGGGACTGAAGCAACCGTGAGTGGGGGGTTTTAATGGGGATATGATGGAGATACAGCATATACCAACCATCATATAGTGGTGGTAGTTCAAGGAGATAACCATGTAATATAAACATTTGACAATCTCCCAACACTTCGACCAGGCATGCAACCAACCATGAGTGGAAGATCTGAAAAGTTGACACTTTTCCCCCCATGGACAGAAAGGAAGATCCTCCAATACCCTAATACCATCCATACAGTATATGGTTGAAGGGGAAATTAAACCAGGTTTGAAGGGAAACGCCGGACTGAACTGAAGCAATGAAGCAATCAAGGTCGTCTTGACCATCCGTTTCCAAAGTTACAAGTATGTATGATGAAGATTGATGAAGATTGATGAAGTGTGTGTTTTCCATCTTTTTTGGTTCTGTTTGCACCCACCAGGATCATAAAAACTGACCCAAAGTCCAGCCGCCCGCCTAGGCAGCCATTCGGCCACCCTTCGGTTCCCCCGGTTCCCCCGGTTCCGCTGAGTGCGTCACCCACAATGGCCACCGTGTTGCGGTCGATGAGTTGCTTCATGTGCTTCAGATCCATGGCCATGTCCCCATCGGGTCGGGCCTTCCTGACCTTGGCCGAGATTCCTGTGCCCCCATAGCTGTTGCGGGAAGATCAAAAAAGGGAAAACCCATGGGTCTTTACAGTTTTTACGGTCAACTTCTTGAGCTAAAGCCTGCAAAAAGGTCCCGAAACTAAGCCCTGGAAGGGGGGCAACTACTAACCGTGGCCAGTAAGGCATGGTGGACAAAGGCTGTGATGTCCCACAGGATGGTAGGTGGCCAGTCGCTTATCTTGGTGGTGATCCCCTGCGAAAACTTCAACTTCTAGCGATTCTAGCGGATATTATATGGTAAATCCATCGAATCCAAAAATAAAAAGTGTATGTGTGTTTTTATCAATCCATCCACCTATCGATAGTTGTTGCAAGAGATGTCGCCAATAGATGTGTGTGATGTTAGATTGGTGTTGTCTCAAGAATTGGCAACCGCCCCCAATCTCATGGTTTATCATGATTCTCCGATTCTCCCCTTAAAAATTGACATTTTGGGCCCCCATTTCCCATTTTGAGACACGCCCAAATATCATGTTCTTGATTGTACATCTCATTGTATCCCCCAAAATCACCCTTAATGGTTGGTGTCGTCCCCAGTACATCCACATTACATCCCCATTAGTGGTGGGTTTGCCACTCGATGGTCCCGGGGCTGTGACCTGAATCTTGAAGTACTTGCCAGCCTGACCAGATTGCCCCAGCTGATTTTAGACGTAGAGATTTGAGAGGAATCGGTGCTTCTCAAAAAAAAATGACGGGATGACTGGATAAAACATGAGAAGATATTTCACAAGTCATGGGGTTCTCAAAAAATCAGATTATCAGACGTAACTTAGTTCAAGATTCTTAAGACCCATCCCACCGGTGCTGACCTTGTCAAACGCGGCATGTGCCGTGGTGCAGATCACTATGTTGGGCTCCTGGGAAGACGCCGGAGAACCCCACTGTGTACGTGTCAAGAGTCCGGGCCCTTGAAAACACCTATTTGCGTTGCCATGAATAGTATGATAACCATCCATCTGACAGTGTTCATCATCTATTCATCCATCTTTTGGGGGTACAAATTTGACCATTCAGAGGTTTCCTGAGCCATGGGGATACCGATTTTACATCCAAACTTGGGCTATTTTCGTATTGAAACACATTTCTGACTTGGGGATCCCCCATTTTAAGAAAGCCCCATTGGTTGCTGACATTGTTTGGTACCCTCTGGTAAACATACAAAAAAACTATGGAAAATCACCATGTTTAATGGGAACATCCACTATAAATTGCCGTTTTCAATAGCTATGTTAGTTCACCAGAGGGTACCATCCATCATAGCACAGCCGAGGCGGAGCGGGTCCGTGATGCCCTTGGTTTCTTCTCCCCAGTCACGATGAGCTTTCATGGCCATCAGAATGCTCCTCGGATCTCATGTCATGTCAGGTTTCTACAGGGTGGTGCCCCCCAGGTTTCGTTGGCTTAAAGAACCCACTAGTTTGCTAAGTACCTCAGCCATAGACCATAGTTATCCATAGTTAAACTATGTTAAACTAGTTGTTGTTACCAACTTCGCTAGGTGGCATCACATTGTACAAGGATCCAACTGGTTTTTGTTCCCATCAACGGATGGCAAATCGCTATAGCACAAACGCTGGATGCCAGCCCCACCAGTATTCTTCGCCCGTGGGCTAATGAGAATCACTAGCTTCGAGGAAAATGTTGCAGGGAACTCTATCCATTTGCTGTAAATGTGAACAAAAAACAGTATTTGCTGGAAATATGTTCAACATGATGTGGAAAACTGGAAGTGACCTGTCGATTCTACAGCAAATTTAGAAGCCATGAACTCAGACTCTGAGATCCCAGCTCTGTACCGCCAGTGGTGAAGGACCCGCCTTGGTGGGTGCTGCGGCCATGGGTCACCCATATCGACCAGTCCGCAGTCCCGAGGAAGGGACAGGCATCAGGACCGCCATGGTACATGTTGATGACCATCTGCACCACCTCCGCTACCCCTTGATCCCAGTCGGAGAACGCTAAAATAAAAAATGCAACATATGGTAAAACAAGTGGTAAAACAATCAGGTACAAACGCCATGAATCCTCTTAATTTTGAGTCATGCATCAGCCAAATTTGGGAGCGGTTTTCTGGCTAAATCGGATGGCCCCAGCTGGACTGGTGGCAATAGACCATCGTTGGGTCATAGGAGCGGAAAAGACAAGCGCTCTGAAACCACCGACCATAGACTAGATAAACAAGATCTTGACAAAATGTACCCTCTGGTAATCATGGCTAGCTGGAAAATCCGGGAACTATATAAATGGAGGTTTTATAGCTGGAAAAACATCTAATGTGGATAAAACAATGCCATAAACCATCCCCAATTTCACCATAAATGGGTGGTATGTTTACCATTCCCAGTCATGGGTGATAAAAATGGCATTCTTTTACCCACATTAACCACTATTAACATCTATGAACCATTATTTTCATATCTTGTTAAGCACATTGATGATCATTCTTAACCACTAATAATCACCGTTAATGATCATTAACCATGTCGAAACAACCACTCCCCGCCTCGGAGTCCATCTGCCGCAAAGCCCTGGTTAGTCAGCTGGGAGTTCCATGTAATGAAATACTGCTTGGTTAGTACCCTCTGGTTATTTAACATAGCCATGGTATAGATGGCCCATAGAAATGGATGATTTTCCCAGCTAGAAACCTCCATTTATTTTTGGGATTTTCCATGGCTATGTTAAATAATCAGATGGTAAATCTTCCGATGGGTGAAAATCCCCAACCAGTATGCAGTAACCCCTTCCAGCAGTCTGGACTGCGCGTCTCGGATTTCGAGGCACGGATGAAGGTCGGGATGCAGAGGGTTGCAGAAAGCCCATCTGGAGAAGACTTGCCCCACAAAGTCGTAATGCCTCGAGCCGGCGAATTTTTGTTGGTGATCCCAGCCATGGAGTAGAGAGTAACCGTGGCTGGAATGGGAGACCCAAAAAAAGTTGAGGGATACATGGCTTGACTGTGACTTTCACTTATCTCTGGGTTGGTGTTTTTTGAAATCAACAGGAAACCCATTGGTTTTCCCCGACCAAGTCGTTGGTGTATTTCATGTGGATTTTCGCTCCTAACAATGCTGCGGTGAGGGCAAGAGTTTAACAGCAAAATTGATTGTGATATGTAAATATTATATACATCATATATTATATTAGATTGTATTATATTATATTGTATTATATTCATATCATATCATATTTTATCATATCATATATATATATATATATCATATATATATATATCATATTGTATCATATCATATAAATTCATCATATGATATTATGTTAAGTTATACTAGATTATGTTGTTTTTTGCTATGTTATATTATATTATGATATATTATGTTATATTATATTATGTTGTATTATGCTATGTTATATGATATTATGTTATATTATATACTCGACTATTTTTGTTTCAATGTATCATTTCAGTAGCAAGTTATAACTCTTCAGGGGTCACTCTACACCCTAGTTACCCTAAGGATATGGAAAGCTCCCTAGATAAATTGCGGTGAATGCATGAGTTGTCCGCATCTGCGAGGTGGTGTCCCTCAATTATCTTTGTTGGTGTTTTTAGGCCCCATTTTCTAGGTCGTTGTACCTGCCATAAACCAACTTGGCTAAGTCGCAATTTTCAAGATCTCGCTTAAACCAAGTAACCACCATCATAATTTACTGCGAACCATACTGAACCTAGTGATCTCTGTTGGTTCACTGCTTCACCCTCCCAATTTTGCTGCTTCACCACCTGGTCGGATGGTAATGTGAAACAATCATGGGGTCCTTTAGTTGCTTGGAAGAGAGAATATACTATAGAAACATATAGAAACTGTACTGGTGAGTGCCTTATAATATGCCCCTGTTGCCCCTGTTGCCCCTGTTGCCCCTGTTGCCCCTGTTGATCCCTCTGAGGCTCAAGCTCCTGGCCGCCATGATAGACAGCACCAGTGATCTTGCCATTGATCCAATTCTTCGTGTCCTTCGCCCGCCAAAAAAAAAGGTGATAATGCTTAATAATGGTTAATGAATAGTTAATGAATGGCTAATGAATGGTTTATCAATGGTTAATGAATGGTTAATGAATGGTATCAATGGTAATGTGATAATAATGATAATAGTGATTAATTATGATTAATTAATAGTGATTAATAATGGTTAATAATGATAAGTCGTGGTGATCAATGGAATCAATGGTGATTCATTGTTGTTAATGGCTACATTCCCTCTGGGGATGTAAACGATGTAAACAGTTTGCTGTGGAAAAATGGTCGGTTTGGTTCGATGATTTACCTGTTGAGACTGGTGGGTTTCCATTGCAAACTCTAAAATTCGCAGAGGGTATCAATGCGTGGAGTGTTTTTTCGCTACTGTTGCTCTTCCTTTTCCAACCAGTTGATCATAGCACTTCAACAAGGAAGCATATATATATATTATTATATATATATATATATTATATTATATATATATTATATTATATATATATTATATATTATATATTATATATATTATATATATATATTCCACCCTGGAAGAGACATTGGATATATGTCTCCTCGATTTCACTCCTCTATTCCACTGTATCCATGGGTCAAGCTGTGAGACCTGGAGGACCTGTAAATACGTTGCTTCATTCTGAATGTGCTGCTGTAAATAGTGGTAGATCAACAGAGAAATCATCCCCAAGACGGCCATCATATCCATCCATATCCCAGCTGGAGGCCTGCTCCTTCCGCTGATCCATCAGCTTTAAGAGTTCCTGCTCGACCAGTTCCAGGGGTCACCATGGCTAAGACAACTGGCACAAAGGGGAAGGGCCCGGAATGGGTATGGCCTCAGAATGAGGCACACGAAAACGGTATAGTCGGTATAGGACCTGATGGACCTGAAGTAAAAAAAATGCCATTGAGTCTGTTAAACATGGACCTGATGGACCTGTACCCAAATGGCTAGGCATCAGCTGGTACCCCGAACATCCAAACAATGAAGAGAATAGCCTTGGTCCTTGGTTGGCGCCTCTGGCAATTTTGGGGGTCCTGTAGTTTTGCCACGTTGTGGAAAAAAATGGGGTGCTGATGGTGGGATTCCCCTTGAATGACCATGTTTGGTTGTTAAATCTCTATGAAATCCCGGTGGTTGATGAGGATAGGGCAGCCACAGGGTTCATGGTTTCTCATTCTGTTCCCTCTTATATTAAATGACCATTGCATGGGTATGGACGATTTTCAAACACCACCAAATATCCTATTGGTGAGTTATATCAAGTTATATCCTAGAAAATATTCAAATTAAATATCCGTTTAAAGATGGTATTCCCATTAATAACCACATTTATAGATGATGTTCCCATTAAATCCCCGTTTATAGAAGGCTGCTTCACCAAAAAAAGTGGCCCCCAAACTCAGCGTCCTCTTTTTCCATGCCCTTGCTGGGCAGCGCCGTGCAGGGACTCGTCAAATCCTGGCTTTCATGGGTGGTATGGGAAGCTAAGCCCCACAGGTTGAGATATGGGGCCCCTATAACTATGGTGAGTTATATACAACCACCTGATGGAACTGCACCCCCAAGTGGTATATCTGGAGCATAACCATGGTAGCTGGGTCTTTTTACCATGATGACTTTCCGTAACTGGGATATATCAACCATGAAGAGAATCCCATCATCATGACCCGGGTATATAGCCATAGTTGTGGTCTCAAAATTGAAGGGGAAATGTACACGAAGCCACCCCAAGTGGTCAAAAAATGTGGTTCTTCCAGTTGATCAATCAGTTTGAGATCTGAGGAAAATTTGGGCTGATCCCAATGCGTTGGACATCGAAAACGACTGGAGTGTGCAAACATTGGGGGAACTGTCCTAGAACAGGGTGCCCCTAAAATCCATTGGTGAAGCATGATTTATCTCTTGTATTGGGAGTATACCCCATTTTCAGACAGACACATTCAAAGCCTCAAAACTCACGTTGTGTTTGAGGCGACTGAGTGACAACGGCAGCATGATAAACAGAGGTGTTAGTCTACGTAAATGTTCGCCGCTCCGCGACGACAATTTTAGCAACGCTGACTCTACTTTGTCGCATGAATTTGGTAGTCGTTTGGTGATAGTCTTGTGTGGTCACGAGTCACGGGGCACCACTCATGCTTGCACAGCCATCCAAACAAATACAAATCAAGTCACCAAGCAGTGAACATTGGGCAAGGCCACCAAGAACCTCTACTTCCACCTTCATCTATAGCAAGCCCCAAAAAAACAAACACGAGTTGAAAAAATTGAAAAAGCTCTAATATATGTATAATATATACATATTATATATATATATTAAAATCTATCAAAATATGGGAGGAACATCACCAAAAAACCATCCTTTTCCAAGACTTTTCGGCATCTTCACAGGCTCCAGCCGTGTCTGTACAAGTGCGTGCCTGGAGGATCCTGCCTTGTCCTGCTTGGTTTCAAGCCATCCCAAGGTCAGTTGGGTTTCATTGCCTTAGTCCTTAGGTGGGGATAGAATGTAAAAGTATATGTTGTATATATATATAATACACTGACAAACATATAATAAATGTATATATATATATGTATATATATATACATAGATAGATATAGATATGCATATGCATATTATACATATGTACATGAAACCACAAACCAGCAACTTTTGCCAGTATTTGCCAGTACTGTGAGGGCCAGATTCTCGAAACTCAAGCTACTTTCCCTTCCGAGGCTTCTGGAAAGGTCAATTTGTACATGGCACTGAAAGTCTCTTCCACGTCCTCCTTGTCTGCTTTAACAAAGGTGGTCTGTTTGGAGTCCACATCCGTAGGATCTGGGAGCAGCCACACAACCACTTCGGGTTCCCCGCCACGAACGGCTTCTGCAAAGGGTTTGCCCATGGCAGGAGATAGCAGCACGGCCGCATTACCGGGCAACGACTCTAAAAGCTTCTCACAAAGCTGTACGGCAATTGATGGGTCTGGCAAAGCCTGCATTGCCAATCGAACTTGCCCAAGTAGATCGCGGTGCATGCCACATGTGCGATGCTCATATTGGTCGCTGCTCAACAACCCTGACACCGACAATGCCATCGGACCCGATTTTCGACCTCTCTAGGACTGCCCTTGCGGGTCTGAGTTCAAAGGATTCGGGCACAAACTTGAAATGAGACCGGACCTACGGTGTTGCAGCTGCTTTGAACTCCCTGGAGCTTGCCATCAATTGGTCCATGAAACTGGGCTACAATGCTACAATCCCACCAAGCGGAGTACCCGAGTACCCGGTCCCATCAACATCATCAACCCATCCCTAATCGGCCTGAGAGAACTTGGCTCTCAGCTCAGTCATCGTTTTTTGCATTTCTTTGTCCAGCTTGGCACGGACCTTACCGAGGTTGTTGGAGGAAGTTGATCGGTTGATCCCACCTGATCGACTGTCATTCTGATGGCTGTAGGCCCTGTAGGTCATGTCATGTCACTGGCTTGGAAGATCTACACAAAACCACAGGGATATCTGGTCATCTTCCAGAAAACCCAGAGCAATTTCTGTTGGGAAAAGCATCAACGACCGGCGCCACCCCTTGAGGTCACCGCCATGGGAAGCATCTTGAGATACGGCGTCAGCAAGCCTGAGCTGCGGACATGTCACATAGAAACCTCATGTCATCACAGGAAAGGCATTGGGTTATGTTTTTGTCCATCCAAAGACAGGAGGATCGTGGAAATTGTTCCTGGACCTTCGAAGAAATGTCCATCTAAATGGTTTCCTGTAACGAAAATCAACCACCGCCTCAAGCCGTCTGAGGCGTCAGCGGAGAAGATAACTTCTCAAGCCTTCATACCTGGAGCCGAACAAGTGGCAATGCTCTGGAACTTTGAGGCAAAATGTGTGGGTCCTCTCAAACTGTCGTATGCACGGTGGATTAAATGGACTTGCATAGAACAAATCAAACAGCATAGACTCGGGCTAGAACCGAATGGAATAGCACAGAAACGAAATGAAAGAGTAATGAAATCAGGTAAGGAGTATCTAATCAAATCGATTATAGACTATTACTGATACTGATGGAATACCATGGAATACCCGGATAACATTACGGATAATACTAATCCCCACCTGGCTAGTTACAACATGTTACGACTCCGGCCTGAGGACGTATTGCAGTCGGCCCAGCAGCTTGGTCGCCAGCAAGAAGATGAAGACGGAGCGAAGAACCTGGTAGGGCCTCATTCGTAGATTCAGATGGTTCCATAAATGGTAAATCCTATTAAATGGTATATAAATCAACCATGGAAAAAAATATTTGTTTCCATAGTTGGGGGGGTTCTATCGTCATGGGGGTACCCCAAGCTAGCTGGATTGTTTATTTCATGGAAAATCCTATCCAAAAATAGATGATTTTCTCTGGGTACCTCTATTTTAGGAAACCCCCAGATGAAACAACGGATGAAGATCTGCAGGAAAACATCGGAAAATGATGGAAATCTGCAGGTTCAACCCATGTGTTTGTCAATTTTTTTTGCCAACGATTCCGTGTTTTTTCTGATCCAATTCTGGACAAAGTTCAAGAATTCAACAACCTGGAAGAAAGCTATTTGGGAGCGGTTCGCATTATTGCCCATCTTCTTTTGTGACATCTTTGTGATTTCATTGCAATTCAGTACATAGGGTTCCTGTAAAATTGTCCTTTGAAGCAATCCTAGGCCTTTAGGGTTTGCATTCGCAATGATGTGCCTTGCCAAAACACTGGGTTGGGGGGGTTTGCTTTTACCCAACCAAAAAAATAGGAATAACAGAGCCAATATCATGAGAATTTGCCAAGAAGGTGGATTTCACCAACAAACATGCAGCTACAACGAAGCAAATTTCCATTGGAGGGACCCATCCGGATTTGCGAGCCACTGTCATCTCCAGCGACCCAGTAAAATGACTCAGCTGTTGTCTCTGAGCAATGAACTCCCTGCCATAAAAGAGCGTGTTCAGGGCCTCGGCACTCGAAAATCCACAACGACGAGTTGGGGGGGCCGACCAATTTCCAGAAGGAAACCATACCTGAAGACCCACAGTGGTGTCTATCCAATTCTGAACCCATGGAAAGAGATCGGTGGTAAGACTCCACAAAATGCAGTGCTTCAAGTCCTCTTCCGTCCACTCAAATGGTCCTTTTTCGCCGTGGTCCAGGCATGTTTGAACGGCCGCTCTATGGCATAGATCATGGCTGCGTGAGGGATGGTGAAAATTCTTTCAAGGTGCTGAGTGCCTGTTTCAGCTCTCTAGATGGTTGCCACCTATAGATAAACCATCAATCACATATATATATATATTATAATATATATATATATGATTATATATATACATATGATTATATAGATGTATGTAGTATGTAGCCCTCAGTTGCTGGCCGTCTACGTCTTTGCTGTCTCATTCCGTATCAGGCCAAACGCGTCCTCTTCACTGTCAATTTCCAGGGGGTTGCTGTTGCTGTCTGTTGAGCCGTGGCGTGAATGGTCCATTTCATCGGGACCATTTTCAGGCACGGAAACCCACAAGGAGTTTCTCGCCAATCTTGCAAACTTCAACGTGTCACCCGAAAACATCACTGGCAACCGGCCAGAAATTCGCGGAAATCTGACAGTCTGACATCTATTGATCCCCCTAATAGTTGCATAAATAGCCCCAAGCAGAAACCCTCAAATGCATTGGATTCCATGTGGGGATGGGGATGACTTAGCTCCAGGACATGCCTCCACTGTCCCACATACTGATCTCCATCACCATGAGCGAAGGAGCCCATGCCAGTCCTGACAGGACTGGCCCCCTCCAATGGCAAATTCTCGTAGTGACTTGCCCATGGACGTCACCAGCTATACAGATATACTTTAACATACGTTACACATTGTGTCTATAAATGTTTCTGTATGATTCTGTGTATATATATATGGATTATATAATTATATGTATAATGAATCATAGTGAAATGTATACTGAAATATCTTAAAACCCACAGTGGTTAAGCCGTGTTGAGCCCACATCATATCATCACAGATCTTCATCTCCGCATCGGCCCAGCTGAGGACCAAGCACTACGTTGTTCTTCCATTCTCCAACATACTCGGCACCTCACTGGCTTCCAATCTTCCCACTGAAAAAACGCCCTCATAGCTATGGGGAAAGTGAAGATTCACCACCATCCCGCACCATCATCCCTGGCCAAGGCAGAAAGTCGATCTTCAATGGATTTAAATGAAATTCTACGATTGGATGCATGCTATTTAAAACTTGCCACCAAGTTTTATTAGCTTTGAAGGAAACTGGTCAAAAGACTTAGCATGACTTTGCACAACTGGCCATAGACTCTTCCCACATGACTTCATCCAATTTGAAGCACCGTCTGGCCAAGTCTGTCGTCCAAAACCGTCACGGGCATTGCCAAGCCATTGCCTAAAAACAAAGGACTTTGACCCTGGCAAGTCTGGATGTTGCCAACAAAAATTTGGGAGTTCAAACACAAAAACCATATGGAACGACAAAGAACTAGTGATGGAAAACCCCCGCAAAAGTGGGTGATCTCCCGGACAAACATGCAGCCTAAGCAGAATTACACTCGCAAGGATGAGATCTCCAAAAGGACTCAAATGAAGAATTTGGGCCAATACATTCAATACATTCCTCTCATAGTTTTGCCCCTTGGTACAATAAGGATCTATAAGGGGCAAAGGTTGCGCCAAAATGGATCCAATATGCACCAAGGGTTTTTTGGTGGCGCAAGACTGATGACTGGTTCCCCAAAGCTGGTTGTCCCAATGAAACCACCGGAAATTCCACTCAGCTTGCAGGCAGTGATGCTTTGAGTTCACGGCCCATCATAAACGGCCCCTGTCTTGAAGACGTGCTTTTTCCTCGCGCGCCTCGGTGACCCATTCGGTTTCCCGAATATGGACCCCTTGGACTCAACAACAAAGTTCCTCAGCACATTGGGATGTGCTATTGGGGATTCCAATCAAACATGGCAATTCGATGGGTGTTCCCAGCAAAAAGAAACTCCATTTAGAGGGGATTATCCTTTGACATGGACTCATGGACCCAAAAAATCCTCTGGCTAAGCGAAGCACACCAAAGGACCTCCGCCAAAGTGCTGGATGTTCTGTAGCTCAGCAGCCTCAATGTTTTCATTGTCAAGCAGGACAGGGTACACTTTTTGGTTCTACGAAACAAAGAAACTTGATGCCTGCAGATGGGGCATCAACAATGGTACCCCAAGTCCACTGGCCCATCATAATTGTCCCTAGCACTATTGATGGTCATTTAGAATGGCAAATCCCCCATGTTCAGATACAAAAATCACTATGTTAATTATATCTCATATTATATCCCATCAAATATGCCGATTCATTGCTTGAATCACCTTTATTCATCATTTATTGATGATGTTCCAAGATTTTGAATCGCCATTTATTGATAGCTCATTATTCCCATCAACAACACTATCCCATTAAAAATCACGATTGTTCATTATATCACCATTTATTGATGATGTTCCATACACAACTCATTATTCACCATTTATTGATGATCTTCCAAAATTGTGAATCGCCATTTATTGATGTTCCATAATATGTTTCCCAATTCAAACCACTTTTCTTGAGACCCGCCGCCTCCCGGAGGAAATAGTTGGCCGCTAGAGACTCCACGACATCCTCACCCTCGGCCGACGTTGCTGTAGAAAACTCATTGGAGAACCATTGGATAACCATGGTGGATATATCATGATATATCTATAGTATTCAAGTAATATCTAGAGTTTATGGTGGGTATATCTATATTAGTATTCTGTGAGTATCTATACGTAGTTTCATGAGCTGAAAAAACTCAGGATTACAAGGGTCCCAAAAAAAACTTGGCAAACTGGCTTGAAATAAACATTATAACTGGGGCTCCCCACCTTGTAGATAGCTATTTTGGACTGATGGTAGATACATCTATATTAGTCTATAGTATCTATAGCATGGGCTTATGAACCAACAGAAATTGTGACAGAAGACCTGAAATTTATGGCTGTTTGAATGGGGAAATGATTCGATCAACCAGCGGATGGAATGGGGTACCCTGCCAGGCAAACCCATTTCTGAAAGAGCCTTCGACAGTGTGAAATAATGTATCATATACCAAGGACAGATGTCCGACAAGTTTTGAATATCCACCAAAATGATCCAAAATGAAGGACTTGGAAATTTTGGAAATGATGGGGAAATGATGGGATAATTGAATACCAAATTTGGATAAATTTGGGTGCTTTTATCCCAAGCTGAGGATTGCAGGCATAGTTGGGAGCGCCAGAGTCCAGGACAGGATCACCTTCGAAGGACCCTTGGAGGATCCATTGGTTCAGCCCAGCTGATGAGTAGCTGAGTAGCTTAATCGACTTAGTCCAGTCAGAATTGGGCTGAACCAATGAAGCCACAAAACATGGGTCACGTTTTTCGAACTAATCCATTCACTCTTGGAGACAAACATCATCAAGCATGTCTTGAAAAAATTGCTTGGTACACCATTGAATCTTGGGCCTTTGGGTCTTCCATGAGTTCTGAATCCAACAACACATGCAGATGCAAGTACTATACCCTGCCTCTCATTGGCTCAACACCTTGGTATTTGCCAAAGGCCAGACTCTTGAGACCTCTGCAGAGTCTTGAAACAGCCACTGGAGCATTGGTCCACCCTTGTCACTTGAGAATGACAAGTGATCCATTCAAAAAATGGCCAAACCTCTGCAGAAAACAAAGTACCTGAAGAAGTGCCAAAACTTCGTTGGGGTTTCAGGTGCTAGTAGATTTTGACCCAATTCACCCGCCATCCACCAGGGTCACGGCTAAGTCCCTTGGCACCTTGAACAGTCTGCCTGAGCGAAGCTTTGAAGCCATAGGGCCAGGGCCTAAGGTTCCTGACACCCACCATGTTGGATGGTCTGGTTGCTGGTTTGTAGCCCCTGGACAATGTCTATTAGTCCATTATGTAGGCATGTTCCTCAAGCATCCTCAGGCCATTCGGGATCATAGATGGTTCTGAGTCGAAACCCACCACTGGAAAATCCGCTCAACGCATCCAAGGATCTTCTCATCCTTCAAGCGAACAGAACTAGGCACCATGTCCTGGCTCATTTCTGGTAAAGCTATGGGAAGGCTCACAACACCGGCCTTCCACCAAAAATGGCATCCTTCCAAGACGCTAATTACAAAAGCGGAAGCTGAGGAAGCGAACAGAACTTCAGCCAAAATCTGGTAATCTTATGTAATCTTCACATTGATTCTGGCTGTATTTCATAGGTGTTAATCCTGGTACCCTCTGGTAATTTAACGTAACTATGGAAAATCACCATGTTTAATGGGAAAATCCACTATAAATGGCCATTTTCAATAGCTATTTTGACATAACCAGAGGGTAATCCATCCCCAAATGACCAAATGAAACAGGGGCCACCAGTGGCCACTCCAAATGACCAAATCGCAACTCTGCCAGCATTGCTGCACCATCCGTTTCGTTGGCTCCAGCGCCCTGGCGAAGTCGACGCGTTTTGAAGTCGACCAATGGATCTCTATGGTGTTTTCCTATGTCTCTATGGATGTCTATGGTGGTTTCCAATGATTTTGGAATATGTTGGATATCTATTTTTTCTCATTTCATGGGAAACGAAGACAGTGAAGACCAAATTGGTAGTTGAAAGGACCAAAAAGTTGGTCTTGCTGGCAACAAAAGTCGGGTACCCCGGGGTTTTCTACGATGGTAGCCGTTTTAAGTGAATAGATGATTCATATCCCGAAGTTGGTCAAAAAAAAAGTTGCCGAACAGAAGGGTCTCCAAAAAATATTGATCATTTTGATACATCTACATTTACATAGTAGATCACAGTAGCCTATATACATCTATATACTCTTAGCATCAAGGAGTCCAGTTTTGGGACCAATTTTGACCCCCAGCCGTCCCAGAATTCCCCCAGTGCCTTGGGAGTTCCAGACGTGTCGTACTGGTCTTTCCGTGAAGATCTGGGTCTCATTTCATTGTGCTGCACTGAAGAACCTGCGAAAGGAATCATTTCGGGATCCTTTTATGGGTGGATTCATGAATCAGTTCAATCATTTCCCAAGAACAAGTTCTCATTTAAGCCCAATGACGATGTTGAGATTTCCCCAAAATCAAGGCCGGTTTTTTTTTGCTTTTCGCAGGACTCCTGTTCCGCTGTTCCGTCATTGTGAGGGGCCCTGCTGATCGCATGAACTGGTGCCCCATTGATTGGTGCCCCATTGCTTCTGGGTTTCAGTAATCCTCAAGCCATGTTTGTTCCGCCCCCTCAAACAAATTGTCTTCAGTAGTAGTACTGGTCCCTTGTAGCCAGATTTCTTCATTACAATGTCCATCCAATTTCTACACCTATATTATTGATAAATCATGACGATAACTCCATTTAGATACATTCATGTATTCATCGTACAGTCCAAACCCAGTACAACCCAATTCATGCATTCATCACAACCCAGTTCTTTTCCCATGTCAGGAAACGTGTGTGTTTCTGAAAATTGCACTACCGCTTTTCACCCTCGGGGAATCCGCTTTTCCCAAAATGTCCGAGAAATGATGGTCCTTTGGGTCCCCCATGACTTTTTTCACGTGGCGCCCCAGTTCGGAATCGCTCAGTTGGTGGAATTTTTTGTAGGTCAACAGGATTTGATGATATTCTATGCCTGACATCGAAGTCATGGAAAAAATGGAAGAAAAAATCCACCAAGCATGGGAATCTCTCCATGAGGTCCAACTAATGGTACCATGGGCTCCAACTTTTCTGGTCCAACTGATCATGATTTTCGTTGAGCCACCGCTGCACCTCCCAGGCCACAGAAGGAATCTCCATGACAGACCGAGGCCTCACCGGCTGACAGGTTCAGACAGGTTGAAAAAAAGACGTTGAACCCAGTGGCGGATCGATGTTTCATGGTATAATTCCACTAAATCCCATGATTTCTTGATGAAATTCCAGGAATTCCCATTATCTGTTGGTTATTGTTGGTTGAATTCCACTCAGTCTCATTATTTCTTGGTTCAATTCCACTTTTAGATCCAGACATTTCAATTGTAATGACCGACCCTTCGAAGTTGACTCAAGAAGAATGTCCTGGCTATTTGAGCCCAATTCCCAAGTCATCAATGAGAAGGGTTCCCTGTCTTTTGTTTGGAAACCCTATAATTCTGGAAAGTAAGAGCTCAGAAGTGGACTACCTCAGCAGCTTTTGCAGCTGGAAAGTAAGACCCCAGAAGTTCCCATCTCGTGTCGAGCCCATGACTCCCATGGTGTTTCCACCGCTCGCGGCTCGGTGCGGGCTCGCTTTGTCAGCTACTGGCGCGTCGGGCTCACTGGCACTCGCTGGTGTTGGATCGGTGTTTGTGTGATTGGTACGTCATGGTGATGGTGATGGTGATGGTGATGGTGGTGGTGATGGTGGTGATGGTGATGATTGTCCTTCATGACTGGTGATTGGCGATTTGGGAAACTGGGGTGAGTGGTGACTGATGATTTATGATGGCTTCATGGTGAACTGTTCACTGAAAGAGCCGACAAGCATCCATCAAGAGCGAAGAAGATTCACATGCCATCATGAGTGTGGGTAAGTTCATCCAACTGTAAATTGTTGTTCACTCCAAAAATAGTTGGTACAGTAGTTATGACTGTTGATCTCCCCTTCATCCATAATAATAAGTCTTGACCCATTGACTGTATTGACTGTATAGTATACCAGTGATTAGCAAAACCAGCTGCTAGGTATCGTATCTTCGGTTTTGACCCCTTCCCATACACTGAAATCCTCTATTACCCTCTGGTAAACTAACATAGCTATGGAAAATCACAATTTTCAATGGGAAAATCCACTATAAATCACCATTTTCAATAGCTATGTTAAATTACCAGAGGGTATCAAGCTTACACACCGACTGATCCCGTGGTTTTTGTTTGGCGAAAGAAAAACCGCACAACTCAGCGCGCTTCGCTGGATGCCGACCTCGAACCTCGGAGAATGATGAAAAGAGTGGAATTTCCAGTGTCTAAAAAGAGGAATGGCAACAGGATTAAAACCCAGTTTTCTCAGTTTTAGCATCTGTGACATATCTGTGTTTTCCCAGTTTTCATAGTTTGAAAAACCCTCCAGTAAATTCACATAGCTATGGAAAATGGCCCCGTGGTGTATAGGCAAATGGTGATTTTCCAGTTCGCAAACTGTTGGTTTACCACAGAGGGTATTGGCCAATATTCCATCAAGATCCCATTAATCTTCAATTAGATCCCCTGCATATCCCATTAATGTCCAAATATCCCATCAACATAAATTAACAACCATCAAAAAATACTACTAGTAAAACTTGTACTACTTATACATTATGTAATATCCCACTCATTACCATTAACATACCGTATGTTAAACATACCTATATACATAACTAAAAAACAATCCCATGAATCCCAAGAAATCCCATATTAAATCCTATTAAATCCACGATAAATCATCATTAAATACATACACATAGATACATATATATATATATATATGTGGTGTGTATGTATGTGTATATTTATATATATATATATATATATATTTATATATATATATATATATTTATATATATATATATATATTTATATATATATTTATATATATATA
>Ga0126342_10004591_pt1 | contig 23681 bp, 21 predicted proteins | sample Cyp1metagenome_FD_92528 | JGI IMG/M metagenome (GOLD analysis project Ga0126342, IMG submission 92528) | Coral microbial communities from Lord Howe Island, Old Settlement Bay, Australia - Cyphastrea 1 metagenome | ecosystem: Host-associated > Invertebrates > Cnidaria > Coral ...
GTGAATACTAAAGTTCCAAGAAAGTTCACTTTATGTATTCGTTTTCAATTAGGCAATTCATTTGTGAATACTAAAGTTCCAAGAAAGTTCACTTTATGTATTCGTTTTCAATTAGGCAATTTGTTCGGCGCCACATAGGTCTGAAAATTTTCCAGGAACCCTAGGTGAATGTTTGGCGTAAACTTTATTTTGATGCTCTTAATGTTTGGGGGGGGGAGGGGGGGGTTTATTAATACGATGTTGACATTAGATGGCCCATAGAAATAGATGCTTTACCTGGGCTTACCTATTAAAAATGGGTGGATCTTTCCATGGCTATTCCAATGAAATGGGATGGACCACACACCAAAAAAACCATCCTGTCGGACCATGAGACTGATATCCGTCATGTCGGCATTCACTGGGCTATTCACGTCTTGCTTAACATCGCTCAAAAATGTGGGAAAAACAACACTAATATACCAAAAAATACCAGCCATTTGGATCCATTTGGTGCATCAAAAAAACACCTATTTATGGTGACTGAGATGACTCGGGAAAATCATGAAAATCCTCGGCCTCCAGCTGCCCAGGCGATGAACAAAGCAAAACACCAGGGCCATGGAAAAGAAAGGCGACCTCGCCAGGGCCAACCCACGTGAGATGAAAATGGCTTCAGCCTATACGAAGTCTACAGTCTACATGACTTAAAGTGCGATATTCAGCTGGAAATGTAGTCATATAATGAATCAATCAGACTAATATGGTTTTATATATATATATATTGATAACATATGTATGATATTGTGTAGATATATATATAAATAAGCTACATAATATGTATATATATATATGTTATATATATATATACATATATATATATATACAGAAAACACACACACACACATGACTGGGGATAAAACAAACATATACGGCAAAATTATAAGGTTGGGTTGACCTTGTGGTGCCAATTTCATCAATTTTAAACCACTCGATTGGCTGTTTGGGGATGATTGGGCTTCATCCTTCCACATGTGAAACAAATGCCTCGAAGTACGAACGAAATGAGATGACATCTCAAAACTTTCTGGGAGATAGAAGCCACAAAACAAGCCATAAAGGGCATAAATAAACACATAAACAGTTTTCTGTAGGAACGTGTCAATGACGCCTTCACTTGAAACCTCACCAAGAAGAACATCTGTGTGATGCGTCAAAAACATTCAAAAACTATATTGGAAAGTCCCATAGTGATTGTAATGAAAAACATGAAAAAACAACCCAGGTCTTGGCAACGTTTCCGATCGCCTCAAGGACCAAAGGTCTCCGAAGCGTAAGCCGAAGCTCAAGATGACGCTCGACCTGGGCAGTCGCCGACCTAGACCTTGGCTGGTTGGTCCCAGTATGTTCGCGATCTCCGAAAGCTTCAACTTGGAAGGCTTCAGGCTGCAAACACCTGAGGTGAGACATATGTGTCAGACACATAAATATAAACAAACACAACGAGATAACCCAAATATCATTCATACATATTCATACTGACTTTTTTTTGGTGCACTGGGTAAGGAGAACAATCTCACCGTCCAGCTGTGACCCTGGTAACTTGCCGCCAAGCCACACATACAGCCGGGACACCATTGATACAAAAGATGCAGACACAATGTCCAAGAGAAGCAAAGCGTAAATGGTGAGAACCTTGCCGAAAGCGAAACGGTTGAACAGACCTTTCCAAGATCCAAAATCGAGGGAGCTAAATTGGTGGGAGCTAATTGGTGGGGATCCGCTAAGTATTCCACCAATAAAATAATCAGTCAAGTAAGTAAGTCTTGTGTCCCACTGCTTTTATCATACTGAAGTTTTGATATGTGAAGTGAATTCGTGGACAGTAAGTCGAATTTCACCCCGAACTCGGAACTTGTCATCCGAACAACATGTGTAAAAAACACCACAAAGGCATTCGGAAACCTACAAGTACTATAGGTTTATTGCGGTTCATGGCAGGTGTAACTATGGCTAGATGAGTTTATCAACTAAAGCACAAGATTGCTTAAGTATGGGGCACAACTTTGTATGCGTTTACGGGCCTATGGTCACAAACGACCTTCTCCAATCCTTTCCCTCTTGCCATTGGTGTCTAAATCAACTCTGGTATCGCAGTGGAAGTCATGCAGCATTTATATTTTTCTATATGTAGTATTTTCTCAAGTGTCGTTTCTGTCTCTTTATCAAACACCAAAAATGCCTTTATTTGATACATATGCAATACATATTATATATGTAATGTATCAATACATATATATATATATGATAAACACATACATCTGATCATGCACTGCATATGTCATCACGTTAATGTTAATGCTAACCCTTTCACCGTGACCTCCAGGTTGATCTGCCTGTAGCAACAGCGCGAAACATGCGAATTGCCACAGCAGGAGGAAGCTGGTAACGCTCGTGAGGAATAGAACACGTTGGCTCCATCTAACCTGTTGGAAGAGATCACCTAGAGATAGGGGACATAATGACATAAAAAGTATATCATGGAGATATTATGGAGATACAACAGGGATAGGGAGATATGCTTATGTATGTATGTATGTATGTATGTTTGTATGTATGTATGTATGTATGTATGTATATATGATATATATATATATATATTGTGCATATGAATATGTGTAATTTTCATGGGCATATCATGGAATCTTCATGTGATACGAATCTGGAATATTGGTTAATTAATCCTCCGGAAAGTCACTGGCTGATTTTAACAATTAAAACATGTGATTAAAACTAAAACCTCCGTTTACTAACTGGGGATTTCTGGCCGCTGGCCATGTTGGATTGAAGGGTATCGATTTGAAATCTGAAGGCATTTGGCCACTGGTTTTGCCGATGATTGGCTGGTGGCAATCTATACGGGCCGCTAAAGATCTGATTCACACCTGCTGCACGACCCGAAACGCAATCGATCCAATTGTTTCCACATCGAAATCGAGTGTCCAAGAATGGCATGTCAACGGACACATTCTTGTTGTTTACCCTCTGGTAAATTGACATAGACCCTGGCAGATAGGGGTTGGAAGATTAGTTTCCATTAAAAATGGGTGATTTTCAGGGTCTATGTTAATTTACCAAGGGTAATATTCCAAGTGCCATTTTCCCAAATATGTCCACTTCACAAGAGAAAATCCGCAGGAATGTCAATTTTATTGTTCTTGAGCCACAGTGACATATGGGGTTCCCTCTAAAGTTGTCCCAACCACGTCTACGCGCTCCATATCAGGTGAAGCTACAGATTCCGTAATGGATTCCCCGTCAGGAAAATCACAGAATCAACAGTGGCTGGGAAGCAGGGAATTTTCGGGAATGATCCCAGTCATCACTAGTAATAATCATCCCAGCAACCCCCAGCAACCCATCCATTCCCTACGAAACAAACGCACCAGTAAGATATGTAGATTCAGCCTGGAGTCTGCGTGTCTGCAGCCTTCAAAACCAACCCCACTGTTCCCTCTGGGAAACTCATCGAAATGCCGCCAAGCAGCTTTGTCCTCATTCCGGTACATCTCCTGGTGAAGCCACAAAAGATCCCCACGGGACCGTGGGTCTGGTAGAACAAATGGGCACAACAAATTGGACAGTTTTGCATAAAATATCATGGACTATATATATGTATATAATTGTATATATGCATATATATAATTATATATATATATAATTATATATATATGTGTGTGTTCAATACCCTGTGCCGTCCCTTTATGCTGATTGGTTAAACAGGATTCCTATAACGGACGATGATCATCCCTATGTGTATAAGTGTATATATTATATATATCAGGTATTATAACCTCCCAGAATCATCAATAAACAGCGGTTTTGAGCACTGTTCATATTAAATCATCCATTTTGGGTTTAGTCAAGTATCTCATCTGTGTTGGGAGTGTCTGGAAAATTCAGGTCTATAAACATCAGGGTATACAGAACCAGCAATGCAATTGGTATATTTAAGATGGGATATCCAAGCAACAAGATAATATGAAGATATGGGTTTGGTACGTGACACATGTTTGAAAAACATAATCACAAGAATCCCATGGTTCAAAACCTAATTTTCCCTTAAATCTTCAGTCTCTACCAATTTATACGTTTTAAGTATCCCCCAAGAAGTGTGAGATATAGTAACCCCCAAGCAGAGATAGAGTTCCAGTATTTATCACGATATTTGAGTCGCATGTTATATATATATATATATGAATGATCTTACGAACTTCTATATCTGTTTGTGGCCAAAAAAAACAAATCCATTATAATCCATTTACCCCCGGCCTGTAGGACTTTCATGCTGCAAAACCAGAAGGGCAAGGCGCAGTTCTCTCGTAGGGGTGGCATGAAAGCCACATGCGTGCATGCCTCACGGGCAGAATTTGGTGAGGTTTACCAATTTTACCAGCTTTGGGGACAGCACGTTGTATCTCTATGAATACATAGAACATATGAAACATACATGCGCTGCATGATGAAAATGATGATGTGCTTGAGTTAAATCAAAATGATACAACTTCTGATCAGTTTGCTGCGACTTAGTTTGGTCACATGTGTGTGTGTAACCTTTGCAAACATGAAGCCAGTGAACTCAAATCCAAATTGATGGGATTCTGATAAGTCCAGCTTTTCTCTGGGCAAATACATCGTAGGACATTTAATAGCCAACATATCCAAATCTTCAGATGTTTCTATAATTTTCTATATATATATATACATATGTGCATGTGTATATAAATATTATATATGACATTTCAATATTTTACCCTAAGAAACTGGCGCCACAAGTGGTGACAGGTCACAGTGAGTATCATTGGTGATTTGCTGGGTCGCGATTTAAGATCTCAAACCATGCACACGGTGACCCCAAGGTCAAACAAATAGATTTGTGAATCAAACCTACTTCTCCGCCATTATCCCCAACAGACCCGAACGGGTTAAGTTTGGTTCAGTATCAATTCCCTCTCTGCCATTCTGGAGTTCTGTTTTTTCTCCCTTAAGTAACCCAGAATGTGGACGCTGAAGTTGGCAGCATCTGTTCATCACAACCAGCGCAAGGCCTGAAAGCTGCTGAGATATAAAGCGCCACAGAAAATCACCTGCACTGAGGCGCCATTGCTGTTAAGTTTCCCTCTGGTAAAGTAACATAGCTGTGGAAAATCCTCCCGTTTAATGGATAAATCAACTATTTCTATGGCCATGTTCAATAGCTATGTTAAATTACCCAATGGTAAAGCAAACGAGACCGTTTTTGTCCACAGAAAGGTCTCAAAATCGATGATGCAAAACGAAACCCTTGGATGTCAAGCACCATCACCGCTGCAGATGTGGCTACATGCTATATCCCCATTTTGTCAGGAAGTCTCATTCAGATTGATTCAGTAGATCCAGGTGTTCTCCCCAAGCCTCAATACACCTGCGCCTCCGGGGTCCTTGTATGTAAGATTACCACTAAATCCCAGCGCTGATTTAGTGCAACCTTTCAGGGGAAACTCCCAGAGATAGGGTATTTACTTGCCAATATGGGTGTGTTACCCTCCGGTAAACAAACATAACCATGAAAAATCACATTTTTTTTATGGGTAATTCAACTATTAATGGCAATTTCACGCAATTTCATGCAATTTCCCCATGATCAATCAAGCGTGGCGATGATACCAGAGGGTCAAGCAACCAACGGGACAACCATGCCCTCCTTCCTTTCCACATTCAAAGCATCATTCTACCGTTTTTTTTCTGCTAGTGAAATCATATATCAAATGTTCCAATTCCATAAATGCCATTAATATCCCAATGTTGCATTCATATCCTAAAAAAGGGGTTTTGCCGGTTTCCCAAGGTTTCACCAACAATCTCATCATCACAACCGCCTCAGCTGAAGTCTCTAAGGAGCCAAAGAAGGCCCAGAGTCCCAGGCCGTACCTCATCGACGGGGACGTGGACATGGACATTCGCCCTTGAATTTTCCTTTAAATTGATACTAGTTTATAAATAATAGCGAAATGATGTTAAAACATGTTAAAAGTGATAAATAATAGATTTACATGAGGAGATGTTGTGTATATCCGAGTAGTGGCTAATATATCCAGAGTAAGTGTACAAAAATGAGTCCATTTGACTCGGATAAATCCATACATCCATGATATAAGCCCTCGCATGATACTACTCCATGCCTTTTAAGATATGGGTGAATAGTGGTTTATAGTAGCTAATGATGGTTAATAAGAGAAAATAACCAGCAATAGTGGATGAATAGTGGATAATTCGAAATCCAGCGTTAAGTTGAAACTAGAATAAACTTAACAATGGATATATTTCATGGACATATAATGGTATATGAAATGGAATATTGGTGGAATTACATAGAAATACACCTATACCTTCCCACTACCCCAAAAGATTGTAAACAGTACTATTTCATTATTGTGGGCAATAGTGGGAACATTATGAGAATGGCAACAGTAATGGAAAGCCGGAAACCATCTATAATATCTAAGTATCTAAAGATATTACTGTATATATTCAATAATGGGATATAATGGGCTGATTACTAGTTAAAGCTGACCATAATGGTGATATATGTAATTGAATACTAATATATGTCCATTTATGATTTGTGATAGCAAATGATAGCAAAGTCACTAAAATATACTACTGCATACTAATGTTGCTAAGGTTTATGGCGGGTATACTTTTGGGGTTTTATAAACCAAGTTCTAGACCGGACCCAAGTGATAAGTGTAAACCATGTCATCTAGTTCCATGGGTTATGTGGTGATTATAACTTGGGTTCGATATAAAAGTTATGTGTTTAACTGTTAGGTTATGGTGAGTATAGCTTTAGTCAGATAGATTATTAAACAAACACATATAGCTAATTACAAGTACGGGGCAATTACAAGTTCAGGGCAACCCCCCCAACACACGTGTCACAAAAGATTTCATATCATGAGGTTTACAGTAACCATCAGTAACCACTAGACTACTAGAACTCTTTTGAAAGCAATAATGTAATACTGTGATGAACTAGTAGGACAAAAAACACAATACAATAAATGCGATGGCAATTGAGATGGTTCAATCACCCAGTGATTCAATCAATTCAAGACGTCCAAAACACACAAATATAAAATACACAGCCTAAGTCATTTTCTTGCTTAGACGTCAATAAAACTGACAGCGACCCGGGTTGATGCAAGGCAGGCACTGAAGCTTTGAAGACTCAATGGCAAGGTCACCTGCTCCAAGCTTTGATTGAAGTCACCACCAAAACTCGAGGTTTGAAGGCTCAATGGCAAGGTCACCTGCTCCAGGCTTTGATTGAAATCAGCACCAAAACTCAAGCTTTGAAGACTCGATGGCAGGGTCACCTGCTCCAGGCTTTGGTTGAACTTATCTCCAAAGTTCAAGCTTTGAAGGCTCGATGGCAAGGTCACCTGCTGCAGGCTTTGATTGCAGGCAATGCCAAAATTCAAGCTTTGAAGGCTCGATGGCAAGGTCACTTGCTGCAGGCTTTGATTGACATCAGCACCAAAACGCAAGCTTTGAAGACTCGATGGCAAGGACACCCCCTCCAGGCTTTGATTGAAGTCGCTGCCAAAATTTAAGTTTGTGAGGCTCCAATGGAGATGATGTAGATACTCTCCAGGCATTGCTCCATCAAGTTTTGTGACACCCTCTATATAGCTAGCACAAAATCTGTCTCACAAGTCGTGAGCCCACGGACATAGCACCATGCAGTGTACAGATTTGTTGGTATGTAAGTGCAGGACAACATTGCCGATTTTCCAGCAATCCCTTGGTCAGCTTCCGATTTTTGTGATGCACGGTGAGCTTTGCGCCTGGCTTGCGTGGAAGCTTCTCTGACACCAGCTTGCACAGGTCATAACCAAACATCGAGCGATGGACGTTTAATCTCACTCCTTGTCTAGTCAAGCGCAGCACCTGAAGATCGACCTCATCAGTTCCTTCTGCTGCACCTTTGTCAGTAGATGATGGATCCTCATAGCCATGTTGTGCACAAGCCATTGGTCTACATGTTTACATTCCTCATTACTGACATTACTGGGCAGAGACGAAAGATCTTGAGCCAAAATGGCTACCAAGTATAAGCTACCAAAGTGGGGTTGAACCATGTACTAAATATATACATATATAAATGCATAGTAGATTAGCCAAGGGTCAGCCGGTGCTGTGGCTGGGTGAGACCGTGGGTCTTCAAACCACCAACCGAAACCAAGCGTGAAGCATCGTGAAGCATTGGCTGAAAGCCTCCCGGAGGTGAAGAAAAGACAAAACCACTATAGAAAACCATGGGTGCAATAGGGTACAACAGTATAACCTCATAGGATCTAGGTAAAATTTTATATTTCACTAATCTACAACTTGAAGCCAGCTATGGGGATGATTCCCCTATGCATTCAGCATCATTCCAGTGAGGTCCCAAAAGCTCGACGGATTCTGAATAGCAAGTTGTTAAATTGGCTTATATATTAGCCATGGAAACAAAAACACAAAAACATGTATAAATGTTGATATGCCAGCGATTTATACTGGGATATGGTAGGGATGTTTTTTAGTAACATGTTGATGGAATATTGGTTCACTACCCTCTGATAATGAACCATTACTAGCTGGAACACCTGCAATTTACTTCGATGATTTTCCCATTGAAATGCCCAACCTTGCGGCCGTTGCTCCAGCATTTCCAACTGTCACCCATAGAAACCATCACTGCCCCTAAATTTGTAGTCCAATTCACCCGACTTTGATTGCTCAAACATCCAATGTTTTAATATGTTTTAAAAGGTTTTAATCATCTGTGTCGGGCCACACTTTTCCTCCCAAAAAAGATACAAAAAGACACCCGTCCAGGCCGGACTTTGACCATGCTGCACTATAAAGACGCAAAGGCAATAGAAGCTGGCTGGCGAAATGCTTTCGCCAAAGATTCCTTGCAGTCCTACCATGGGGCCACAAGATTTCTCTGGGAGGAGACAGAAGGTCTGGGCCAGTGACTGGATTTTGTTTTGCCGGGCGAACAATGGGAGAAAAACTCGTTTGGAAGCATCCCTTTGTCCAGCGATCGAATCAGGTAACCAAAGACGCGAAAATCTGAATATTCCCAATCTTGCTGAAGATGGCATTATCTTCTCCCAAAAAACATACTAACGTGATGTATCTCAAAATCAAAATTGGGGCATTCCCAAATCGCTTACACAGCATGAAACTCATCAATCAGGGTGAAATTCATGAACATTAGAACGCATAGATACCTATGATATATATATAGAGTATATATTGGTAACCCCCAAGACCCATATGTATCACATATATATTTATATATATAGCATATCTATATGTTGTGTAGATATATGCTTACCATATATGTGTTTAACGATGTTTAACGTGTGTATCCATGTGTATATATATACATAACATATAGGTGTCTACTCCCTGACCAAACAGTCGCTGAGTTCTACAGTTCGATGCCTTGAAAGAGAAGTCCGAAACCTTAGCGAGAAATGGACAGAACTGTGGAAAGGATGAGATAATTACCATGGAAAATCATTAATTTCATAGGTAAATCACATACAACTGGGTCATGTTCCATTTCCATGCTAAGTTACCAGTGGTAACCATCAAACATCATTACAGTCTGTTACAGCAATTATCTTGTTTACGCAAACTGGGATGTACATAAACATATGATCCAACAATAATAGTGATTCAAGCAACAAAAACAAAACTTCATCATAGCCCGAACAAACACCTTCCAACCCTGCCATGAACTGGGAGGAGAGTTCCTTCCCTAAATCATAGGCACCGTACCATATATAAGGCCTATGTAAGGGCTCTTTAAGGAGATATGCCCCCAAAATATGGTTTTATATGCGACAGCACCTCTATTTTAGCGTCCTGAAATTCGCATTGATCTTGGGTATATCTATATATAATATAAATATGTATATATATATATAATTTGGGAATTTCCATATAAGGGGATGAAATTGAAAAATATAATACATATATATATATGTATTATAATGATATCTCCATACTTCTATATATATATATATATGGAGATTATATAGGATGATATAATCCCTGCCCCAAAATCTATCAAACACCCCCGAAACCATGGTTCACGGGATGAAGTCACCTGGGACCACACATCCATATACACATACATATATGTATGTATAATATATGATAATAAATGATAATATATATATATATGTATATATATATGTGTATATACTGTATATATATAAATAGTGTACATATATATTCAAAACTATATTCATATAAGCGTATATATATATATATATATATATTGTACAATAAAGTGAACCATTTACATGGTTCAAGCTGTTCCTACCCAATTCAGTGGGGATTGAATCGCAGCACACACACATCCTTATATCTTATGAGGAGTATGTGATAAATTTGGCCAAGGATTAGATTGGATGGTGTTAGATATATTGCGAAGAAACTGCCATTACCATGAGCTGAGTTGTTAATACATAAAAGCACAAATATACATATACGCATGAAAAACATTGACATAGAGACTCTACATATGAATTAATCTAATTTTGGATCTATAACTGATATTATCAAAGGTAGATTGTGAAGTTGCTCCAATTGTATTTGCCTAACATCACAAATAAATGGACACTACTCCTGTCAATTGCACCTGCAAGAAGCAGTTCCTGAGAAGACTGGCAATGGACACACTGCAAGCCAGTTGAGCGGGTCAAAGGTTTGTGTCGTACTTTGTCTTCTGTTTGGTCGATAGGGATTCCCCTAAAGGATTGCGATGATACCCAACATATTGGGTAGTATAATCCTCTTTGATCATCAACCAACCAGGTTCTGAACATTGCTGACTTGACTACAGGGGCGGCAGGCGGCATCCAAAGATATCCAAAGGCTACATGGTGTGTGTGCGCTTTGTTCATTGTGCGAAGTATGCATCTGCTGATATGTGAAGGCCAACCTGATACTGCTAGATACTGGCATTCCAGACACTGCTGCAATGCTCTGAACGAAAACATATAAACAACATGGACTCCACTCAAGACAAGTGCGAATCGGAACTCCCGCTGCGTCAAAGGAGTCAAGCACTGCGCAAGGGTGCTGTGCCAGTACTATGAACCAGTTGGATCTTCAATCCATATCTGCTGCATGGCATACTACGACTACTAATCCCATTAAGGCAACAGCATGCCGCAGACTCCCCGGTCATTGGTCAAGACATCGTCCATCTCATAGGGATTTCTATTGCTATGTCCCTATGGGGGATGACCATTTGTGTCGAAGTATATATCCCATTATATCCCTTGTTTGTTGTCAACATGTTTCTGGCTTAAATATGCTGAAATATATCCCCACAATGGGTTTATGTTGCTTATGATTCTGGTTTAAACCAGCGATTTCTACGGCACACTTTGTACGGATCTGGGAAGATTTCAGGATCCACCATGGGTTGGAACCCCGCGAGCAAGGGACATAGCTCCTGGTAGATGTTGAAACGACGCCTCGGGTTGGGAAGTTCCACGAATTATACGAATTCCGCAACCTTTTTCGGTCATTTTGGGAATCCTAACCATCGAGGTCGATGAGGTCGTTATGATTCGCCAAACTTTCGTTGAGATTTTGATAAATCACCATAAAGATCCATTTTTGTGTTTGTCAAATCCCATGTATATAATATATATATATATATACCATATATATAATAAATATTATCCCATGATTATATGATTGACCAAACATCCTTACCTCATTCGTCATCGCAAAATAAAACTGTAATCCCGTTTTGTTCATATGTTTTCACATGTGTTTCCACCCCCCAACTGTATCCCCACTGTATCAAATTTCTTTCTTGTTAGCTAGTTGATTATGTATCGAATGTTTGTTATTGCATATGACTTAACAGTATCAACTGAACATCTTATAAATAGAACAACCAATCAATAACGAATGAATGAATGTAATAAATATCAAATAAAACTGGACTCAAAGCTTTTGACAGTCAGTTTGAGAAAGGACGGTGCAACGGTGATTTACTTGTTTGCTTTGGCGCTGCGCAGGCGCTGCGGTACGGTACCATGGGGTACCATTGGCAATGGTGCCCACCTTTTGAGCCAAAAAACGGTTGCCCATCTCATGAAGTACTAGTTGGTTGAAAATGGTTTCCCTACTATGGGCTAGTTCATAAGTTCCAATAACCCAATACTAAATCATAATTCCAATGAATTGGCTAGTGTAAGTCCTTATTTCATAACCAATCAACCAGGTTATTTCTTCATGGTCCCATGGTTATATCCTGAGTAAGCTAATTCCCATGGTATTCCTATGTGACTTGTGCTCCAACTCCAGGTGTGTTGAACAAGGATATATTAAATTATATTAATTTATGGTTAACCATTACTTAAATTTTAATGTATTAAGGTTAGTAATTAACATGCTTATATTGGTAATTGTTGTGTTTGTTTTTAATAACCACCCATATTAACAATTTGCATCGCTTCAACCATTCTTAAGCACCATTGTGGGTTGATCCCACCAAGTTCTCCGCCAAGCATCAGGGCCAAGATAGCACTGGGAGCTTCGCTCAAGCGATCCTGGGCCATGCCAATTGATTGCCGATTTTCATGTAATATATGTGTACCTGCCATATAATTATATACCATATATGTAAATGTAAACCACACATATAGAGCACATATAGAACACATAGATAACACACACACACATATATATATATATATACCACATATACAATACATACATAAAACATTTTATATATGTGTCTATATTTGTGCATATATGTACATATATATATATATATAGTTATATATAATTATATAGTTATGTATAATTATATAGTTTTATATACAAATGCAGCCTGTACTTTTATATTTGTGTCTGTGTATTTATATATATATATATATATTTGTACAAATGTAATTATATGACTATATGTATATATATATATATATATACAAATGTGTATATATATATATACAAATGTGTATATATATATATATGCATATATTTATACACACATGTACATATATATATATATATATGTGTATACATGTATACGTAATACACATGTGCATAATAGCATATACAGTAAGAATGATTATATATATATATGTATATATACTATACAAGGGATTGATTTTACCAATGTGCACCCACATCTGCTTAGATGTTGCTAGAATGATTCGAGGTGACCTCCCAGTTACCCCAAGATATCCCACGCACAAGTGGCGTTGGGTATGGGTCAAAACCAAACGGTACCCTGATGAACTCATACCAAAATAGTTGGGATTTATGAATGTTCCGAAACATGCTATAATAGGTGCTAACCATGCATTAATATTATGTCCATCCAATCATCAATGGACATTTACCAACAATAAATGGTCAGTATGGTGACTGAAAAATTGGAAATTTAGGTGTTAAGTCAACATACCCAATTCTGGCAACATCTGGGTTGGCCTAAAAATTGGCTACCCCTAAATCCGTGGGTTAATCATCATTGCCCCCTATTAAAACAGCATGTTTTGGTGGACACCCCATTTCCAAACAAACCCAATGTTACACATATGCTCAATTCTCGTTGGTTATATCCGACAATCTTGCCATAATATTCCCACAATTACCGTAATATCTAATATTCTGATAATGCATTGTAATGCCATAATCAAAATACTGCCACATAATTCCCATCTGGGTTTGTCTGAAAATAGTGTACATCATAGTCCGATTATCACCATTTTCCCCATGAAAATGGCTATTTGTGGGTATCCCCTATTTTCAGACTAACCCATGTATGGAAATTATTACAATATGACCATTATATTCTCACAATATTACCATTATATTGAATATCCCTATTATAATGCCATAATCTTCCCATCTCCCAGTTACTAAAGGATTATTGATTATTATTATAGGGACGATATAGTGAGTATTATATGAGTAAGATTACCTATATTTGCCCGTCTGTATTCCCAGTGAATATATCATTATATTCTCACAATATTACTATTTATATTGAATATCCCTAAAATGAGGTAAGATAACATCCCTATTTATTGCCATTATATTCTCACCTATATTCCCATCTAAGTACACCTTCCCTCCCAGTTCCCTTCGGCCCCACTCCTCCCAAAGCTTCCAGGGTGACTCGCTCAGGAGCTGCCTGAGCGAGTCACATGCAACGTTTCGAACCACCCGACGTGCACTGAAGCCGGAAAAAAAAAACGATGGAAACCGGGGAAGTTGAAGAACATGAGCGGTTTTGAGCATAAGTTTGTAATAATGTACAGTAATGTATATATATATATATCTATATATACATAAATACCATAAATATACACATACCAAATATATATATATATATATGTATATATATGCAAACATGTGTATGTTTGTATATATATACAAACATGTGTATGTATATATATATATATATACACAAGTGTATATATAAATATGTATATATATATACACATGTATATATACATACATCGACATACATATATACATATAAATATGCAAATATACAATGTGTATATATACATGCATATATATATACACATGAATATAGGTTCATTATATGGTTATCCCCAGCGACTCATCGGGCCATGAAGGTCTATCAGGGTCTGAAGACCAGTCCATACATGGAGCTAGCTAACTGGATAATAATTGTTAATAAGTCCATTAACAATAAGGGACTATAGTTGGTTATGGGCTAATAATTGTTAACTTAATTGTTAATAAGTAGCCTATAACCAACTATAGTCCCTTATAAATCACTAGGGATTTACCACAGCTAACCAGTTGACTAAGTCGCCCATCTACACAGTAGCCCGGCCAGTGTAAGTTGGTTCATAAACCCCGTGAACTATAGTTATATTCCCTATCGACTCAAACGTCAACCAAGTTATTTTCACCAACTTAGCTATCAAGGGACCCCCACACACACCTTGTACAATATGTTTTTCATTGTTCTTCTTAGGTATGTTGGCTGTAGAAAGAAACAGCTGGGAATTTGCGAACTTGGATCATCCTCCAGTTTTCGGTCGAACAGAACCTCGATTACCTTGATATTAAAAAAACAAATCATCCGCAATCCCGCGTTCCATCACTTTCCAATCAACTTTCGGTGATCTCTTCCTACAAAGTACCTGAGCCATCCTGAGCCTCCGGGCGAGTAGAAAGAGTAGTAAAAGGCATTTTCCGAAGCAAATCGCTGCGACACCTCTGCGGGATGATCCCAAATCAGCATGAATCATTGGAACGTATCTTTTATTCCTAGAATATACCTAGAAGAACCCTTAGGCACTTTTTTCTGCCCTGGCCGCCTAGGCAGCCGCATAGGCACTTTCACCCGGAAGTTTGCAAAACTCGGCAGATTTATATCGATGTAGGCATTTTTATCTCAAGATGTTTTTTTTGTGCTCCGACATCATTTTGTGCCTAGGCATTTTTACCCAGAAGTTATGCGGAAAAACCCGGAATCTAGGCGGAAAAACCCGGAATCTAGGCGGAAAAAAGCGGAATTTTGTTCGAAACATTTTTCTGCACTGAACAACATGACAAGACCATACAAAAAATTATCAGCTTCGGCATTTTTTTTGGGCCTAGGCATTTATTCTGGGAATCGGCAGAAATAAACGCCTACAGGCAGGTTAGGCATTTTTTTCTGCCTAGAGGAGTTTGTAGGTGTATATATATATATATATATGTATGTATATATATATATAACTATCTACCTATATATATAACCTATATATATAATAAACATATATGTATATAATAAGCATATATGTATATAATAAGCATATATATGCATATAATAAGCATATATGTTTATAATAAGCATATATAATAAGCATATATGTATATAATATAGAATTATATAGATACGATCTTCATGAAACAAAAACAAAGACATTAAGATTCGCCGAATTGGACTGACCAATGCTCTCCCGGCTATAGGATCATACAGCCCGCGCCTCCCGTGGATCTTTGCCGAAGAAGATGATCGCAGCACCTGCGAGGTTTCGATGTGTCGCGGTTGTTGTACTCCCAAAAAAATATCGAGGCTTCCTAAGTCATGGGGAATCCCCAATGGATGGTTTATTTAATAAATTTCATGGAAAATCCCCATTTAAATAGATGATGTGGGGGTACCCCTATTATTGGAAACCTCCATATGAAGAAACACAAACTCAAAATATCTCACGATGACTTTTGTTGTTCATTCTCTAAACATAGTGTGTTACTCTTTTGCAAACATCACATATCTCTAAATATCTATATAAACATAATGTCTCAAAATCACAGATGTGCATGAATTGTGCATTGCTAAATATCATAAAAATACTGTATCTCAATATTCGGGAAATTGTGGTGTGGTTACCCTGGAAAATCACAAACATGTGGGTTTGTCTGACAATAAGGTACCCCCAAAACCCCTGGTTAATAGCCCCATCCCAACATCAATGGCTGACTGTTGGCTGGAGCCATCCTGGTTCAAAATGGCAAACACACTACTGTTGGTCATCTGCAGGTACTTGATATGATTGGCACGCTGAGAAAATCACTGGTACGTGCATGCTTCTTGCAATATCAAGCTCAAGCTCACCATGTCAGAACTACTGCCAAGTTGGTAGTAGTAGTAATTCACTTTTCTTAAATGGTGCTAGGCTGAAGTCTCTTGTTTGTTGTATACATTGCCCTTTCGTACTTTGCTGTGCATTTGCGTCAACATTGCAAGGATGAAGACATTATTGACCCACAACGCGACAACATTGGCTCCCAAAGTTATCATACAGTGCGAATCACCGCGAATTTTGCTTATCCCCAAAAAGGTGATGATTTGCTCAGCTCCTAAAATGGGGATTGTCTGAAAATAGGGTACCCCCAACGATTCACCACAATTCTCCACAGAACGGCCATAACTTGGGGGTATCTTGAGGGTATATACGCGATTTTCAGAAACACCCATTTTATATCATCCAGTCGCTGGTTATGACATATCCCACAAAAGCATACAAAAGCATGCAAAAGCATCAATCGATTACATCCACATTCTTCACAACAAAATTGCTGGTGATACAGCGATATCCAGAAAAATCCAACCCACAAATGGGTTGCGGTACTTCCACCATGATCAACTGCCCATGGGGGTTGAAAACACTTGGATCTGCATCCCACTTTGTAAGTGGAATAAAATCCATATATATAACCCATGTATATATAATATCTTTAAGCGGGACGAATATTCCATTCATCTAACTGGGGGTATGAGCCATTTACTCAGATGCACCCCTGTCGTGCTCGTGTCTTTTCAGCAAGGTACGTGAGGCAATCCAGGCAGACAGGACAAGCGCCCAAAGGTTCTTCGATATATCCTGCAGGCTGCGTTTACTTCATTCGTGAGATAGGAAATGCAGGTTGCAGGGAAAAAAACGTCTCGGTGGGAATAAGATATAGATGTACATGTAATGATCTACACACCAATTCTGAGTTTCTATCATATCTAAAGGAACCTCACATGTGTCCAATAAGTACCAATGCCGCTGATGTTTGTCAAGCTAAAAGTAGTAGCAACTGCAGTACAAGTACTGATTGGTGATTTAAATCCAAGTAATTATATTGAATATGATATACTAAATAAACCCTCTGGTAAATTAACGTAACTGTGGAAAATCACCATGCTATTAATGGGTAAATCCACTGTCAATGGGCCATTTTCAATAGCTTTTTGTATGTTTACCAGAGGGTAATTAGATCCCATGAAATCTTCAAAACCGACCTGCCGACCTGCGCCATAGAGTGTTGCGCTGTTCAAGAAGCGGCTCGGAACCAACATGGCAGCGGTTCTCAGTGTTTTTTGCAGGTTCCCTGACATCGGTTTGAAAGGTCAAGTTACCTGGCGCTCTGGCCAAGACTTAGCACGGAAATGACACGGGAAGGAAGAACACAGAGGCGGGACACATCCGGAGAATCTCTCCCAAGATAATTCCCGTGAGGCCAAACAACATTTGGGAGCCCCCCAAGACCTTTCTACTTTGTCCTTTTTGGAACGCTCCATTCAAACAAACAGTCCCGACAACCATTCAAGCACTCAAATGCCAACTTGCCTCACATCATTTTCTGCTCCCCCGTATTGTTCCCTTCCAAGCTTTGTGAACATCACATGCAGTTATGGCGCTTTTTATTAGTCGTTTTTGTCAGTTTAAACCCCATTTTCTCCAGCAAACCCATCCACGATCGGCTGAAGTGGGACGAAACAGAAACCGTAGTGGTGACTTTGACCACATCAAATCCGTCGGGAAAATCCGAAAACTCTCACGCTTTTGCTGTCCATCTTGGAAAACACTACGCAAAATGTTGGATGATTAGGTGATTACTAGTGAGTACTTATCCATTATTGATATTCCTATCCCAATAATTATTTACCCAAAGATGCAGATGTCAGCAAGAACAAAAAAAATCTGGAAAATATGGAATAATTATTCAGAAACCTGAAAAGTTCAGTCCTTTTTGAGAGAGTTACACGTACTGTACTAAGATCTACTAAGCATCATTCCAGTGACATCGCAATAAGGTTGTTACAAAGTGGGGCCCTAAACAATAGCTAAGTTGGTGAATTATGTTCCAATACTTATGCGTACTTTATAAAACTTAATTATAACTACAGTCTATCATTAAAAGCCAACAAACATCACTCGGGGACACCACATTGTATCAGACTCTGCTGGCCGGGCAGCGCGCTGCTGCTCAGTAGTCTGGCTTGCCTTCCTGAGGAACATACGTACACTTGGGTCCACTTGAACAAATCACTTGGACATATGAAATATTTTGATATATGTGGGTGCCCTTAGGAAACACAAACTATGATATTATGTCTATGTAATGTATGCTATGCTATTTGGTGTAATAGACATACATTACATACCTGTAATCCTGTATATATATAATGTATTATACTAGAAAATATGAACATATTAGATGCAAACAATTTCCTGTACATTATTCTGTTGACGATTGACAGCATCTGTGAGTTTGGTGGCCTTAAACTTTAACCAATACACCCCAAGTCAGTGGACATGTGAAATGCTTAAGCCAAGAGACATGTCCCTGCGGTCCGTGTAATGATACTATACTCCAAGAAAGTTTAAGGCATGCACATATATTGAATATCCTTTCCCCCCTAGATGCACCTTGCCCTTTCTTCGCCGTTTTCCCTGCCAAAACGCTCAAAGGTCACTGGCCTCTTTAGTATTTGCGATACCTCAAAAAAGCACCGCAATCTTCTATTGGATGTTTCTAAAGCTTCTCAATAGTGATACTTAGATCTGTATTTAAACATGGTTAAACCTAATAGATATATACATAATATGTATACATATACACATGTATCCATTATTACTATGATGAATATTATGATTATGATCATTATTTTATTAGCGTTATCATTATTAGTATGATTAATATTATCATCGGTATTACTATCATCATTATGATGGTGATTATTATTATGATAAGGATTATTATGATGAGGATTATTATGATTATCATGATGATCATGATTATTATTATATATACAAAATGTATATATATATAATTATATACATATATATATATAATTAAACATATATATATAATTATATACATACATATATATATAGTTATACATATATATATATAATCATATAGATATATTACTATGTATATTATATTATATATATATATTCATACTTACAGCATGTTTGAAATCATAAAAGAAAACATGATCCCTAGCGGCATCGCAGCATGGGTTCCACCATGCCTTGGCCTTGCCCTTTCCTTTTCCTTTTACCTTCGGCGACCTGGGGACAGCATGGCTATGCCAATTGGATAGGAACCATGGAGAAACTTGGAGAAGCTGCAATTTAAGCCGTAGAACATCTTAGAAATCTATGGGGTGATAACATAAATTGGGTGACTCACTGACTTGCAACTGGTATTTCGGGCCATGGCTGTGGATATATGTGGTACAACTGGATATATCTGGTGTCACTAGATGTAACTGGTACAATGCACCAAGCATTGGAGGATCAAAGATCAGCAACAATCATCACCAGCGATAAAGCTTGCAGACCAGAGATTGAACCCCCCCTTTGGGTGAACCCTCCCAATAGTATCTAGATGCTTACTGTAATAAACCCCTGGCAGTGACACTCGCGCTTGTGGGTGGTGAATAAGCCAGTATAAAAATGATTGTTGGTGGTTAAATTCAGATTTGGCTTCAAGGACCCCTTTGTATTGACCTCTAGTTGTTGGTGCTCCAAGCACCCTTGGCAAAGCGCCTGAAAACTTGAGCGCATGATTTCACAGTAATGTTACAAGAAAACTTGGGAAAACACAGACATCTGGAAATGGGTCAATTGATATTGTACTCAATGATTGATCCATTGGTTCTAAGGGTTTCATGTTCAAGAGGGTTTTCCAAAGCCCAAACTGGATACTCTTCTTGATGGCCAACATGCAGACTTCTGCTATAATATTCGCAAAACATAAGTATTCACCCTCTGATGATGAGTCCTGCAGATCCACTTGGCTCAATTATGATAAATTAATGTCCCAGCAAAGCCTCTTGTATAGGGTTGAACCTTAGCAGTGAAAGCATCCTTTGTAGAGTTCCAGAAATTGGGTGAAATCAAATCTCCCTATCCTCAAACATTGCTGGAAAATAGCCATTGAGTTCCTGCTGGTTTCCGCATTCAAACCCCATTTACGGCCGGTTCTTCAAAACGACCCGAAAATGAGGTGGATTTATCAGGCACTTTTTTGGGGGATTTGGTGGTTTTTCAAGGTAACTTTGAAGAACCAGATATTTTTGTGATATACATGGGGGGTTAATGGCCATTAATAATGATAGTAATATTACGGCCAGGCGCTGTGTGTGGCCCGGAAATTTACAGGGACGCTCCCGGCAGTTTTATGAAGATATCTTACATGTTAAAACTGTTATTTCCCATTTCAATATAGAGTTCAAGGGGTGGCGTCTTTTAGTCCCTCACGATGATATGAAGATATCTTACATGTTATTTCCCATTTCAATATAGAGTTCAAGGGGGTGGCAGATTTTAATTCCTCATGATGACATGAAGATCAAGTTTCATGTTATTCCTAATTTTAATATATAGTTCAGAGGGGGTGGCAGATTTTAATCCCTCAGGATATCTTAACATGTTATGATCTATTTCTTGATTGCCGCGCCCAGCCTATACTGGGTTCGCAAGTTGTACTGGGCACTGGCTGCTTGCCAAGCGATGCGATCGCGGTCATCATCATCATCATCATCATCATCATCATCATCGTCCAACATCGTCCAACATCATCTAACATCATAGTTGTGGGTCTGGGCAACACACAGTGCCTGTCGGTAATATTAGGCGGGTTATAATGGTTACACTACATATATTAGATACACATAATTTCCCATTAATGAGGATATTTGTTCACTCGATCTCAGTCAAGATGCTCCTCCGGCCCTTTTGCCATTCTTTCGTCCGGACCTTCGAATCGTCGAGTGAAAACTTTCAGATTCAAGGTACCATGGTTGGCTTATCAATCTAATGTTCGTAAAGCGATAGGATCCACCATCCGCAATTTTACAATGGCAATCAAACGTGGCAATGGAAAATCCCCGAACTAAATGAAGGCTTTAATGAGAAAATCTATAAATGTGGCATTTTCCCTTGCCACAGTTGATTACCGGAGAGTACCTGTGACCAACCAAACGACATTCCACTCTGGGTGTGAGCGTGTGTCTATGACTATCCACGCATATCTGATCAACTGCAGGAATCATCCATCCAAAATTTGGTATGCTTAGATTAGATGTGCTATGGAGATAGTTGACTTGCTACTGAATTGTTTGTATATATATATATATATTTATATCACGTATAATCCCCTTATAAACGGATAAGGGGGAAATTGCAGCTATTGATTGGGAAAACACAGAATCCATTATTATGATACGTGTTCAGGATATATCATTTTAAATATATTTGACATACATACCCTCGGGTTGGTTAAGGTAGCTATGAAAAGTCATTATTTAAATATGGGAATTATTTTCACAAATCATCGAACTAAATGGGCCATGGTTTCTGTAGCAAACCGTCAAATAACCAGAGAGAATACATATATCAAAGAAATAACTAACCATATGAACCATTTCTATAAATCTATCATTATTCTACATACAGTATATACATACTTGTATGATTATCGCCAAGTTGTCTTAAATAAATATATATATATATATATTATATACCCCTCTGGTAAATTAACATATCTAAGGGCAGTTGACCATTTATATTTGAGTTACAGTATGTTGACAATGGCGAAGTTTCATAGCAACCAGTGGCCATCAAAGTAACAGGTAACCCTCCCAAACTCCAGGTGGAGGTGGTGGTGGAGGCAGAGCTTCCTTTGGCCTGCGCTGCCGCTGGAAGTTGGAAGGGGGTACAACTTCCCTGAAGCCCAATTATGGTGATTATATATATATATATAAATATTTATATGGTGATTTTATATATATATATGGTGGTTGTATGCTGGTTGTATGGTGGCTGCATGGTGGTTATATGGTGATTATATGGTGATATAGGATCTAAGGGGATTCTGATGGGGAAACCAGCCAAGATTCCCAGCTCATGGATCCCATTTTGATAGCCACCAATATACAAAGGGTAGTATAATCCCCTATAGACATCAACCAACAAGGGTTTTGAACACTGCTCAAGTGAAAAGATCTGGACCAACAAATATGAAAAGACCATGGCCCTTTACAAGTTATAAGTACTGAACTAACCCCATTTATGGTTTATGTATAATCCGTTAAAATAACCAGTTAATAACTCATGGCCATGGCCATAATTGTGGGGAACATCTTGGAACATATGGCAGATCATTCCATCCATGATACAATCATGTAGGTAGGTATGAAATATATTTGTTTACATATATATATATATATATATATATCACAAAATATATATATGTAAGCATACAGTGGGCATGTATGCTGTATGTATATATATACACTTCAGGTCTATATACATACATGTACTTGCAAATATTTACCATTATGTAATAATCGAAGAAAATTTAGAGGAAGTTTAGAAGTCAAACTTACGACAATATGGACAGATGAAAAGCAGAGATGGGAAGAGTCAGAGAAGAGAAGAGAAGAGAAGAGAAGAAGAAAGAGAAAGTCTCAGAATCAGCAGAACTAAGCCGTGGGTCGACATGCAAGTGGTTTAGATTGGTAAGTTTTTTTCAAGAGAGAAAAAAAAGGAGGGCATGAAAAAAATGAAAAGAGCTGAAAATAAGAAGAAATGAAAATAAATGAAAATAAATGAAAATAAATGAAAATAAATGACACATTTAAAGGCACCAGGAAATGAAATAAACCATGAATGAAAACAATAAAACACATGTGAACATTGGAGGCCACCATATTCCAAACATGAACTGGGTAGCGGTGATTGAGTAGAAACCCCTACAAAAAAATGGCAAAACCGTTCCAGACCGTTCAACATGAACCATAAACATGTGAA
>Ga0126342_10004592_pt1 | contig 23680 bp, 31 predicted proteins | sample Cyp1metagenome_FD_92528 | JGI IMG/M metagenome (GOLD analysis project Ga0126342, IMG submission 92528) | Coral microbial communities from Lord Howe Island, Old Settlement Bay, Australia - Cyphastrea 1 metagenome | ecosystem: Host-associated > Invertebrates > Cnidaria > Coral ...
CAAGCACCTTTCGGTCCATCAGTGGCTTCGCTCTGCCATCCCTGATTCACAACAACCAAGCTCTCCTATAGGTTTCCTATTTTTGAAACTTCCGCCACCGCCTTGTGCGGTACTACTGGTATGGTGATTATTATCTATTATGGATGATTAATGATGATTAATGATGATTCTGGATTCTGGATGATTTATGATGATTAATGATTATTATTATTATCTATTATGGTGATGTCACTATTATGGTAAAAAAACATATCAAGATCATCATCAAGTATCATAGTCTTATGGGTCATGACTCATTATCGATAATGATGATGAATGACTATTAAATGGTGAACACATGAAACCCATGAAACACATGAAATATGTTCCAAGATGTTCCAAGATGTTGATGTTCGATTCAGAATCTGGACATTGGCTGTGATGCCATGCGATGCCTTTTTGGCAGGGAAAGATCGATGAGATACGGAGAGCGGATCAACATATTGGCAACAACACTGCTCCATTTGTGCAGGCCTCAGGTTTGCCTAATCAATTCTCAACTTCGGTGACTCCTATACCATTAATTCATATGATTCGAATTTATTCGAAACATGTTGATTTTGTATGATTTTGTGACATGTCATATTCTTCTAGGACCAGGACACAACGCAGAGCCATGTGGATTGCAACCCCCGGATCTTCGCAGAGCCCAGGTGTTGGACCTTCGAATCCGAGCAGTGCCTTGGCGTCGATCCTCGGTCAGGGATTTCTGCAACTTAGCATGGCTGGCGCCAAGGCGTATCCGGTGCACGGCGGGATTCTGGCAGACAAGATCGGCTATGGCAAGACGGCCTGATGCTAAGATATTCATCAGATATATCAAGATGAAATGATGGTCATGATATTCATGATATTCCATCAGATATTCCATCAGATATTCATGATGGTCTGTGATATGGAGCGTTTTGAAACCTAGCGAAAACTTTTGGAATTCTGTGGCGGCATGAAGGAGTGACAAATGTGACAATCTGGTAAAACAATGGTCCTGGTATTTCCCACTTTTTCTTGAGGCCACCACTATAGCCTTGATCGATCGGCAGTTGAAGGAGCCCCTGCCGCCCATTCCGCAGGCGCGAACATGTGGAAAGAACTGAAGACTCTTTGGATTTTTGTTTTCTTTGATGTAACTTCTGATGGAGATCGTAATTGTTCGGATTCCTGATCGGAATGACAAGAGATTGAAGTAGGTCCTGATGTAAAGTTGTTACCGAAAATCGAGGAACAGGGCCAAGTGGTACCCGTAATACATCACTTGGATGACTTGGCAACTGAAGGGTTGTCAGGGCAGAAACGGCGCCAAAACTTCCAGACGGTTCAAGAATAGAATGCAGTGACGAAAGGAGATAACTGATGCTGAATTTAGAGATGAAAGAGAGATTTGCGGATTGAAAGTGGTTGCGCTGCCTGACTTTCTTGAGGTGGACCGTGGGAACTTTCTGCCAGCCAAGGGCACGCTGATCGTCGTTCCTTCCAACTTGTTTGACCAGTGGTTGAACGAAATTTCCAAGTTCCTCTGGGATGGAAGACCATTGCGGTAACTCGACTTTGCAACATTTCGAAGGTTTCTTCATCGTATTGCTGGAAGCACCTGCACGCGCCTGCACGGTATTACCCACACCAAACAATGGTCTGATTTTGTTTCCATTTTCAGCTGTGAAATGCTGTGAAGATAGGTCGGTCGGTCCTGGCTGCGCCAAGGCAACACATGCAGGGAGGATGGTCGCGTGAGAATTGCCCTCTGAAGATCTTTGCCATGTCCAACGTGTCGCCACTGGGGAGAGCCAAGGCTGTGGCTCTAAGCTGTTTCAACTATGGTTGCAGCAATCGAAACCGGGAAACCCCGGAGAAAACTACTGTTTTGAAGGCTCCAAATACCTGACTTCAACTCTAGAGAACACTTTTTCGACAGTTTTGGGTCCCCATTTTTGCGGATTTGTTGTGCTGTCCTCAGCATCTACTTTGACCATGCCATGTTGTCTTCGGTGACGCCAGGCCAGTGATGTGGCTGATGCTGACGTGGTGATTTGTTCCTACCGACTTCTCTACTCCCAGATCTACCTAAAGAGACGGCAGGAGAAGATCTTCTGAGCTTTTCCGGTTCGGTCCGAAGATGGATTGTTATGGGATGACCCAGATATGGGAAATCATCTCGAAACGGGTAGAAGTCACCAAACTTCGATTTTTTTTCGAGATGATTTCCTATCCAGATGGTCCAGATTGATCACGGAGTATGGATGGATTGTTATGGGATTACCCAGCCACTGGCCAGCTATTTCGACGCTACCAGGAGATCACCAACAACAGTTCTCGTCTATCCCACCTGCGGGGAAAAGTGAATGGCCTGATGCAGGGTGTGGGGCTTAGTGGCTGCGCATCTCTGGCAGGTGGCCTTCCTGGCCTTCCTGGCCCTCCTAGTCTTCCTATTGGGATGGGATTCATGAGGTTAACAGGTGGATTTTTTTGGATCTCATGGAACTGTTGACAAATGTTGACCCCACTTGGAACATTGATTCGAAATGTTGTCAACATTTGTCAACAGCTTATTTAGTGATGTGGAAGCTTCCTGAAACATTTTCTGTGACTGTCGACGTTGTTGTAAATTCTTCTGCCTGGAGGTACACATTCCATGGTAAGTGGCAGAAAAAGCGGCTGCTCTGTGAACGACTGGAAGGAGAAGTTTCAAAGTGGGTGTCCAAAATTGGGGGATTCCAAAAAGAAGCCTCTCATTTGATGATTTTGGTATCCCCAACTTTCAGCAGATCTTCAGAGGAAACCATCAAATGGGTCTGGGTTTTGGTCTATTTTTGCTACATTTTTGGCGCCAGGAGCTGGAGCCTTGAGCTTAGATCATGACCTGAGCTCTGCACATGGGATGGAATTTCAGCCATGGTCCCCGACCGCCTGCAGAGTTGCTCGAGGTTCCCCGTCTTGGAGATGTTCTATTGGAGACGCATTGTTTTCGATGAGGCATTTGGACCATGCCATGGGGCTGCCAATGTCTGGGAACAAATCATTTGAATAGATGCATTTATCTTATTTCTGTGGCTATGGAGATATTATATATATATATATACATATGTTTTTTTTTTTTAAATATAATATACACATATATCCATATTATATTATAATTATCCATATTATATTATAATTATCCATACATATATATGTGACATATATATATAATATATATATATATATATATATTATCCATACAATATATCCATACACGCTGTGCTGCATTTAGATGTGGAATGCTGCCAGTTTCACGAGTTGGAGAGCTTTGAAAGCGCCCAGCAGATGCTCGGCAAAACATGAGCAGTGTCACCCCATGATGATCTTGCAATTTACACAGGACAGATGGCTAAAGTGGCTAAAGATCAAAGATAAGCATCTCCAACTCTTCCCACAAAGACATTGACATATCATGACATACCCATATCCTTGGAGTTCAGAACATCAGAATGACAGAAGCTGTTCCAACTTGGGGCCGAGGAACAGCTTGCAATTCCTCCGTGCGCACTTCCGTTGGGGCTTGACCGGCACGCCACCGGTGGACAACAATGCAGGCCCCGTGGGTGTTGTGGTACGAAATGGAGATTGCCTATAAGAATTGGTTGCCTTATCGGGAGGCTCTTCCCTTTTTCCTGCTTTTATGAGATGTTGTTCGAAGGCTAATCATTTTTGAATACTCTATGCTCAAGATGTCTTTTTCGGTGCTCAGCTTCGCTAAAAAAAGAGATTCTTGAGGTTCAGATGGCATTTTTCTTAGAGGATCACATGGAAATTCGGTGCAACCTGTTTGGATCGGAGGGTTTTGAATCAACCAGATGATGGTCATCCCGTGTCATCCCATGTCATCCCTTGAATCCGGGAGGCGTGATTTTCATGTCATCACTCTTCCGCATTGATCTCCCGGGCTACCTGGCAGACGGCTTCCAGGTGTGAAAAAATCAGGGTGCAGGTGTGGGTGCCTTCTGGGCCAAACATGGTCCACATTTTAAGCCCATTCTCACTGCTTGGGGATGGTTCATCCACGTGCTTGCTGATTCTTGAAGATCTTGAACGATGGTTTCAGCAAAGATGGATTGGGACAGGCAACCTTTGGAGCCATCATCGCAATCATCATGAGATTCATGAGTATCTTTATCATTATCTTCATCATCTTTATAGTTTTTCCATAGTTTTCCCATGGTTTTTCCATGGTTTTTCCATAGTGACGATGGTTTCCATGTCCCTTCTCAGCTGTTCACACCTCGTCAGGGCGGACGTGCCACTGGACCCGACTTGGAGGACTGGGAGGCCGTCAGCCTTGGGCATGGCCATAGAAATAGTGGATTTAGCCATAAATAGCATGGTGATTTAACCAATAGTTTTTTGTAAACGTTTACCAGGGGGTATCCAAAATGTTTATTGGTTTCAACATGTTTCAACGACAAAACGTCTATGGATGTCTATGGCATAGTGAAAACAAATGGAATTCTGAGGATATCTTAGGTAACTGCTATTGTAGTCATTTTTCTGAAGCAAACATCACACAAATCCCCAGTCGATTGACCTTTCGAGCGGCGTCAGTCGGATCGACTCCTGACAGAGTCTGCCGCGCGATTCCTGGATGACTATGTCCGACAGCCACTGGGCGAGATCCGTCCCAGTCCTGGGGGGAGGCACTGTAGGAATCAGCCTCTGGTTATTTAACATAGCCATGGAACATGGCCCATTTATAGATGATTTTCCATATTTTCCCATTAAAACCTCCATTTTTTTTTTGATTTTCCAGAAAATCTGGATGATCCGATGATCGGGCGTCCCATGGAGCACGCAAGTCTTAGACATGCCTGTGAAAAATTGGCCACGCGCGGTCAAAGTTCTGGATCTGAAAATGGTACGAAATTGTTGGGGTCCGGTGTTCATTTTTCTATCTTCTCATTGTGGTTGTTTTGCTATCTCCATTATTGTTGAGTCACCCTGGTTTTTGTCGTTCGTTGCCTATTTCCAGATGTGACAAGAAACTTATGCAGGTTGCGCATCCCATCGCTTCGCCCTAAGGAACACGGCAGAGCTTCCCCACATTCGACTTGAGGCTGGAAAACCATCTGGAAACCATCTGGAAACGACCATTAGACTTGCCATTGATTACTACCTGATAGATTCTATAGATGTCCTTGTTTTGATGTGTAGGAAAGCCATGAGCCTGGGCTGTCCCAGTTCTGGAAATTTCTGGAACATTTCCACCAATGCCCAAGGAGCACGTGGTACAAATCAACCACACTGCTGCAGAGCGGGCTTTGTATCTGGGTCAAGCACATGAAGCGCCTGACTACAATGGTCACAGCCTCAGAGCTCCAACTGAAACCAAGGACTCCAACTGTCCCAAAGAAAGGGGCCTAAACTCGGAACGCCGGAGTTGAACTGTAGCTTCCGAATCCCCAATTTTGGTGGTCAAGCTTGCAGTTTTTTGTTTTTGATCCAGATTTTTGATCCCCAAATCTGTTGCCCTCTGGTAATTGAACATAGCTATGGAAAATCACCATTCTTCATGGGAAAACTCACTATTTCTATGGCCATTTTCAATAGCTATGTTGACATAACCAGAGGGTGGTTGATGTGTCCAGCTGAACTTCCCCCCCCACTAAGGCGATGATGCCTTCCGCTCAGAGGACGAAGATCTGTTGGTTGAATCTCCGGCAGCTGCGTCGCGCTTCCAAAACAGTTCGAGATAACCACGCCGTTGGCTACGCCAGAAAGATCCCAAAAGTAGAGATTGAGCTGATTAAGCTGGTTGCTGGATAGGAAAATTGCATTCAGAATCGATTTTGACCAATTTTCACTTGTGCCTATAGTGTGAAGGAAAATGTTTCCGCGCTCGAGCGTTTGCTGAAGCTTTGCTCCCACTTTCAGGTCGGAAAGTGACATGTGCTTAGGACGCCGAGCTTTGACATTCTGTTTCATGTCATTATTTTCGGGAACAAACGTGAAACAAATCCCCTGGCAGTTCCTTGAACGGTGCAGGTTGGCGGGGCCGATGAAATTCAGAATGCCAACGAAGAATGTGGACGCATCTCCGACCAGAAAGAACGACGACTGGTGCGTGCAAGGCGACATCTCAAAGTGGTTCTAAAGATTGGGACCCCAAGCATTTCGTATACTCCACTAACACTGTTTTTGTTGATCCAGTTAATGTATTTTGTTTGAAATTCAGGCCTGATGTGGATAAACCACGACAAACCTCAGTCACAACTTGGTGTGATTCCACATTTGGGAGACATTTTTGAGACGTCAGTGACTCCATCCGCAGGAACCAGGTGAGACGTTGTGCCCGTGTCATCATCCTGCTCCAGTGCCCTGGTTGAACGTGGGCTGGGTGCATGGGTGACAGCCGGCGGCCCTGGCCTCCAAGGCGTCTGTTGGACAAGAGGAGCAAGAAACGGAAGATCGCGTGGAGCGCTGAAATCGACAAGATGAAGGCCATTCACCACCATTTTTGCTGGTTAAACCACCATTTTTTGCTGGTTAAATCACCATTTTTTGAGTACTGGGGAGAGGGGAGCACACAGACATCCACCATATCCCAGGGACAGTACAAGTAGAACCTGGATGACTAGAGCCAAAGTAACCGAGTGAAGGAATTTCATGTGCATCCCCTTTAGTGTTGCTTAGCTCCTGATTTTTGCTGTCAAAATCTCTACAGATATCAATTTCCATCAACTTTCTGACATCACGACAGCTAGCTTCTGCTAGCTGAAGTCCCTCTTGCTTTATTTGGGGGGGGCTGGAATCTCCAATCGCATGAAACTTCATACTTCACTCATGCCCTTGCTCGCCATAGGCTGATTGAGAGAAGGTCCAATCATGTCATTTGCCGCTTGATATTTGCCCCTTGGCCTTTCACCAGCTTTCGCCCCCTACCCCGGCGCCTCAAGTCGAATGGTTCCTGTTGGGACAGGCCAAGCTGAAAGCAGAGGGCACCGCGGCCAAAGAGCTTGTTGAGGCCAGCTCTCAATCTCCCTCACAGGATAAGTTGGCTTCTGATCTTCGGTTGAAATCTTTGATTTTGCAGGTCATGACTCGGTCATGAAGTTAATGCCGCCCCACTCCAAAAAGTACAGGAAACTCTGGTTTTACCGTCCAAGTTGTTATTTTTCCAGCATCTTTTCCTCAAAAAGGTTCTTGAAAAAATGCCCATCTCAGCGAAGTCTTCCCGGAGGATGTGGAGAAGGAGGAGGAAGCAGCTCGGCGCGAAGCCCATGAGGATTTCTTATCGTACTTGGACGGTCATCGCCCGCGCAGTGAGGCGTGATCATTTCACCATCAAACTATGAACTTCACAAGGTGGTTGAGTCAGATGTGAAAAAAATATTGGAAACAACAAACGATGCAAAGTGAGTATTTTCACTGAGTGTCGCCACGGTCACATGTTCCATTCTCCTTGACGTTTGGAAGTCACGTCGCGAAGAGACGTGACACGTCGCGGCAGGAGATGATTCAAAGCCTTGGATGGGTTCAACCGAAACGAGGTGTCATCGAGGATTGGAAGATCTTCATGGAGTCCTCCATGGAGGTGGCGTCGTTGGAGAAGATGCTGATCTCACAGGGGGGCGAACAGGCCAGGGATGCCGTTGTGAATCCAAGGCTTTCCCAGTGAGTCTCGTGTGAGTTGTGAAGATCAGCCGAAGGTCTTTTTGTGCATTCGTCTTGTCAAGACCTTCCACCCTTCAAAGTGGCTCTTTGATTCTTCAACCAGCAGTGACATTTCTCAATTTTTAAAGTTGTGAGAATCGGGATTCATTCATCAAAATCCAGCAGATTTTGTCAGATTGCCATCCTTCACCATCCATGGCCATCCATGGTCATCCATGGCCAGGCCCAGAATCTGTGGGAACTCCACGAGGCCGGAAGTTCCATGGACTTCTTCAAACGCACCGTGGCGGCCTTGGCCAAGGGCAAGCCCGAGGACGCCATATCCAGCGGGTCATGTGGATCTGGGATGTGGGAAAGTCTGGGAAATACCATGTTTTACAGCAAGAGTCGCACTACCCATGCCATTCTGATTCTTGATTTATCATTTCCGCTTTTTCCACCGAACAAACATGACATCACATGACATAACATGAGCCATTTCATGCCATTTCTGTGTGATCATAGAGATTTGGCTTTGCTCCGGCACAGCCAGGATCGAATTTGCAACGTGTGCATGGAAGAAGACCTTCCACTTGCTCGTTTGGCAATCACTCCTTGTGCTCATGCGTTTTGCAGCTGCCTCAGGTGTGGATCTGATGGGATGATTTCGAGTCCAGATTTGTATCCAAACCTGATAAACATGACCCCCAAAAAAACATTCAAGAAAATCCTCAACCAAATCCTCTACAACCATATATCATCAATATCATCAATATCATCATGAACATCTATTCAACATATATTCAACATGAATATCATCAATAGTTGAGGTATCTTGAGGTATTCACGATCATGTTTTTCAAGATGAGGCATTGGATGCCTCAGAGAAAGCGTGGCAAAGTTCAGCAAATGCAGCCTTTGTCCGCCACCTGGAGACCAATGGAATGATATACCCAACCTGGTTATGACTAACAGTTCGCCATGGAAAATGAATGGCCCATAGAAATAGATGGTTTACCTATTAAAGATGGGTGGATCTTTCCATGGCGAACTGTGAATGTCATAACCAGATGGTATATGTTTAGATCCTGAGAGCTTTCCGTGATTCAAATGAGAGTTTCCGAGGTCAACGACCGTTACAACAAAAAGATGTGAGGGTCTCAGCGTCACCGTTCTGAAAGGTGGTTGCGTGTACTATCCGGATATGGATTGAGGGGAGTCCCAATGAAGTTTGAGTGTTGTACCAGCTGTAGTTGTACTGTTTTCACCAACCACACACTTGAAAAGGCTGCAATTGCACTAAATTTCATACCATTGAAAGATCAGCCCTAAGTACCCATCAGTGCCCCAGTTCACCAACTTGTTGGGTTCTGAAAAACCATTGAGGTCCGGCCATTGGTCAGCGAGTTGGAGGAGAAGTGTGAGAAAAAAGAGCCTGAACCAACTCCCCACCTCTCCTCTCGAGGCGCATCAGCGGCTCGTTCTGGCGGAAGAACTTCTGGGAAACTGAATGATCTGAATGAGACTGAGATGGAAGGGGAATAAACTAGCCGTTTTTAAAGGGAAACTATCTATGTGTAGTAGTTATCATGTGTTGTCATTACTTGTCTAATTAATGATGGGTTGTTCTTATTGATGATGATGGCATGTTCTGCTATCAAATAAATTCCACAAAGAGCGAAGTGTTTGAAGGCCTGGAACAGGGGGCAAGGGGAAACAGTGGAGGAGTCCAAAAGGGGCAACAGAAAAGGGGGAAACAACATGAACCAACCGTCAATTCGAAAGTCCCAAACTTTGATTCCATAAATTTGGCCACTCCGAAACAACAGTCTCAGTGCAGGTGTGCGGTTGGACAAATACGGAACGAAGTTGGCAGTGCTTGTACCATCGGCTGCAATGGCTGGTTTGAATGACAAACACTCTCATACGATCTCATAGTCCATGGTGTTTCTTCTGATTAGTTTTGGACACCTTGGCAAAGAATGGCAAAGACACCTGAAGACTTTGTGAATGAACCTGGAACATGCGCAAGAAAATATGAGAAGGTGAGAAAATTGGCGGTCGATTCTACACCTTTCCAACTCGTTAGGTCAACAAGTTGCATGAGCTTCGACGCCAAGACGGTGAAGCCAAGGCGGGCAACTGAGGGTCATTTCTTCATGATCCGAAGCTCAACACATGTGGTCTTGGTCTTGGAAGCTGGGCAAAAAATGATACAGGATCAATTTAAAATTTTGTCTGAGGACCATATTATATGTGGACTACATATGGATTACATATGGATTACATAAGGCCTGATTTCACATTGCAATGATATGCTGGCCCTTCTGCACGGCTAGGTGATTTTGTTCGTGCAATTCGACGACCTGAAACGAAAGGCCACAACGAGCTGCTGATGGTTCTCATTGAGCTGACAGATTGGTTTCAGTCAGGAATTAGGACACATTATAATGTGGGTAAAACAATAATAACCCACCCAACTTGGGAATGGTTTATAACACCTATTTAACCCACATTATAGGACTTGACTATACTATACAAGTTAAGACTATATAAGACATTAGGATACCCCTGGGAAACTGATTGTTCCAATTTTCAGCATTGTTCAGCCTTTCGCATGAGCCCGCCAGGTTTGTTCTGCTCTGAGAGAATTTGGGATTCCTTGTACAACGCTCCAGGGTGGAGTCGGAACGCAACTTGGACGTTCGCAACTTTGACCCCTTTTTTTGTGGGTCATATGAGTCATAGTCCCCAAATCCCCAAGCAAGGTATGGGGCTTGTTTGAAAATAGGGGACCCATGGGTACCCACTGAATAAAGAATGGATTCCCAGATTTTTCCCAGATTTTCCCCACTTTTAAATGGGCCATTTCAGGGAATCTACTGCCCAGGCGTGCGGGGATCATTCGAGATTGGCAGAACAACCCGCAGTCCGAGACGTTTGTGTTGCTGCTATCATTGGCGCAGTCTGCTTCAGGTTGGGAATGCGTGTTGGCACCTTTGCTGGGTGATATCTAGTGATATCATCATTGGCAATTTATTATTGATATCAATGTCGTATATATATATTATATATATACACTGTATACATATATATATATACACTGTATATATATATATATATCAATCTCAATTCCAACCTGAATCTCATTTTATGTCAAAGTAGAACATCTTTATTTTTCTGGCTTAAAGTGTCCTTACTGGTTGGTTATACTCCCATCTTTGTTGCTGTCCTGTTGGGACAGCACTTGGGAGGTACCAACTTGACCGCCGCCAGCCATGTGGTCTTCCTACATCCCATGTTGGCACCGAATGCGGAGCGAGCCGTGGGGTATGAGATGCAGGAGCGAAGAAAAATGGTGACCACTACCCTCTGGTAAACGTTCACATAACTATGGGTTAAATCACCATGCTATTAATGGGAAAATCAACTATTTCGACTGGGCCATTGATTAACCACTAAACCATGGAGTACTTGATTGGTAATTTCTGGATCTTTAGGGTGCGTCGCGGCGCGTCCTCGTTTTGGGTCATGATCCAGTCACTACCTCCATATGGAACAGACCATGTTCTGCAGAGGCCATTGGTCGTGCGCGCCGTCATGGGCAAAAGCGCAGTGTGGTGCACGTGTGGTCGGTCGCTGAGTTCCCAAAGCAGCTGACATGCAGCTGACATGCAGCTGACAACAAATCAACGTTTTACGCTTCAACGGGATCTGTTCTTCCAGTCATTTCTGCTCAGTGTTTTCTGCCCTTTTAAAACTTCCTCCCATGGTTTTTGTTCTGCACATGCCCTGACTGCGCTTTTAAACAAAGGCGATTTGTGACCGCTGACACGTTGGAGCAGAAGATCACGGAGGTCCATCAGGGAGCTCTGTGGAGAGTGGAACAGGAACGTCAGGCACGTGAGGCTCGAAATGCAGCAGCCGAGAGCTGAGTGATGAATCTCTGAAACCAACGATCTGTGCGACCCTGATGTGAATTTTATGAATTTTGAATCCTAAATCATCTGAAAACATATTCTGCAACTGATTTGTAAATCATGATGCTGCGACTCTGTCTGAGAATCCTTGGTCGCTGGGTGGGAGTAGTGGCTTGGAGCCATTTGGAGTGGAATGTTTCCCCTTAAAATCTGGGGCGACCATTCCGTAGTGCGGGTCGATGGGACCGCATAGAAACCCCGGACGATTCTCGTCTGAGAGGTGTTGAAAGTTTTCGCTTAGTTTGCCGTCCCAGAAGGGGCAGCTGGGAGGGAAAACAGACACAACAGCTCCACATCAAGCAACTTCAAGGATTTTGCAAGAGAAGCGTGCTTTTTGGCAGTTGGAGAAAGCCTTCATTTTGCCAGTGGATATCTTCTCCTCTGGTCTTTTTTGGGCTCAAGATATCCAACCAAAAGAATTCTCAAGGAGATGCCGCATGGCAGAGGCTGACCATATGGGGCATTTCTTTCAGTTCCACTACACTGTATTCTCAAGTTCGCATATTATCACCACCTCGAAATGTTGAGGCGGTTGTTGGATGGTTGGAACTAAAGTCCCAGTTGGCTGATACTGGGACATCATGGGACATCGCAGGTTGCAACGGGAGCGACATCTAATGCAGGAGTACGGAGTACGGAGTATGGCGGCGGCTCAGAATTTCCATTTCCGCAGTGGTAAGAATGGCCCAGATCTTTGTTGATTGACAGGACCTGCCTCAAATGATGGCAATTCGGTGGCAGAGGTTGGATCTGGAGATGAATCTGGAGATGAATCTGATAAATCCATATAAATCCATATAAATCCCTCAGATATCAAAAGTTTGCAGGCTGTCGATGGGAACCGAAGTTCCAAGGGAGTTGAGCCCAACAAAGTCCTGGAGTCCCAGGCACCTGTGACATGACGACATTCACAATTTGGGCAATGGAAAACGACGGGAATTTCCCACTGGACCGACTTTCAGAGGTCAAAATGGTCAAAACACGTCGCCAGCTCCTGGAGGCCTAGTGGTAGTGGGATTTTTTTGGGATTTCTGATGTTGACACTTGGTACAAATTTCATGACCACATGATATTTCATCATGGAAATCATGATGTTTCATCATGATGTGATCAATTTTCATCAATTTTCATCAATTTTCATCATGATTTTTGATGATCACATGCAAAAAATACATGGATGATGTTCATCACCAGGGGCACAGCACCGCTGGAGCTGAATTGGGAGGCCTATTCCTCAAGAGAGGATTTCCATCGAGAAAAGCACTATGACTTTTGCTCGAAACAGGTGCCCAATTCAGAACAGAACAGTTCCAATATGTTCCAATTTGCCGCATATTTGGAGTTCTGCGTTGCAATTTCGCTTCGGAGTTCGGAAGTTTTTGAACTACTGCAGGTCCTGTCGGTGTACACGACCTTCCCACGCTTCCTCTTTCCACGAGAAGACCATCGCGGCAAGGAGCAGCACTTGAAGAGCTTGTGCACTGACAATCACAAGTCTTCATATTTCGTTCAACATATTCACATATATCATATAACTCAAATAACGAACACATCATTCATATCATATATGATCATATCACAGATGATTGATGCATCCAATATTAATATTACTTCAAATGTAACTCAAATATGTGCAGTCAACATCTGATTCAGTTTGATATGTCATGATATTTCATGATATTTGATCAGACTTGATCATATTTCATGATATGTGAGACCTATAAACATGACATGTCTCACCATTTTTCATGGATGGCTTCCCAGGAACTGCGCCGCTACCGGACGCCGGTGGCGCCGCTGGCACAGGCTTCGATACAGAGCGATGTGGCGATGTGGAGCCTTCCGGCAGGGGATCCACAGCCTGAAATGTCCGGCAGAAAACATCTACCCTCTGGTAATTTAACATAACTATGGAAATCACAATTTTTAATGGGAAAACTCACTATTTCAATGGCCATTTTCAATAGCTATGTTAACTTACCAGAGGGTACCAAAACATACCCTGGTTATCCCTGGGTGGTTTCAAACATGACTTTCATTTTCCATGTCATATATGGGATGTCATCCTTCCCATTGACGAACTCCATCATTTTTCAAGATGGGTTGAAAGCACCAACCAGTAACCAGTAATATACCATCTAATATAGCAAAATGATCTATATAGAATCTATATCTTATCCCTGGAGTGGTATGTCTTGCAATCATTGTGATGTTCACCAGGGGTACAAGCTTGTGAGCCATCCCGTTCTTGGTATCTGGATCAACGTAACTATAGGATTTCAGGTCCATGTTTTCTTTGGGGAACGGCCTGATTTGGGGCTGGTCTTGATGCCGTATCAATACAGAGGGGACATCAGCTACTTCTTTTGAAGACAGATAAGACAGCAGTGTTTCCACCTTTGGGTTGACGATCTTATGAAATCTTATGAAATCTTATGAAATCTTATGAAATCTTATGAATATCGCTTGCTTCAACGTCCCAAAACTCACCACAATCTGGGCTGTCCTGGGATATCCGAGGCAAAGAAAGACAGCTGCGAGACCCAGATGTCTCATGCTGTGCAGGCATCCCACCTGCAAACACTCATTTTGGTCAAGATACATCATGACTGATCATTGCCATATTCTAATTTAGTTATTCAAATATAACATGAACATGTCCATTCAAGATGTATATTCAATATGTATTCAATATGTGTTCCCAACCAATCTCGTTTCAGAATATGCTGGAATGGACTGGAACAGGCTGAGACCTCTGTGGACACGTTGAACGAACACGTTTCCAGCGTTTCCAGATACTCCGACTCCAAAGTCTCCAAAGGCAGGGCGAAGATGACTCCAAAGGTAGCAACGTTCTGTTTCCGTGACCTAGATGACTAGGGAAGTACCTGTTGAAGTGTGAAATCTCTTGAACTTTGAATCTGGAAAGTCTGGAAAGGGATCCTGAATGTTTCTTCAAACACCAGGGGAACTTGAATGAACTTGACATGTTAAAGCTCTTCGACCATGAGCCATACAGCATCATACAGCTTTTCACCTGCCAGGGTCGGTGCTTGTGACTGGACCTCCGGGACCTCTGGAACCACTGGAACCACTGGGACTACTGGATCCTGGGCAACGAAGTTGGGGATGTTCGCCGCGGTTCCCACGACTGGTTGGCCCTGAGGCGGGTGCGGTCAAAGGCGCCGTAGCTGGTGCAGCTTTGATCCCTTGATCTCCGCAGGTTGGGCGGCCTGCAACTGCAACGGCTGCAACGGCTGCAACTGGCGAAGATGCAGAGACCGAGGATGCAAGCGTTGAGGTGTGGTAGAAGAAGGTTGCTAGGTTAAAGGTTGCATCAATGAGCATATGGTTGACTTATGTTGACTTCTTGCATCCCAAAATTCAGCAGCAGTTCTGAAGGTTGAAGCGACAGCCAACCATATGCTCAATTTTTGGATGCAAGAACTTGGATCAAATGTCAAAACACGGTCAAAATGTGTACATGTTTCTCAAGAGAGGAACAACCCATGGAACTGACCAACCCATGGTGATTCCTCCAGCTCAAATGGACAAAAATCAGGGACTTTGTCAGGTGAAACCTTACAAGTTGGAAGCACTGCCGGCCGGGATCCCTCCAATACCGTTGTCTGAAACGATGTCTTTGTCACTGCTGGATCCAAATGTGCAACAGCAACAGCAACTTGAGGAGCACCCAGATGTACCCAGTGGAGTTGCATGTTTGTATGACAAGTGAGAATCAACAAGCATAACAAGCATACTGGTACCACATGGTACTACCAAATCTATCCAAATCTACCAATCAGTGCGGCCTTTCATTTTTCACCTGCCAGCGTCCAGGTCCCAATCGACATGGCGTTGCTGAAGCGGTCGCCTGCTTGGTCCTTTGGCCTCAATCGCAAAGGCCATCCATCGTCAGGTTTCCACTGGGGCCCGGACTTCTTCCAGTTGTTTCATATTGTGGAAACCTTAAGATATGTCATCAATTTTCATCATATTTTCTTGGTGTTTTGCCTTCCATTTTTCCATATTTTCCATATTTTCCATGTGACCCGCCAGGCGTCTCCAGATCCAAAGCCACGGATTTCCGAAAGCTTCGCGACGCAGTGGACTTTGACGGGTCGAAGCTCCTCGAAGTGCCGCGGCCTCGCAGCTCGCACGGCGAGAATTTTTAAACAGATGCGATCCTTTAAGAACATTTTTTCGCGGGAGATTTATTATACATATATATATATATACATATGTATATATATAAATATGTATGTATATGTATATATATTATATTATATGTATATATATTATATTATATTGATATATTTGATATATATTTCATGATTGTTCTATATATAGTACATATTAATACATTTGGAACTTTAATTTGTTTCAGATTTCAACGACCAACATTTGTTGACATTTTCAAAGAATTTCATCTTTCAACGTCTCGCAGCCGTGACACCCGGTCCGCTTAAAGCGCACCGGGCCTGCGGCCCCATGGATAGCGATTTAGCCTGTCATGCCATAGCTGGGACGGAATGCAGCATGGATTGAATTGGTATTGGATTCACCGATTCACCATGATTCATGCCGATTCAAAACCTGGGCCTCAGGCTATAGTATCTCTAGTCAGAGGTTTGATTAGTTGATTTTGGTATATTTTGGTTTTGTCATGTTTGGTTTTGAAGTTGCAGGGTGTTTTCTCTCCTGACCAGAGGCTGACAGTTCCGACGAACAGCAAAAAAGAGGATTTTTTCGCCTTCGATCACCGAAGCATTGCAGGGACATGTATCGTGGTTATCGTGGCCATGGGTTGCTGGATGCTGGCAATTTGGGCTCAGACTCAAACAGGTTGCGTGGCTAAATTAAACAAATTAAACCAGATTTCAAACATGTCTCAGCTGGAGATGCAACTTTTTGATGTAAAAACAACTAACGTGATCAGCTTGGCAGCATGACTGTGTTGATGTTTGTTGACGCACTTTCAGACAAACACAGACAAACCAAAATCGTGACTGGTTGATGCGGAAAGATAGAGACCGTGTCCGAAGCAAGCGTGTGCAAGGCATGGGAGTTGGTCGCAGACGCTTTTCAGAGATTCATGTAGGATATTATGGGTTTGTCTGAAAATAGTGTACCCCTACACCCAATGGTTAATGATCATTATCCCTACTAAATGGCTATAATTGGTGGTATACCCCATTTTCAGACATACCCTTATATTGGCACTGGCATATTGTCGTACCTCGTTCGCGAGGTGGATATGTTCGAGAATGACGTGGGTGTGTCTCCGCCATAGTATTTCCCAGTTTGTTTCCAATGGTCCATGGTCCAACATGTTTCGCTGCGTCGCGTGACTTGAGGAAAGATCCATGTCGGTACCAGCGAGGGCTTTGGGTTTGCAAGAAGGCTACTCACAGGACTGATTTGCGGCACAAACTGCCACGGTTTTTGTTGAAATTTTCTGCACTTATTTTTTTGACACCTTGGCGGTTCAATGAAGTTCAATGTGAAACATGGACCAGGAACAATGGGGTCCTTGGTGCAGCTTTGGAATGCTGGGCCCCAAGAGGTCGTAGGTTCTTCAGATTTCAACAGTTTGCTCAGCTGCCAGAGGTTGGTCCAGCAGGCGGTGGCGGAACTCAGTTGGCAGGTGGACCTCCCCGTTTCGTCGTGGGCCAACAGTGGGGGTTTAAATCCTGGGACCTAAAAAAAACTCCATCCATTTTTCCATCCGAAGCCGAATCCAAATATATCCAAATATATCCAAATCCAAGAAATTCTGGGACATCCATCAAAATCCATGAAAATCCATCAAAATCCATCAAAATCCATAAATTCACAAAATTGTGATTTTGCAAATTGCCAGGCTGATTTTCAGAGCCGTTTTGGCTCCAGGGATGCAGGCCTTTCCTGGCGGCCCATTGGCATGTCCCAGGTGCACGCCATGCCAATCCATGCTGGCTGTGGTAGATAGAGATAAGATAAATTGGCAGGTGATAAGATAAATTTACACTTAATTACGTATCAGATATGATAGATTCTGATAATTTAGTGATAGATACTGATAGTATCTGACAGTCATTACTAGTATAAATGATGAAATCAATGCTTTCAACCCCCACATGCATTGCATGTCTCTTGCGATATCTCGACTGTGGCATGTTGATGTTGATGATTCCTCTAATCTCGACTGCCCCTGGGTCAGGTCACCCTTCATAAAATCATCTGGTCCGTGGCCGAGTCTCACTTTTTTAAGCGATGTCATGCCATCAGTGGCGATGCTTCATTCGATCGGTGAAGCGGATGTGTATCCCCCTTTTAAGGCTGATCAATGTGATATCGAACGTGGGAGTGGAGGCGTGGAACGGTTCCTTCCGATCTTCTGAGAGAAAAGGTCACATTTCTCATTTTTTTTCACGATTGGATGCCTGGGTCATTTTGTTGTCCGTCAAGAGTTTCTGCACTAAAAAAACGGAAGCTCGTTCACTTGAATATGATTTTGCAGCAGAGACATGCAGATTGAAATGTGAGAAATACAGGCTACCCTCTGGTAATTTAACATAGCTATTGAAAATGGCCATTAAAATAGTGGATTTTCCCATTAAAAATGGTGATTTTCCATAGTTTTTTGTATGTTTACCAGAGGCTACTTGAAGCTGTATGATGCATTCAGGTTCTGACATCGCTCCACAACTCAAACATCTCAGCTGAGAAGTCTCGGGTGCAATTTGTGGAGGCACCTGGATGGTGATCGGCTTCAGGGCACCTTCGTTGAGATCCCATGATAAAAACATATATGGCTATGGATCAATATCTATTAATACCATTTTTAGTGGGATGAACATCCATTTACCAGCTATTTTGATGTTCACCAGGGGTACAAGGTTTTGACCCATCCCCATATAAAAACCATGAGTCGCCTTCTCCTCCTGTAGTTTCAGACATGACGAAATTCGAAGTCCTGCTCTGAATGGAAAAAACGAGGTTCATGCTGATGGCTCCTTGAATGGATTGAGCAGGCTGGAGCTGTGTGTAAATCTCTGTAGCGGACTAGATGGACTAGCAAATTCCACCAAAATCGTCTATCCGATAGTGGGGGAAAACAATGGGGCATCCCCAATTCTCAATCTCTACTCACACACAGTGGCAGCGGTTCGCTTTCCGTTCCAGGGATTCCAGGGCCTCTGAATTTGCAAAAGACACAGTCTGAGCTGATGAACTTTTTTCTCAGGGAGTAGGACCAAAGGAACATTTTTTCCTTGAAACCTCCTGATGTGTTGGTGGTGATGACACCGTGAGAGGCGGAGCTCAGCACACCAGGACAGATGTCAGACCTTTTTTTTTGCTCCCAAAAGGGCACTTTTTAGTTGGGAAATGATGATTAACCAATGGTTTCATGGGATTTTAAGGATTTTGAGGTACCCTATTTTCACTGATGGGTATACTAGAGTTACGTAGACTTACTAGAATCCTGCCTTCGAATTTTCAAGCCATGGAAGTTGAAATGACACGCTCCTGGAGGACGACTTGTCTCTGAAGAAGGCAGTCCAACAGCTTTCGCATTTCACTTTGAGTCAGTTTTTTAGCAACTGGACGAGTTGCGAAGTTGCGAAGTTGCTAGCTGTTTCTCGAAGTACGCAGTGAAACCATGTGAAACCTCCGTATTTCGTGGGTTTTTCCATGGTTTTTCCATGTATTTTCTGGATGAACCATGTATTTTTGATGTCCTTTGCTCAGCTCTCCAAGCCCAAGTCGAAGTCGAAGTCCACAAAGTCCACGAAAGCCACGAAACCCAGATCCGATGGATCCGATGAAGACCAGGCGCGTTTCGTTGGCTTTGAATGTCCCTCAAAAATTGATGAATTTACCCTCTGGTTATGTCAAAATAGCTATTGAAAATGGCCATTTATAGTGAGTTTTCCCATTAAAAATGGTGATTTTCCATAGCTATGTTAGTTTACCAGAGGGTATATCAATTTACACAGTGATGTGTGAGATACTTGTACTATCTTGTACTTAATGACTTTGAGATGTTTGTTTGGATGCATGAGCTGTTTTTGGATTAGGTGATATTAGGTGTCTAAAAACTGATGACCTCCCTGTATATGCAGAGACAGCACATGTCTTGATACATTGTATACAAAGAGATGCCTTTTTGGTTAGCAATCCTGAAACTTGATAACTGGTTTTGCTGGTACCTTTATGGTGAGATTGTTGAGCAGCTGTTTTGACAGAAAATTGAACTAATTATATATCTATATAATTCTATATATCTAATTATAGATTCAATATGATTTAATATGATTACATATGATTTCAATTAGAGTATTTTGAATCATTTCTTTTCACTTAAGCACAACATTTTCGCATCAAACAGTTGTGACTCCAACAAGGCTTGGCATAAACTTCGAGATCGGCGGGAAACCGAAGTTCCAGAGGAGGGGAGAAGTGTTACAACATGTTACAACTTAGTAAACTTACTTAAACTTACAAGAATTTAATGATCACTATGATATACTATGATATTTTTTCGTTATTATCTTTCTTGATTTGGAACATATTTGAACTATTACGTAATCACAACATCATTTACGGATATTAGATAATTGTGATTACTTTGACATACTTTGACATACTTTGACCATTGTTAGAAACATTTTCATGCTAAAACATATGCTCGCTGTATTTCGAATCACCGATGGCCAACGAGAAGCGACAGGATCTGCCCCTGTCCTCTTCTCATGAAGATCCCTTGTCTTTGGGCTGCTGGAAGAGGTCATGGAAGCCATGATTGAGGGGATTCAAATCAGCTCATCGATGTTTACATATCATAGTACTGATGTTTACCAGGACCAGGATGTTTATTGATGTTTACTAGACTATGATTGATGTTTACGTAACATATTTATTTGTTTACTGATGTTTAGTTAACTATGGTTGCGCATTGAGAAACTGGAAACCTGTAAGTTGAGGTACAGAGCTTCCTTTCAAGTGTTTTGCCAAACACCTGCAAAGAATGGAGTTTAGGGTTGCATGTTGCAATGCAGAAGCGTTACCAGTAACATGCTCTACGTTTGCGTTTCAGTATACTGTAGTATTTCAGCATATATCTGGGTCATACGCACAAATTCCAAGCATTGCGTGTTTGGATGTCTCAAGATCAACAAAAAACCCATCAGCTCTTAGTCAGTGTTCCAAAGCTTCTGCAGCTAAGGTTTGCTGCACCTAATCCCATGAAGTCCGCTACTAGACCGCAGTTTTGTTCGCGCTGGGAATGGCTGATGTTTAGCTGGTTCCAGCGGATGGTGGGAGAACAGGATCTACATCGATCTCCTGGATTTCTGATGAATTCCTTGTTGCTTAGGTTTTTTTTGAGATCATATCACAACATCATAAATGGCTCACATTTTTGAGATCATATGGATCACAGCATCTGACGGCAGTGCATCACATTTTTTTTTGGCTTTGGCTCAGCCCGGATCTTCACATCAGCACGTCGTCCTGACGAGTTCCAAGTCCCAATCTTTTTTCGATCTTTTTCGTCCTTTTTGCCATGGCTGGTGAAGCGGCAAAAGGAACCATGGGCATTTTCGTTATCTTCGTGCTGTCTCGTGCATTGCATCCCATGGTCATTGACTACTCCAAGGTGGATGGGAAGATGTTGTACTCCAAAAATTCCCCGGCCATCATGAGCCAAGTCTTCTCCATGCTCTTCGTGAACTTCCTGGCGTGGCAGGAGGAAGGCATGAAGGGTGTGAAGGCTTGCTGGGAGATTCCAAAAGGTGCTTCCATCTTCATCGTCATTGGTTTGTGGTATGCCTTTGGCGACTTCTTGGAGATGCTGTCCATGGGTGCCATGACGGGTGGCGTCTATCAGCTCTTGCTGCAGTCGAAACTTTTGATCACTGCTGTCATGATGATGTACCTTAAGGGCACAATGCAAAGTGCCTTGGTTCCGCCTATGTTTAAAGCATTTCTTGGCTCCCACTGCTGTCACTGGAAAACACCACGAGTCATAGGGTTGCTGTTACTGTATTTGCTATTAGTCGCTGTTGGCTGCTGGTGTCATCTGGTGTCGTTTGTGTCTTGCCGCCACGAGTCTCACGCACTAATTACATCTATAATTACTCATCTCCTGAAATGTCTCATCGAACCCATCCCAACTCAATCACGCCCATCGAACCCAGTGACTCACTGCCTGAAATCCCTCATTAAACCATATTTAAACCACATTTAAACCATATTTAAACCACGTTTAAACCACGTTTAAACCATATTTAAAGCATATTAAAACCCATCTTACCCCCATCTCCGGAATTTCCAACGCTCAACCTGCAGTGAGGTGACCTGCAGTGGAGCGTCCTTGTGGCTGCAACTTTGGCCATCAGCGCCTTCGTCATGGTGGATACAACATCCGATGGGGACGATTCGGGCATCCCATTGATGGGCGTGGCACCTCGGAAGTGATTTATTTGTAGCTACAGAATGCTACAGATAGATATGGATAGATATGGATAGATATGGATAGATTCTCAGTTTCTATGACATTCTATGAGTGATGTGGCAAGTGAATGCAAGTGATGTAGCCATTTGAAGCATTTGTTTGTGATGTTTTCTTAAGTGGATATTGGTGTTTGTCAGTGTTTGATGTTTGGTGGAGTGATCCTGAGGACGGAAACTGCCCGCCTTGACTAAGTGACTAAGGCCATGGTGCTGTTCAAGGTGGGTGTCTCTTGCTATGCCGCAGTGCTTTCCGATGCCAAGTTGAAGGGCTTCAACGACATGTCCATGTCTGCCAAGCTGTCCTTGATGTCCGTGGCTCGTGTCATTGCCTCCATTGCAATTGCTACTGTCATGGAGCCACAAGTGCAGCCATCATTGGAGTGGAAAGCTGCTGGATTCTTTGATCATTGGACCTTCGCGACCTGGATCGTGACCGTGTCCTTCACCTCCAAGTCTTTGATTACTCTCTACCTGTTGAAGTCCTTGGATGGTATCCAGAAGAACGTCGGTGAGGCTGGCCTCTTCTTGGTTGTGTTCTCGCCAAATGTGGAACTTCGTAGAACTTCATGGACCCAAAGTTACTGGATCCTTGGGGTCATTTGGGGTCCCCAGCACCCCACACGAACTTTCCCAAACGGTTTCCCAAACGGTTTCCCAAACGGTTTCCCAAAGACTTCCATAAAAAACCAGCCAGGCACTTGCGGTGATCGTCATCTTTGTGGGGCAGATCGCAGCTGGCTCTTCGGTCTTCGATCTCTGTGCATTTTTGTTGGCCTGTCTGGTCGTGCTCCTGGTTCGAATCTATGGCCTGGCTGGTAAGGCGGGAGAAAGCAGCTCTGAATTAAAATGACGCATTTGTTGAAGTTCAAAAGTTCAGTGGCAGTTTTGTTTGTTTAGAGACTGTATGAGATGTCTGTGTGATTGTTGCATGATTTCATTTGATGTCCATGGATTTTGCCACCATCTGGACTTGAAAAGCGGAATCCAACGCAGAGTTTTTGACCAGGCGAAGGTCAAATCGCCTGAGGCGGGCACCACCCCAGTGATAGCGGCCGGTAAGAACGGTAGCGATCTGAAAGTCATCAGCAATGTCTAAGCGTTTGACGTCTGAGCCATGAAAAAAGCCCTGTTCCCAGTGGCTTAGTGGCTGGATGTGCCAGATGGCTGGCTGGTGTAGGACTGTAGGAGTCAACGTTTTCCATTCGACGAGATCCGGCTGATCCCAAAAATTTGGATCGATGGAACTCCGAAAATTCCAACTGTTTTGCGCCCAGCAGGATGGCACTGAACTCGTATCAATCGAAGTGCTGAAAAAGTCTTGATGACTTGATAAAGATATCTTGATTTGGACCCAAGAGAAATCGCAATCCGGGAAAAAACGGTAGAAACAACACTATGAATGAATGAATCATTTATATTTCATTCATATGGGAGCCGTCCGTAAAAGCAGGTCACAAATTTATGAATTGATGCGTTTACTTTGCTTTGCGCGATTGCTAAAACCTGCATCGCGATAGGCTGAGCGATTGGTTGGCGATTGGTTA
>Ga0126342_10004593_pt1 | contig 23673 bp, 18 predicted proteins | sample Cyp1metagenome_FD_92528 | JGI IMG/M metagenome (GOLD analysis project Ga0126342, IMG submission 92528) | Coral microbial communities from Lord Howe Island, Old Settlement Bay, Australia - Cyphastrea 1 metagenome | ecosystem: Host-associated > Invertebrates > Cnidaria > Coral ...
GGATGGTGCCCCCCAGTTATAAGTTGGTTTATAAACCCCATTAACTATAGTTATATCTGCCATAAACCATAGTTATGGGAGTTATAAACCAACTTAGCTAACTATGGGGCACCACCTTGTAAAGATATAGGATTTCTTCTCAAATATCTAGATTCATCATGATTCATCCAGTTTCTGTTAACGGTAAGGCACTCTGCTGGTTGCTGATACCAATCCGCAGCTGGATTGGGAGGTACGGCACCAATCCTGCCGTGCTGCTGGTGTGTGGGCCCGGCAATAATGGAGGAGATACTCGGAAGACGGAGATCATTGGAGGAAAAGGTAACACATTCCTAAAATGACATAGATGTTGACATAGATTTGTTTGCACTTTTTTTTTGGTGTGAGAGATTTTGGGCAAATATGTCATGATGTTTTGATATGTTTTGCATGAACGTTGTCATTTGGCGTTTTGCACGCAGTTTCAGAGCACCGTATAGGTCCATGACACAACCTGTGCTCCCAGCTTCGGTCAAGAACCACCTGAGGATGGCTTGGTTGCTGCCAGACATCTCTATCATTTCGGCCCGGGCGCCATGTCATGGTGGATATCAAGCGGTCAGCCGAAGTCAAGAGATATTATGATCATGCGTTGGTTGGCAATTTCTATCCACTAAACAGTTGAAGGGAATGGCAGAAGCTGAAACCGGGCATAGCCCAACCGTGCCGATGGATTTCTTCAGGGTACCAACTTCTCAGATAATTGACCATGCCGTGTTTTGGTTCGTTGTGAACATGCATTCATGTTGCAGATCAGACAGAGAACCTTTTCCACACCGCTTCCAAATTGAACTTTGACAAATTCACTTTTCTACATTGACAGGATCCCAATAGCGTTTAAGAATGGTTAAGATATGGCCAATACGTCCCGCAACATATCAGCAACCAATTTTTTCAGTGGTTTGGTGGTTTGGATTAGGGATACCCGGTGTTTTTGTCACGGATTTTTCGCTGAGGTTATGCTCCACATGTCATCTATCCCAAGGCGAATCAGAAAAGTCAACTCTTCGTGACTTGGCGAGGTTCAACTTAGTGACTTAGCGCGGCTGGAAGGCGAACACTTGGTGAATTCTAGTGGAAAATTAGATCATGTCATGTCAATTACCATCTGGTTATGACTAACAGTTAGCCATGGTTTTTCGATGGCCCTAATCGAAATAGATGGTTTACCGTTTTTAATAGCATGGGTGGATTTTCCATGGCGAACTGGCAATGTCATAACCAGATGGTAGATCATGTCAAACAACATCTGAAACAAGATTCTTGCATCGATGGCGGTCTCCCATCAGGCGAGTCCAATGAGGTTTTGATGATTTTCATGACTTGCGAAGTGAAATTGAGAAGTTACAACTTATCCATTGATGACACATATGTTAAAACAGGCACCCCATGAGAACTGCTTGTTATATCATGTTATATCATGTTATATCCACATTCTCCACGGTGATGAAGCCCCTTTTTCACCCGCTTTAAAAGATTCCGCCCAGTAACAAAGCACCCAGGATGGGGGTTGATATCCTGATGTATCAACCATGGATATCTAGGGATGATATCAGAGAGAAGTATCCTCCTTTTCCGCTTATTGAACGTAGCTTTTTGGAAAATCCCATAGCTACAAGGTGGTGCCCGAGTTCGTTAGCTAAGTTGGTGCAAATAAGTCCAATAACTATGGTTTTTGTTGGTGATATATCTATAGTTAATGGGATTATAACCCATTTATAACTTGGGGGGGCACCACCTTGTATGTTAGTCATATCCAGAGGGACAAATTGCCGATGGTTTAGACGGTCTAACGACCGATGATCCTCTACCAGAACGCCGAAGAACTGACTTGGATGATTGGGTCACCCTAGCGTTTGATCAAAGATGGCTAGCTGGAAAATCCTCTAGAAATGGCGGTTGAAACGCCTTGTTGAGAAGTGGATTTTCGCCAAATTTGATTAGCAGAGGGTATTCTCACATTGTTCCATGCACGGGTTGATCGCGTCAGGTCAACTTGACTACGCAGCTGGCGCAACTGTCAGTGCGCCAAGCCGCCTTTCGGCCGCCTGAATTGGATTCTCCGTGGCGAAGAGTAGACAGTAGAAGCTCATGGATTCTTTTAAAGGTGACAATGTTGAGTGCATCTATTTGGGGTTGTGGAAGGCCATTTTTTTGCTTCCAGGATGCTAAAAATAACTGGCCCAAGGCATTCTCTCAAAAAATCAACAGCTTTGTTGTTCTTTCCAAGATTTGGGTAGGTCTGAAAGTCGGGGACACGGGATCCGCCCCCAAAATACTGAATAATAGTGAACATGACGGTAAACCAATGGCTTGAGGGGAGCAATATTTCAGACAAGCCGTCCATATCCGTCCATATTTTCTTTCGGATTCTAATCATTCTAATCTCACTGATGATTCACCCGAAAAGGGAACATCAATGATAAACATCTAGTGATTTCTTTGGGAAGACTCCAAGGTGGGGTACAAAAAACATCACTGCGGTGGGAGATTTGGGTGCCAGGTACCGGTAGAAGCAGCGCTCCCGGAGAACTTAGAGAGATACTGCGTGGTCGTGGATGCCATTGCCGCTTGCCTGCCTGTGAACAGAAGTTAATCCAAAATTTTCGTGGATCCAGTTCTAAACCAAGGCTGAAATAAAGGGCTGTTTGAAATAAAGGCTGTTTGGGATGATTTGGTATCCGATGGCCAAGATGATTGTCATTCAGATTGGCATACTGGCCGCGTTTTTTCATGGTCGAAACAATTCGAACCAATTCGACACATCCGTCAGTTCACGTTTCACAAGATGCTTTCCCAGGAAAATCTTATGATTCTCCGGCAGAAATGCCCTCCTTGCAACGCATCTATTCGGGGAAATTTGTCAAACGCGACCTCCCAACGACCTCACCAAATTAATGATGGTCAGTACCAAGAATCCAAAATCGCTCAAGAAATCAGCTTTGACTTTGTGAAGCATAAATCATCATTTTTATCCATCTAAATGTTTCAACATCCAGACAAATCCATACAAGGTGGTGCCCCATAGTTAGCTAAGTTGGTTTATAAGTCCAATAACTATGGTTTATAGGTGATATATCTATAGTTAATGGGATCATAACCCATTTATAACTTGGGGGGGCACCACCTTGTATAATTCCCCATTTTTCATGGTGATGCCTCAATTTTCTCCAGTGGACCAACCTGGCCTTGCCGATCCGGCGCCAGTTTGGATTCTCCTTCAGCGGTGCGGTGCGTGCACCCTTTGATGAGATCATCAGGAGCCTGGGGATCTGACTCAAGATAGGAAGCTATAGGTTTCGAAGATTTTATAACAGTTTCATGGGATTATAGATGTTTATATGTTAGAAGATAGTTTATAGATACCTATAGGTTTCATGGGATAAACAAAGATAGTTTATAGATGTTAATAGTTGATCAACATGGGGAAACCCAATTTGGTGTATGATTCTTGGGTTCACCATTGGTTTTTCATGTGAGCACCCCAAAATCGTGGTGCCCAATAAACCTACTGACCATGACTGGGGATGGTTTATACCACCCATAAACATGGTGATTTTCGAGATGGTTTATTATGTGCTTTATCACATTAGGTTTACCAGGTTTCTCCATCGGTTTCATGGTGATTTTTCACCAATAGGTCTGGGATTAATGTAGCCAAGAGAAAAATATGGGACCTTGGGACCTAATCATGGGAATTTCGCCCCAATATATGTATATGATTATATATGTATTAGTATAATTATGTATTTATTTATTTATCTAATTAATTAATTTATTTATTCATTCACTTATTCATTTTTATCGGATTTTGACAGGGAAACTTGTGATGAACCAGCGGCTGGAATGGCATACCATATATTCAGACAAAGCCATATATTATGATTTATCTTCCTAATGTTGTTGTTTTCCAAGTATTGTGATACCAGCAAACTGGAAACAACCCAAACGATTGGCAGATGAGGATCATCTCCACTTCCTACGGGATAGGTTCTGGATGGTTCTTCTTGGTTCACCAGGCTGGAATCTTCCCAGAGCCTCATGCCATGACTTCCCTCTCGTGTGCGACCCTGCCGCGACCATCAATGTCATGCATCAAAAGGTTTCGCAATTGATTTCTGGGCAGCCATTGTCAAGGAGAAGCCACCATTTATTGGTTCCATGCACAGTATCTACCCACACTGATTGATTGAATCCAAACCACCACCACCGTGCTTCTAACTTATTATGACTCGAAACCCGCGGGACCATTTTGGGATTGTCTCACACTTTGGAGCTCCCTTCCATGGTTTAACAGCAGCTTCCCCAGTTTTATACCCCCATATATGGAGGTTTCCTAAATGGGGGATCCCCAAAACCTTGGGTTTCAATACTAAAAGGATCTAGTCTCGGATGATTTGGGGGTACAGCGGAACCGTTAGATAAGAACCGATTAAGCATTTTCCAGCCTACCCTGGGGTTCTTAAGTGCTATAGGTGGAAAATATGGGAATTATAAATGAGGGTACCCTCAAGTTCTTAACGGGTTAGTTCTTAAAGGGTTCATATGGTGAGGGTTCTTAGTAATTTCCCAATTTAGAACTATGTGGAAATAGTGCCTCCGGAGACAGCTCTGCAAGCAGTGAATCCAAAACAGAGCAGCCATCCAAAACAGAGGCAGCACGGGCTGAAAAAGCACACGCGCCAACACATGCAGAAAGGGATTTGTTGCTGCGCAGCCGTAGAAAAAATAGGTCGAAACGTTAGATAAAAGGTTGGCAGACCCTAAGGCCAGAGAGCCAATAGCTCAGTTGGTAGAGCGTCAGCCTAGCAAGTGGGAGGTCGAACCCCTACAGGGCATCTTGCACTTTGTGGACCATACATGGTTTCAGCTTTAGCTTTCCTTGAGTTGTCTTTATCTGCAGCACATGAGTTGGATGTTCCCGCTCATGTTAAGGGGAAGAAGAAAGGAATCCGTCCAACCAGGTTTAAGAAAAATATGCAATCTTTGATCATATTTGGTATATTTATACCCGTTAAAGGGGAATAAGAACCAGTGCCTAGAATTCCAGGGTACCCTAGGGTTCTTATTTCAATTAGCTGACAGAAAGGGTTGACTCCAGCAATCCAGCCCCTGGTTTCACTGTGCCCTCCAATGACTTGGATGATGACTGGGGGTACCACCATGATTTAGGAAACCTCCATATGGGTTTGCCCCTAAGGTTCGTTGAACTTGAGCCACACTCCCCCCTGCTTTTTGTTCACAGCGCCCTCCAGGAGATTGTCTAGTGGTCCCCCAGTATGGCATCCCAACTGGCAACAACTCGGGTATCAGATCGGGTATCAGATCGGGCATCAGTTACTACACATCATCACAGCAATCTGGGATTGTCCGACATTTTTGTGAGAAACCTTCAAATCCCCGGCTGTACAGGTAGCACCATTTTTGGACAAACTCTACTACTGCCTTGTGGGTTTGCCTAAAAAGGAAATATCTGCGTCTGTCGACCGCCAGACGAACCACCATCGGAAAATCATAGGCGCCATAGCGTCTAGCTTCTCGGGCCGGGCAAGTGTTGACATGTTCAATCTTCAATTTCCGTTCTTCACATATTTTCAAAGGTTTTTGTCAAGTGAAGAGCGCATGCAGGTGGTAAGTTTTTCAATCATGAGTTGTTTTCAAAGATTTCAGACGGTTTCCGGCAACTCACTTTGCCAGGTCCCATTTTGTCTTCAAACTTCGTGGTGTTTCCAACACTGATGGGGCGACAAAATCGATGATTTTTGCCAGATTTACCATCCTTTAATCAAACGTGGCGAGGGCGGCTAGCTGGCAAATCCCCAAACTCACTGGAGGTTTTAGTGGGAGAATACTGTAATCAGTAATCTATAAATGTTTGATTGCCGCAGGGTAAGCAAGTTGAATAAGTTGAATCATCCGCCGAGCTAGCCAGTGAAAACCAAACAATAAGAAATGTGGGGACTATGATCCTGATGCTGCTAACCAACCAGAGAAAGTTGTCTGCCAGCTTGGCGTTGTTAAGAATCACCCAACAATACCAGCCCCCGTTTATTGAAATTCCTGCGCAAGGAAACCCGTGCTTAGTACGAATTATATAAATGTATTCAGAGCTTGGATTTGTGAGTCTTGAATCTTGGTTTGTTTGAACATGGGATGCCTCCAATTGAACATCAATGATAATCCTTCTTCTCAATTTGTGTGTCTTTTCCTGGATGTTCCTGATGTTTGTGCAGATTCAATATCATGTCATTGCTTAGGCTGTACTGTATCCTTCCATGATATCCTCTTTCTCTTTACCAACCAACAGTATTTTTCGTAAAGAAATCGTATATCCTACTTTCTTTTTCCCTATTATATTGTAATCATTAATTGCATGCTATTATAGTCCATCCCCCTAATATTAAACACCCCCATTCTATGACCCAAATATATGATTTCATGCCCTACTAAACCATACTAAACCATGGTTTCTAGGTGTTTTATATTAGGGAGCAGCGATTATATTGTAGTTTTGCCGAGAAATCATATATTTATATCCATTGTATCCTATTTTTATTTGTTTTCCTATTATCATTATTACTTATACAATCACATTCCATCATATATTTTAACACACACACACATATATACCTGTATATATATATTCCATTCTCATTCTTCACATAGATTACATATAAAATACATTCCTATCCTAGTATATTGCATGATATCCTTGACAAACTTCATAGGATCGCTCTCCAAGTTGAGGTCCTTTCCGTGGACATCCCTTCTGGATGGGATGTGGAGCAAGGTCCTCCTGCAGAGGGTGTGACCTTGCAACCAGGTGGCCCGAGCCGTGGTGTGCCACGGTTTTTGGATGCATTTCTCCTCGGGGTGTATGGATAAAATGGTGATTGGATTATCCAGGATAATCCATGTTTAATTTGATGATGAATGGAGATCATTTTAAGAATGGACAGTGACCCCAAAACGAAAAAAAACATGAATAACTAAATATATGAATGGCGATTGAATGGTGATTTAATCTTCATTATCATCTGGGTGACCCTAGAGTGGTCACTATCGTGGTTAATCATTTTAAAATGGTGCAAATGATGATTAATTATCATGTTTTGGGGTAGCCCAGATAACACAAGATGAAACCATCTTAAGTCCCTGGACATTTTGAGTGAAGGGCCTGAAGGGCTAGGAAAAAACAGAGAAATTCATGGCTGGGATGTAGGCGGCTGGAAGGTTGTTGATGGCTCACCAAGCCCTCCTTTATCAAGGTTAATAAAGGTTGATGCTGCTTGAAATCTAGAATCTAGAACATATCCGAAGAAATTATCGGAAGAAATATCGGTCCTATCAAGTCCTATCGTAACACTCGAAGCAGTGCGGAATTTCACCGCGCCCCGCAGCTTTGAGCCCTCCAGAGCGGTGGCTTGTTGGTAAGAAGAGAGCCAGGCCAACTCAGTCGCAGCCAGGCCAACCACTGGTCAACCACCAGAAACTTTGAACTTGTTTCCAGCAACAACCTGGCCCAGACGCTGAATGGTAGAGAGGACTACCCTCTGGTAAACTAACAAAAAACTATGGAAAAATCACCATTTTCAATGGGTAAATCCATTATAAATGGCCATTTTCAATAGCTATGTTAAATTACCAGAGGTCTTTTTTGGTGTGGTGACCTGGTGACCCCAATTGGGGGTCCAGCCGACTCCAGCCTCACCGCAGTAAGGGGACAATCCCACCTGCTTCCCACTTCCCCCGTTCCAAGCCACCTTCAATCCCAAGCTGTTCCGTTTTTGACCAAAAAACCCTCATCACAACCGAATCTCAAACATCCTCTGAATCTGACGTGCCAATCAAGTCCCCATTTAAATCATTTAAACATACTTCTTCACCAACCACAAATCGTTCACCAACCATTCACCAAATCTCCAAGACTGGCCATGACTGAGCCGCTGGAACGCAGTGACCGACGGCTCTTCTTCGCGGTGCTCTTTGCCCACGGCTACGCCCGGGTCTTGTCGAAGTTGGCCTCGGCACCGCTGGAGAGAGTCAAGGCACCATCCTATTGACCAGGATTTCTTGGGCCATGGACCAGAATAATGAATCGTCTCAAATAGGTATGTACTCAATCATAAACCAAATTGGGGGTGTTTTTTTTTTTAAAAAACTGGATTTTCCAGGTTATAGTAGATACTGTAAGTGGCTTCATGAACATATTATGATAGTTATAGTATTGTAGTATCCTCAGTAGAATCCAACAGCAATAGGGCCACCTAACTGATTTAATCACCGAAATATCATCATTATCATCATCATCGTCGTCGTCTCCTCGGTCGTCGTCGTCATCATTGTCATAAGAAATAATGATAGTAATACTGTATAGTAATGCATCATAATACTATATAATAATCATGCTAATCATAATGCTTATAACAATAATACTGATACTAATATGGTCAATAATAACAATCATCATCATCATCATCATCATCCTCATCCTCATCATCCTCATCATCCTCATCATCCTCATCCTCATCATGATCATGATCACCATCAGAATAATGATCATCATAACTTTTGCTATTCTTTTTTTGTCTATTGATGCGATCTTGGTTGATTCTCACCAATCCAATTGTAGATATTAATCCACGATAAAGCCCAGGCCCAGCCTCGATTTTTGTTGGCGAGCTTTTGGGTGGGATTTTCAGCCCGTTTCTGTGATTTACTAGGGATAATACCCTCTGGTAAACTAACATAGCCTATTGCTATGGAACATGGCCATTTATAGTGAGTTTTCCCATAAAAAATGGTGATTTTCCATAGCTATGTTAAATTACCAGAGGGTAGTCTTGGATAGGGAACTCTCAGATTGGGGCTATCTGAGTTATACCTGGCTTTACAAACAGGGTTACATCGCGATTACGAAGAACTTCGCGGATCCATGATCTACCCTGGGCCATCGCCCTGGCATCAAACAACAGAGGACCTACCGGAGAACAACCCATATGAGGTATCTATCAGAGTGTCATGTAAACACACTGGGTACCCTCTGGTAATTTAACATAGCTATGGAAAATCACCATTTTTAATGGGAAAATCCACTATTTCAATGGCCATTTTCAATAGCTATGTTAGTTTACCAGAGGGCAATTAGTCTTCCAGCATTTTTTGGACGTTTGATGAAACTCAAGTGGGGTTCATGAGGCTTATAAACAAATTGACTGCATATGGGAGTGAGTCCAAAGACGATTTTTTACATCTGCACAAACGCATACACAGAAAAGTGGCCATTTTGACTACTTGGGGCTGGGGAATCAGGGCGGCTTCACTTTCTGCAATTGGGGTGGGAAGCGCGGCTCGGCTGAAGCCAGCTCATAGAATGGTTCTGTATTGGCTTATCCACATCAACCATTACTTAGATTATAGTTGTATACAATCTAATCTAATTCTAACACATCCCAAGCAAGCAAACCCCCAACCCCATGATAAACTCCTGACTTGCTATGAATTAAGTTTTGATGGTAAAACATCAAATTAAGATTATTTCAGATGGTTAACCCCCCCAGTGTTCACAACAAGACTCTGAATGTAGACTTAAGTTCACATGCTTGAACCTCCATTCTTGATGCTCAACTCCAAATTTTATCGATGAAAACCACGGTTTGTTTTTTCCACGTTTTTCGATCTTTTTTTCCAACGGAAGCTTCAGCGCCAGGTGTGTTTACAGGTAGGACTTCCAGCAGGTCAACCGGGACTCATGGCCACCCTCCAAAGCCTGATTCGAAACCAAGGACGATGCGTCAGTGGTGCGAACATTGGGGTGGTTTAACAAACATAAGGAACCAATAAACATCAACAAACATCAACAAACATCAACAAATAACATCAAAAAACATCAACAAGCACCTGATTTTGTTGGGGTATTCAAAAATCCTGATGTCATCCACGAAATGTGAACGACTGTTAGTTGGTGTAAACCCCATTATTTTGGGCAGACACTGACAGGGATTCTACAGATATTTCCCTAACGATTTCATGTGTCGTTTTCGATCGTTCAAAGTTCACTGGCAGGAATCTTGGGAAGATTCCCGAATTTGTGTTGCTTCAACACAAAGATATTTCATGAAATTTCATCAATTTTCATTATATCCCATCATATCCCAGTTATATCCCCACTGTATCCTCATTCTTTCTTCGTGGACGAATCGGCCATGAAAATCCTCCATCCCCCGTATCGGTCTCAGCGGCCGCAGGATACCGCGGGCTCTGGAGGGGTTCGGCCACCCACGCGGCAGCGTCGATCTTTGGAGGCTTCGCGCGCTTGAGTGCACTGAGGAGAGGGGAAATATCCTCTGGTTATGTCAAAATAGCTATTGAAAATGGCCATTAATAGTGGATTTTCCCATTAAAAATGGTGATTTTCCATAGCTATGTTAGTTTACCAGAGGGTAGGAGATGGAATATGCTACATATATCAACTGATGGGTATTTAATCCCACAAAGTCTCCATTAATCTCCATTAATCCTCATTAATCCAGATGATATGATGGAATATATAGCTATATCAACAAGATATTTGGAGGGATGAACATCCATTAACCAGCTATTTTGATGTGAAGAGAAGGGTTTTTCTCAAATACTGCCCAGCTACATCAAAGGAGGACCAGCAAAACTGGGGTGTTTTTCCTAACTATCCTAACTATTCCTAACTGATATAAAATGGCCGCCCATTGGTACAGGATGCCCATTTTCTCGTCGTTCGTTCGACAAAAACATCACCGATTTTGATCGGACGAGGATTCCCATCGACTACCTTCTGGTTATGACTAACAGTTCGCCATGGAAAATGGCCCATAGAAATAGATGATTTTCCCATTAAAACCTCCATTCATAAGGGAAAATCACAATTTTTAATAGGTACACCATCTATTTCTATGGGCCATCTATACCATGGCAAACTGTTAAATAACCAGAGGGTAATACTTTACAGATGGCTCCTCGAAGCACCAAGCAGAAGACTTCGGATACAACGGAGAAGTTTTTTGTGGAGAACTTTATCAGAATCAGGTGCCGGATACATCTTGAACAATCTACATTGAGAATATGACATAATATGACCAATAAACATGGGCATATCTAATATCAAAATTTTGTTAAATGGTGTTATTTGACAAAATATCAACTATTTCATGATCCTATCAACTATTTATTGATCAAACATGAGTCAAAGAATGAGATTTCTGCCTGAAATGTTGATTGGAACCTTGCTGAGCGCCGAGGATTCAACCTGTTTTCCCCTGCGTCCCCTGGGTGTGTCCTGGGTGTGTCCTGGGTGTGTCCTTTTTGTTCTGGGTCCCCTGTTTTTTCTTCAAGGCCGCAGCGTCAGGACAACTCAGATGTGGATGATGCCGGGTGGCAATCGGCATTACCAGGGCTTGGAGGGCTATGTGCGTCGCTGCTCCTTCCTCTACATGTCAGGTGTGAACGAATGTGAACGAAGCGCGGGAACCGGGGCGAGTTGTCCTGGAAAGGGCTTGCTGATGTGGTCCATGTGTCAAAAGCGGTGAGCATCCGCCAAAGGCCGTTGATTTGACACAAACACACACAGTGAATAGTGGACACTAGCCAAGTATGAAGTGGTAACTGGAGTCAATTAAACAAATATATATATATATATATCTATATCCCCATCACATCTCCATTCCATTCTCAAATCCCTTCGTTTCATTCCACCAACCTTTTTTAAGTCGCCAGGTGCTGGCGCGGTGACCTTGGTCTATCCCTTAGACGCAGCCTACACCTGCCTGGCGGCCGACTCGACGGACCGCTTCCGCGGACTGCGGCACTTTCTTTCGACGACGCGACGGGAGCACGGGCTGCTGAGCCTCTACCGCGGCCTGCCGCTCTGTCGCGTGGCGGTGTGATGGGAAAAATATGGAAAAATGGGTCGAGATGGGCTTGAGATTCACCGAAAATCGACGATTTCCTTTGGACTTGTGAAGAAATTGGGACAATGATATGGCATTTAAAGACTCCGTACCTGAAATATTCTGGGTTACAACTTGGAACGTGGAACAGCAACATGTTCGTGCCCAGATCAACAAACTCCGGGGGTTGATAGCAAACAACCGACACAGGCGAATAAATCTTCCCCAACAACACCCAGCAGTGCCAACGGAAACCCTAGATCTGATATTATTTATTATGTACCCTCTGGTTATTTAACATAGCCATGGAAAATGGCCCATTTATCATTTATAGATGGTTTACCTGGGTTTACCTATTAAAAATGGTGATTGTCCATGGCTATGTTAAATAACCAGAGGGTATATATATAAAAAATACACATATAGTATATAACCACCAAAAAGATAGAAAGTTGGAATTGGCGAAATGTTCATCTGATGGTGAGATATGGTGAGGTCTCGTTGAGCTACCTAGAATCATCTCACTCGCGAAGGGGATATAATGTTTCACTGTGGTAAGATGTGTAAGGCCGCGGGCTACCAAGTTTTGTGAATTCGCAGCCATATAACAAGTAGACTTGGCTATGCAAACCATAGAAAATGGATGCAGACCTGTAGAATCCTGTAAATCTGGCCCCAATGGAAAGAGGTAAGACATGGTAAGATGGTAAGACTATACTCATCAATTGCGTATTCTATGACTGGTTTGGCCCCCGCCCATGATTCTTTCCATGTGCCTTGAAGAACTCACTGGAGATGCAGAGCTTTTCCCAGAAAAAAACCATGGAGTTTCGCATTGGTTTCAAGACATTTTTCCACTTTTTACATTTGGTGGAAGGGAAAATCAAGGCAACCCCCCCCATTTCCTGTAGATTCCATGATTTCCCCCTGATTTTTGAAGATTCCATGGAAGATTCCGGGGCTTCCTGCAGATGTTCCACGAAAAAATCCGGAAGCAACGGAGGTCTGGTGACAGCCTTGCCGTACATCTGCATAGCGACAGGACTCCACGACCTGTTGGCGCCGTGGTGTCTCAGTTACGACCTGCTGGGTCTGGGGGATGAAGATTTCACTCTCTGACTCCGCCAATCACAAGGGTTCATGATGGTTTATGCTTTTTTTCTTAAATCAATATTTTTACCAGCAACAATCACTAGTAAGGCTTGGTTCACCATCGATTTTTCCAGGGTGACTTAAATAGGAAGGTCCACAACGATGAGTTTTTTGAAATTTATGGCCCTGTGGCCCTATCCAAGTGTGGAACATCATGTGGAACATCATGTGGAAGATGGATTTAAATCGCTTGAATGTTTGATGGTGCTAGTATGTGCTAGTCAGATATGATGGAATGGGATTGAACATTGCACAGATGGGCTATGAATACTTGGGCGAAATGCATTGCATACCAGACATGCACAGGTATTATGCAATTTCGGTGAATACCAGTTGAATGGGTTCAGTGGTTTGAGCATGGGATATACATGAGATGAAAGAACCCCTTGTATTGGCTAGGGGGTCATCATTTTAAGAAAAATGGCAGTGCTTTTGACAGCATTGGAATGGAAAAGCTGGCAATACGTCTCCAACATTCGCACCTTTAGGTATTGGGCTGCCTGTTTAAATGACTCACAAGAAGAGGTTGTTTGAAATCAATGCTGATATCTAAAGCCTTTCAATTACCCATCTTTTAGAATTTCTGGAATGGCCCATCTCCTTTGTTCTTTCCCCCCGTGGTTCTGGAAGAGTTCAACAGTTCCATAGGAGTTCTGCTTCCTGCGCATCCCCAACGCCCTAGAGGTGGGTTTCTTTGAGATATCTAAAGCCTGCCTTGGGTATATCTTGGGTGTGCAGTTCCAGTTCTAACTGGATATACCACCATAGTTTCAGGGATTATATATTATATATATGTAAATCTGTATTTTTCAACTCCGGTGGTCAAAATCCCAAGGTTAAAGCAATGTTCGCCATGTTTGACAAACCCTGGCTGCAAATTGGAGTAGGATTCGTCTCAAGGCCTCCCCGTGACATGAGGTTGATGAAGCAAATGGGCAATCCCCCTTCAGTGGATCAGAAATCCCTGCAGCCGGGTGAAGCTTGGTTGTGGGGTCTGCGGGGTGTTGGTTGGCCGTGTGTTACTATGTTTATAGCATCTGGCTTGATTATTGGATTGTTGTAGTCTGATGATCGCTAAGTAGCATAATCGGATTGGAAACGGGTATTCGATCATGGCTTATTTAAGGGGTCGTACTCCTAGGTAAATCTTGGGAGATTTGGGATAAACAGGCAATCATGAGCCAGTTGTTTCAAGTCCCTAGAATTGGACGGGAAAATCTACAGGAAATGCCTATATTTGGGGATAAGAACCCTGGTTTCCTGTAGATTATGCCCTGAGCCAATCCCTTAATGGAAAGGTCTTTGGTCACATTATTGGGCTTAAGAATCCGCACGCAAATGAGCAAACATTGAAGCCTGGTGAATTGCTCAGTAGACTCTGTTGGAAGTGAGAGTCCAAGGCCTGTTCTCATTGGGCATCGAAGTTGGTGAGTAAAATCTAGACACCACTTGATGTACTGTATCAGGTGTGTTTTTGCGGCCCTGAAATCAGGGATCATAGCTTCAAATTTTGGCTTTAGGACTGCAAGGGTGAGATCTGAATCAGTTTCTCTTGATCCGAATTGGGATCATCAAAGCGGCTCCACACTGAAGTCTCGAAATTGGCCTGGATCAGGACCTCTTTTGGCTCGTGAGACATGGAGCACCTGCGCATTTGTATCCCTGGCCCTTCCGGCATTTTGCGATGGATGAACAGCTGGTGTCACCAGGTCTATCCTGCATTTTTTGGAGTTGGATGCCCATGTTGCTTGGAGTAGATACCCCGACTGTGCGTTTGTTTAAACTTTAAACAAGGGAAACAACCCAGCAGTCGGTGGTTTTTCGAGCATCATTTTCCCCACATTCCGCCAGGAATTTGGTGGTGGGGGCCACTTCGGGCTTCGTGGCTCAAACAGCCTGTGCCTCGTGAGATGTTTTTCAGGGCCAAGGTTTGACGGGCTACATGAAAATCGTTGTTATTCTTTGATTACCCTCTGGTAAACTAACATAACTATGGAAAATCACCATTTTCAATGGGTAAATCCACTATAAATGGTCATTTTCAATAGCTATGTTAAATTATCAGAGGGTATCTTTGATGTTTTCCCTTTTTTCGCAATCATTTTCATGTTATCATATGTTATCTCATGAACATTGTCGCAAACACTCCGTATAAATGCATCAATCTACATATGTCATCACATGTCCTCATGTTAGAAATTGGACTTGAGATGTTTTTTGTGTTATTGTTGTCCAATGTCCTTATTTTGGTGGATGAAATTCATTTGTTTCGATGCTTCAACAATCTCGGCGTCAAATTTCAGCTAGGCCACCTATCCGTTGGACACGCTCCGTCGGAGGCAGGTTGAAGCCCGTGAAACCAATTCCTTGGATCCAACCAGTTCGTTGGTTGAATCATTGTAGAACATCAACATTGAAAAAACATATTCCATGTTGAAGTGAGGATGTTTTAAAGAACTAGCCTAATATTCATCCAAATTCTATCTACTCCAGGACGACTATACCTCTTGGTGGCTGGTTTTGATGATTTCTTTACCCACAGTGGTTTGTTTCGTTGGTGCTTGCTCTGTCAGATTTTCGTACCCAAGGGTCCTCCTGGTTGATCGAAAATGACCAGCATTTTTGTCAACTGATATGTTGAAGAAAACGTTTGTGCCACGGTCGAAAGTTTTTTTTGACAATTTCCCCTAAATCAGGGACGGTCCTACCAGCATCAAGGGGGGTTTAATGTAGCAATGATTTTTGGATTGCCAATATGATTTTAGATGACTGGGAGGGCCATGACTATCCCCTTGGGAAACTTGACCATGGCACTTTTCTGGCGTCAAACTTGGGTGAATTGCTCTTTTTTGGGGGATGGACATGAATGCATTATTAGGGATTCATATACCTATCAGAATTCCCATTATGGATGACAACAAGCCATATACATCCATATACCATGTAACTTGAGCCTCGCAGCCCGAGCAGCACATATATTTTGGCATTTGTTTGGGCTACCGTCTGGCTATTTGACGTAGCGAACTGGAGAATCCCCGTTTCTTTCATAGGTCAATCATCATTGTTATCATCAAACTAAATGGGCCATGGCTTGCATAGCTATGTTAAAATAACCAGAGGGTGAATCTATCTATAGTTTATAGATTAATTATAGATTACTGTATATATTATATTCCCATATATTCCACATTTTTTTTGTTTTACCCTCAGGGTTTGCTGCTGATCCAGGTGGCAACACACTTGTGCAGGCGTGGGACTAGTGCAGACCAGTGCCCATGGAGGATCATCCAAGGGTACCCCCAAATCAAAATTCGACCAGTATAGTGAAACCCATACATATGTGTACATACATATATAATCATGTATACATATATATATATATATCTAATATATATATATATCTAATATATATATATATAATTATATATATCTAATATATATATAATATACAATATACAATATACAATAATATATATATATATATATATAAATGCATATATCATATACATATATATATATATATGTCCCATTGAGTTTCCAAACCACATGATAGCAACTGACGTTCATTTCTGCAGGGTGGAGGTATTTGCTTCCACCCTACCTACAGCAATGCTGGCCCAGTTTAATCGGTATCCCATCCCTCTGGATGTCAAACAGCTCCAACAAGGGACCTCAAATCGAAGGGAGAATTCAACATCAGGGGGATACGTTTAATTATTATTTTACCATCTAACCATCAAACCATCAACTTTTCAGTTGAATCTTTCATCAATTCTCTTCCCGACAGCAGAGTTATGGATGTTCATCTCACCACAGTCACATGGGATTTCATAAGTTTTAACTCATGCTGAAAACGGGTTCACCCCAGCTATTGATACTTACTTATTGAAGGAAGTTCAGAAGTCAAACTTCCGACAATATGGACAGATGGAAAAGCAGAGGTGGGAAGAGTCAGAGAAGAGAAGAGAAGAAGAAAGAAGATAAGAGAAGAGAAAGAGTCAGCAGAAAGAAGATGCAGGTGCGCGAAAAGTTTGCAAAGTCGCGAAACACGGTGTTTTTCCATGTTTTTCCAATGATTTGTGGCTCCGGAGGGTCGAAAAGTGGCTCGCAAAAGCGGCAGGTGCAGAGCCATCAGGGGAGATGAGAGATGAAAAACTGCACGCCTTTGTGGCGCAAAACACATTTCCAAGTCAAAACGTACAAAGCACACCACCCCCGGAGCACTTTTGGAAGATGAGATGTTCAAAAACTGCACGCTGTTGGCGGGAAGCACATTTCCAAGTCAAAAGGTACAAAGCACACCAACGCCAGAGCACTTTTGGAAGTTGAGATGTTCAAAAAGCGCTGTTGTGGCGCAAAGCACATTTCGAAGTCAAAAGTGTTAAAGACTGACGGGTTCGGAGCACTTTTTGAAGTTGAGATGTTGAAAACGTGCACGGCGTTGTGGTGCGAAGCACATTTGGAATTGAAAATGCTAAAACGTTCAACCGCACCACGCTGCACTACACTCCAACAAAACACTACAACTACAACTACAACAACAACAACAACAACAACAACTTCTTCAACTTCAACTTCGAATACATTACAGCTACAGCTACAACTTCAACTACGCAACAGCTTTGCTCCAGCTTCGACTATGCTACAACTACAGCTACCACTACCATTACGCTACAATTAAAGCTGCAACTACAACTGCAACTACGACTACGACTGCAACTGCAATTACAACTACCACTACAACAACAGCTACAGTTACAACTACAACCACAACTTTAACTGTAACTTCAAATGCGCTACAACTACAAGTACAACTAACACTACAACTACACTATAACTACACTGCAACTTACACTACAGCTACACTACAAGTACAACTACAACTACAGCCTCGACTTCAACTTCAGCTGCGCTACAACTACAACGACAACTACAACTACCACTACCACTACACTACACTACACTACAGCTACCACGGCCACTACCACTACCGCTGCAGCAAACTACAACTACAACTGCAACTTCAACTACACAATCACTACAACAACCACTACAATACAACTACTACTACTACAACTACAACTTCACTACACTGCAACTAGTACTGCAAGTACAGCTAAAACTACACTACACCACGCCACGTCACACTACATTCAGCAGTTGTGGGTGAGTTGACCACTGCAACCACTCCAAAAAGCACAGCTCCAACCACCTTTCCGTCCATCAGTGGATTCGCTCTGCCATCCATGCGTCACAACAACTCGCCCCTCCTATAGTTGTCTATCCTGGAAACTTCCGCCACCGCCTTGTGCGGTACGAACTGGTAACTGGTGGTTGAGGAGATGAATGCCGAAACCAATGGAGCTATAACTACCCAGTTGTAGGTGTTCAGCATTATCTAATTTTGAGCAAATTTGGGTAAACCACCATATTAGTTGCTTAAGTTCCCTTCAAGAGAGAAGCACGATGTATCTTGTGATCAGTCATGGTAAATGCCCCAAACAAGTCTACACAAATCCGCATTAGTTGGTTAAACATCCACATATAGGTTGGTTGACCCCCATATTAGTTGATCTAATCCCCCCACTTATACGTGTTTTACTTAACTACTGTGGATGGAAGAGATCCTGCACCACCTTGGATGGTTGAATTCCTACAGATAATATCAAAGAATGGGAAAGACATCTATCAACTGGTGATTTCGCAACCATCCACCCTCTTAACCACTATCAATCATTATTAACCACTATTAACCACTATTAACCACTATTAACCACTATTAACCACTATTAACCATCAACAGTATCTTCACTTCTTCAGCGTTTCAAGCCGATGCGTCAGGCCGGCGGAAAGACATGCCGGAGTCCCTGAGGGATTGTCCGGGGACCCGTTTCGCGAAACGGGTGACCTCAACAGGTTGGCCCCAAAGAATGAAGGGCATAAATCATAGGTTGATATACCCTCTGGTAATGGCTGACATAGCTATTGAAAATGGCCCATAGAAATAGTGGATTTTCCCATTCAAAATGGTGGTTTTCCATAGTGACGTTAGTTTACCAGAGGGTAAATCATAGGTTGATATATGATATGTCCCCACTAGTTAGACGTACACAAAATATAAGATGATATAAGTATTCTATGTATATATGATTAGATATGCACATTACCATGGGTTTTTCTCCATGTTCAATCCGGGGTTGATTTTACCAGATGTTGGCGCCCTGATAACCCAAGGTGCCCAAAGGATCTACGCTGAAGGCTGGAAACTTCTGGGTGGTGAAATCCAACTTTTTGATGATCAACTCCCATTTTGTTGCTAGTCATCCTGGATCCTAATTTTAGCTGGTAAAATCTCAAATTTGGGTGAACATCACCGGGCCAGTGAAATTCCAATTGCCAACCAAAGTCGTCATTCCATGGCTGACAAGTCACAATTTTTCTGCAGGTGGCCCCACGAGTTTTTACCGCGGCTTGACGCTGAATTCGCTGAAACTCTTTCCAGAGCTCATGGTGCCGAGACGAATAGGATGTGGCCAGATGATGCCCATGGGGATTTAAGCATGGAAAGGGGTTATTTCCGCATAGAACATGGGGTTTAAACATAGAAAATGGAGGTTTAACTTGAACCATGAAAATGTGGAGTTTTTCCGTCAAACTGTGAATGAAATCATCTGATGAATTTGTGCGCAAAACCATGCATGTAAACGTCACAAATGGGCAAGGTGAGCATCCCTCTGAAAAGGTTTATTCGTTTCTTTTTGGGAGGCCCGGGGTACCAAGGTTACCAGGCTTGACTGGAGATACGTGAGCCCAGAGGTACTCAGCGGAGTGTACTTTGTCATCAATGCGTCTGGCAATTTCGTGGCTTGAACGCGATCAATTCTATCAGGCGCTCCTTGGGTGGAGGTCCCCCCAGTGGGTAAAGAAACCAGTTGCTGAGTGATAAGAGTTGGCGTGTCACGTCCCAGAACAAACCAGGATTTGAAGAGTGGCACCGATGGTTGTTGATGACCCCACGACGATGGGTGACGTGGTTTTCTTTGCTTTTGAGTTGACGTTTGGAACTGGTTTCATGACTGAAAATTCCACTGCATATCTCCATGAGATTCCAGGTTCATCCAAAGCGTCGGGGTCATCAAGGTCCATCAATGCTGCAAGGTGTGACGCGGCAGCGATCACTTTGGTGTTCAGAAGCGCTGAGTGGCGGATCATCCCATGTAGCAAATGCTCTTTTTTTTCTGGGGGAATGGTTTCCCCCAGTGATCAATTTGGACCAGGATTCCGGCACAACAATTTTCGGGGGGATGATCCTGCTGATCCCTATGAGTTTTTTTAGATCCGTCAGACGGATCTGTCTGCGACCTGTTCCAGGCATTTGTAGATGGGATCTTGGTTGTAGTGAACCGTGCGTTCAGGTGTACAAAGTCTACACCCTATAGATTCAGTCGATGCAGAGCTCTGTGTTTTCTCGAGGATCAAAGGGTCGCTGCAAATCGAAGTGCCAACTTCACCCCGCAAGGGTGGATGAACATCCCATTTGATCACCCCGAAAATACTAGAAAACAACTGTGGCTGAAATATCATCGCAAATGTCTCCGCAACCATAGTGGGATGGAAAAACACCTATAAAATCGCAGAAATGACTAGCAATCTTGCAGAAACACCCTGGAAGAAAACCTTGCTGCCAACGGAGGCTCTGGCAATCTAATGTGGTAGGGGGACATGTTCATTTTTGATAGTTAAAATGCCCACCAGGTTGGATGACACCGGGGACAAAAAACATGACGCAGGTTTCTTGATCTCTCTGACCGCTCCCAAGATGTGTGCGGCACATTTCAAGGGTCGCCACTTTTTGGGCGGTCGCTTTGGCTCGGAGTCCCAGCGAATCTTCCTGGGCCATGGGAGCGTGAAGAGTTGCGACATTCTTACACCCATCACCCAGGAAAATTCGAGGTTTTGCAACCGTTACTCACAAGTAGCTAGAACTTAGATGTTTTTTTTGGTGAACACAAGGATTGTCAAAGAATGTCTTGGAAAAACCAGCCGGGGTGTGAGTTTCCGACCTTTCTAACCCACGTCTAAGTGTTTGACGTTTCTATTGTGTTCGTAATGAAGAAATCCTCCGATCTTCAATGTCTCAGAGATTCTATCCTACTATCATCTACTATCACCAGCAATATTACCCCTGTGAAATACCAAATCAGCATTGGCATTTCTTGCTCTCAAATTGTTCGTAAAAAGAAACAGGGATCTTTACCTAATAGCAACATAGACAACGGGGACATTGTTAATATTGGCTGAGTTGTCCAACCTTAAGACTTTAGCACCGTTTTCTTCAGACACGATCTCTTGAATGGGTGATGTTGTATCCAACTGATTTGAATTTATTGTTGATCTTAATAGAAACATAATGAACCCCAATCAACATGTTCATGTACACCATTACACTAATGAATGACGCAAAAGGGAAACATACACGTTTTGTCAAAAATAGCGAACGATTGACGGTTTCAGCTTCAGTTGTGAGAAGTTGGGTTAATTCTCATAGCAACAACTACCAGCAAATACGAGCACCAAAAACGCAAACGATGCTTTTGAACTGTTCAAAAGATGCACGAAGGACATAATGAAATTCAACACCACCAATCAGATCCAGCCAGTTGACTCAGTCGACCAATACCAGCACCCAGCACTGCCAGATATTACACTACCAACATTTCGAGAATGAAAAACGAAGAAAATACCAACAACACCATACTCAGATGTGGTTGGGGCTTAGACACAAATGTGTTAAGATGTGTTAAGTATCCATAAGGCAGGTATTCTATGATATTGTGGCAGAATTCCAACGATACGCTACGGGGATGATTCCTAAAGTTAAGGTCCACGGTTGGTTACTAGTTAGGGTTGTATATGGGTTTGTCTGAAAGTGGGGTGTACCCCCAAATGTTATCTTAATGGGGAAAATTGATTGAATATGGGATTCTTGGGTAGCATATTTTCCGACAGAATATGACCTAGTATATCGAGTTAGTGCGTGGGTGGCAACTGGGTGTTCCCACTACAGACATTTCTCGGAAACGCGTGTGCAGTTCTACTTATCCCGTGGTTATGCAAATCCGAGGATGAGTAAAATGCCCGGTTACCTTCTGTTCACATGAATATAGCTGGGATTTGTGGCTGTCCCTCCAACAACATGTTTTTTCTTGTCCAATGGAACATCCTTTTTTTTATGGAATATAATGTTCAAAGGAAGTTGGGAAGCAATCTTCCGAGTCACAGATGACTTTTACCTGATGAAGGGTGGTGTGGGACTTTACATCCTGCAAGGACTTAGGGAAGTGGTGACCTAGGGAAGTGGTGACGAAGGGAAGCGGAGACCTGGGAAGTTGGTTGCATGATTGCTGTCATGTTTTGTTGCCATGTCTGTTGAGACATGCGGATTAGCCATGTCATGCTGCAAAATGCATTGCGATGACTGCATGAACGTTGCATGGGAGGAAGCCGGAGCACGAAACGTTGTGTTTTTCTGTGTAAAGTGGCTGCAGCCGGCGATGAAAGGTACATCGAGAGGTTCCTTCTAAATACGTTCCATCTGAGCAGCCCAAACCCAATTGCACATGGTTCCCCGTCCCTAAAATATGTTCTTTGATATACCATCGTATTCTATAACCCAGACCCAATAATCGCCACGGAATGGAATAGGTAAATCAGGCACGGCCACCAAATAGAAAATGCTCGGAGAACCCCCCCCGACCGGCCAGCTTTGAACGACCTGGAGCGCGCCAACGCGGAGCTGGGGGCCCTCCTGCCTCAGCTGCGACAGGCCAGCAAAGATTTGGCATAGTAGGGCATAGTCCACGGTTATTTAATGGCATAATAAGGGGAGCGGTAACGGGATAGTTAAGGGGATAGTAAGAATAACGGGGCGACAATACAATACATAATTGGGCAGAAGGCGATAAACAGAAAGAAATAGTTTCGGGGATAGGAACAGATAAAGAGGAGCTAGTTAATGGATAGGTAATGGGATAGTCCAAGGGGATCCACGGGGTTATGCCGCCCAGGCGTGTCAAGGCCTGAGCGTGGTCCGTGAGGCGCAGGCCCAAGGGGTCTGCGCCTCCGAGCTAGTCCCCGGCCACCTCCCAAACGAGGAGGTGGAAGCACGCCACGGGCGGCTTTATGGCCACGCCAAAAAAGGTCGTGCACCGAGCCCGGACGGCGAGGCACCGGGCAGGGGCCAGGATGTTGTACCGGACGACGCCTTGCACCCCTTGGCCCGCCCGCGGCAAGCACCAGCAGCTGCGAAATGGGACTGGGTGGGCACGAAAGGGCGCGTGCGGGCCCAAGGCCCCTGCTGGCGGCCATCGTGTCCAAGTCCCGACAGCTGCAACGCAGGTGCAGGGTGCCCAGTACATCTGCGGCTGCAGGAGCAGCACGGGCGGGATACGGAACAGTACCTGCGAGCAATGCTCGCTGAAGGACCGTTCCATCCTTTCAGCAAGCATGCGAGCCTCAACGAGGTCTCGGCACGCTTCGGGAGAGATGTTCCGGCGGACTA
>Ga0126342_10004594_pt1 | contig 23669 bp, 30 predicted proteins | sample Cyp1metagenome_FD_92528 | JGI IMG/M metagenome (GOLD analysis project Ga0126342, IMG submission 92528) | Coral microbial communities from Lord Howe Island, Old Settlement Bay, Australia - Cyphastrea 1 metagenome | ecosystem: Host-associated > Invertebrates > Cnidaria > Coral ...
AATGCCAGAAGATTTGCCAGATAGAATGCCAGAAGATATGTCAGATAGAATGCCAGAAGATTTGCCAGTAAGAAAATGTAAAAATGTCACGGTGGGGATCACACGAAGTAAAGTAATTTTTTTAAATTTTTAGAAATCAATACCGGCGCACATGTTTCAGTGCTTCAGTTTCAACATTTCGCATGACATCGTCGTGGTGGCGACTCTTTCCTGGCACATTGGCAATCATTGGTCCGCTAGGTGTGTGATATGAATAACCTGCGCACTCTGAAGAAGAGACATATATACCCTCTGGTAAACGAACATAGCCATGGAACATATCCATCTTCATATGTAAACAATCTATAAATTGGACCATCTATACCATAGCTAGTGGATGAATGATGATACACCATCGCCCCTTGCAGGTTGATTTCTTCGATACCCAATTGTATATACCCATAGAAAATTCTTTTGTGAAAATCAGAAAGACAGTGATTTGCCATGATTTGCCACTATTTCAATCTATTTCATACTCCATTCCCGCAACAAAAACGCTCTCTACCCTTCGGTAAACTAACATAACTATGGAAAATCGCCATTTTTTATGGGTAAATCCACGAACTAAATGGCCATTTTCTATGTCGCAAACTGTTAGTTTACCAGAGGGTGAATTTTGAGGGCTTGTCATTTTGTGGATGGAATTACTCAACTTCAATCCCTTCAATCTCGATGTGCATCCTGGTCGTTGCCCTACACTGCCATCCGCGCTTTCCCTTCATTTGCGCACACAATCGGGATGAGCGCCTTGAAAATGAAGGGCTCAGGGATCTTCATGAAAACTATGGCGGACTATGGATCAATACCTCAAAAAATTACATATATTTGTTAGGGGGATGAATGTGATCTTCACATCCATAAAATTCCATAAATCCCAGCTATTTTGTGAACAAAATAGGGCTAGAAAATTTGGTGAACTTCTCATCCCCACAGAAGTTGGACTAATCCTGAGACTTCAGGGTGTGACGATCCAACGGGACGATCATGGTTAGGATTCGGGGAATCATCCCCAAATGGCCGCAAGATTCAGGTGTGTGAAATATTATCATTTACCCAGATACAATATATATATAATGTTGCATGAAGACAAATTGGACAAAGCAAAGTCAGCAGCTGATACCCCCTGGTAAACTAACAGTTTGCTATTGAACATGGCCATTGAGTTCGTTGATTTACCAATTAAAATATGGGGATTTTCCATAGTTATCTTTGTTTACCGGAGAATGTATGTATATATATATATATACCCTCTGGTTATCTAACATAGCCATGGAAAATCACCATTTTTAATAGGTAAACCCAGGTAAACCATCTATAAATGGGCAATTTTCCATGGCTATGTTAAATAACCAGAGGGTATATATAATGTGTACATACCTCGGTTTTTCGCCGGTTTATTTTTTGAGGATGTGATGGGTAAAAACGTGCAATGTCCCAGTACAAGGGGTCATTGTCATTGTTAAGTTGGATGCCAACTAGGGGTTAAGCATAATTTGACAAACATGATGTGTATTTATCGAGTTAACTCCCTTTTTGGATCTGCAACACCTCTTTTGGGTAAACCCCAAGTCACATTTACAAATCCCCATGTTTGGATATAAGTTGTTTTTGTTTTCTATTGTTAAACTGTATTATTCACATAGCCAATCATTACTTATATATGTTGGCTAATAAGTTATACAGCATGGCTAACAGCTATCCAGTACTATATAAACCACAGTTATTTTTATCAATTGAATACCAAATTCTACCAACTAAGCAATTATTATATATAACCATTCAGCTCTTATTATTTAATATGATGAACCACAGTTCTATATTTCAATGCTTGGGTTTAAGGGAAATAATAGAGTAAACAAGAGTTTTTACCATGAAATATGGAGGTTTCCTAGAACATTTCCAAAAAAACAATCCAATGAATATCAACTAAGCAGTTGAATGATACCAGCGGCATCAGACCTGAGGCAACGCGCGCGCCCCTCTCTGGAAGATCGTCTGGAAAGTGGGGGCCTCCTATGTGGCCGCGATGCGTTGGCGGGAGGAACGGTCTTAGCACTGCAGGTGGGAAGTGTGGAAAAACCCGTGGTTATTGGAGATGTTTACTGGGTTCTACAGTGATTTTGCCTAAGAAATTGGATGTTGCCACCCAAAAATGGTGTGTTCCATGGTTTACCACTTGAAAACATGGGGACGTAGACCAATTGAGGGTAGAACACGGTGAACTATGTGTAACTAGGATAGCTTCATCCATTGTTGAGGTTAGATTCATGTCTGCATTTACGTCAAAACCACCCAGTTTAGTATTCTTGCCAACGTAGAGAAGCACACCACTTCAACATATTGAAGCTGAAAGCGGTCTGTAGGGACAAGTGCAAGAAACCAAAATTGGATCCTTTTGGAATCAATTCACTTTCCTGACATGTGTGTGCATGCAAGTGTCCCACCAGTCACTGCCAAAAGTTTCCTCAGATGTAGCTCTAAAGTAATCCCATCCTTGCATTTGGCCCTCGATTCCATGGCGTTGCAAGTCTTTCACGTGTTTGAACAGAACATGTCTAAGCATTGAACCTGCCTAGACACTCATCACCATTCACCATATAACATCAATGCTAGGTATAACATGGTATAACTACTTCATCACCATTCAGAACGCCATTCAGAACACCATTCAGAACACCGTTGATCACCGTTCAGAACACCGTGTGCCTTGAGGTTTCCAAAGGAACGCTCTGTGCATTGACCAACTGCCGTACCACGGTGAAATGGCCACAGCAGGAACGGATCTCGCGAGGACATTTGGTGGAATCCTTGGCCAACCATTGGTCAACCACTGATGGACGTGGACGTGGACGACTGGAGGGGTTCATCAAGGACAAGAAACTGGACCCCTTCCATGTGCTGGTGGGAAATATCTTTCAGGATGGGATTGGGCATGGTATTGGGATGATATTGGGATGATTTTGGGATGGGGGTGAGGGCATAAGATATCTTAAGAGGAACATTGATGGTGGCGTTGTATGGCTTCGGAGCGAAATTTGCGATGCAGTGTTTCCCACTGTTGGGCGCTGCTTGATGACTTGTGCCAGATGTTGACAGCATCTCACCAGAAGGTTGAATTTGTTGTGTGCTTAGCTCATTGAGGTTACCTTTGTACGTAATGAAATCATCACTTTCAAAGGAAGACAACCAGGGCCGGGAGATCAAAATCTAACACTCAAAATTCATGTACCAAATTACGCCCAGGTGAAATGCATCGAAGTTAGAAACGGACTCCGAGTAAAAAGACCAGAAGTGACCCCTAGGCATAGGCACCCAGCAACTTTGTCCTGAAACCTCACCATTTCAGCATTTGTTCCGTTTTTTTTCCGAGGTTTTGAAACCAAAAAAATGCCAACGATTCCGAGAGATATATATATATATATATATTATATATATATATAGTATACTCAGATATCATCCTGTTTGCAGTGAGTTTTTCCTCATTTTCATTTTCCCATTTTCCCCCATGGTTTCCCCATGGTTTTCCAGGAGTCCCCAGAGATGCACTACGTTTGGAAAGCCCCGTTCGAGGAGACTCCGGAGACGGCTCCACAAAGCTGTCGCTGGGTGTCGGGCGGAAGCGTTTGGAAGCATGGCATCTTCGTGATTTCCAATGAGTTGCTGGGCAGAAATCTGGATTTTCCATGGTTTTCCATGGTTTTCCTCTGAGTGAACTAACAGTTTGCTATTGAACATTGCCTAAATGGCCTATTTAGGTGATTTACGGATTTACCCATGAAAATGGTGATTTTCCATAGTTTTTTGTATGTTTACCAGAGGGTATTTAGCAGACTAGGGCAATCTTAGATGGGTAGAAACTAATCCTTTAGTCTTTTGGTATGGGATTATTGCGAACCAATTCAGCTGATGTTTTTGGGATGTTCAGATGGCTTGATGAGTTGCATTCCCAGTTGCAGACTGAGTCTTCGAGCCTGATTTCGTGTGCAGAAACTATTGCAAAGACTGGCTTTAAAAGATTCATGAATCTGATGAATCATATTGAAACTGACAAGTCTTAGACATTCATTTGATAGCATATACATCATCTGCACATGCATACATATATATATATATATATATATGTGTGTGTGTATGATATGTGTGTATGTACAGGACATGTCAGTGATGTAACATAACATCCACAAAATCAAGAACGGACAACAGCCTTTTTTCGCTAACCTCCATCCCATTTTTGTCGCCATGGCCGCTCGGTGTGATCGCCCTGAGCATCCGAATCCTTTGTTCCAGCGGGAGACGTGGATGAACCTCAATGGGCCATGGCAATTCGCCATATGTCCTGAGAAACTGCAGTTTCCTCCGCGATGGGAGGGCACTCTTCAAGCGCCATTCTGCTTACAATCGCCTTTATCGGGGGCACTGGATCAGCTATCAGCTGAGCGGAAGATGCACCTGGGATTGCATGGTCCTCCATTGGCTCCAGGACTTCCAAAGAGAAAAGCCTTGTGGTATGCCAAATCCCTGGTGCTGCCCGCCGAGTGGAGCTTGGAGGGCTCGGAGGTGTGGCTTCATGTGGGCGCCTGTGACTCATATGCGGAGGTCATGGTGAATGGAAGAAGTTGTGGCACCCACCTGGGGGGAAATACGCCATTCAGCCTGAATATTACCTCAGCACTGCGAAGTGATGGAACTGATGGAGAAGTGAAGATCAACATCAAATGCACCGATTCCTCAAGTGTGGATAAGCCAGCTGGAAAGCAGCTCTGCAGGCCAGGAATCTACAAGGGCAAGGGCAATCTCGGGACCCTTTATTCAAACATCACTGGCATTTGGCAAACTGTCTGGTTGGAGGCCCGTTCCCAGCAACACCTGGCTGGTTTGCAGATGGTGGCCAAATTGGAGGAATTGGATCAGTGGCATCTGGAGCTGCAAGCAGAAGTCGCCACCAAAGCTGGGGAAACTGTGGAACTGGTGGCTACTCTCTTCACAGATAGAAGCTGTAGAGATCCGATTTGTCAAAGCTCCACATCGGTCAATGACGCCAAGAACGTGGCCCTTCAACTCTTGGTGCCCCAGAAAGAAACGAAACTCTGGTGCCCGGAAAATCCGCATTTGTATGGTCTCCAGCTACATTTGCAGAACCAAAGAGGGGAAATGGTGGACAGGGTCACCTCCTATGCTGCCTTGAGAAGTGTCACCTGCCATGGAGACCAGATCTGCTTGAATGGAAATCCTACTTTCTTGCGGCTGGTCTTGGATCAAGGTTACTACCCCGATGCCTGGATTTTGCTGAGTCAGGGGCCAGGGATGATTTTCTCGAAAAATCCACCGGTTAAATGGAGAATCTACCGAATCTACCGAAATTGCACAAGAATCAAGCTCCTAGTCATTCCTAGTCATACTTCAATAATCTTCAACATGTGATTTCATATTTTTCCGGCTTGGCAAAATTTTCAAAATCAAGGATGGCTTGTGGACAGCCCCTAGTTCTGATCATCTGCGACAAGACATTGTGCTGGCGAAAAAGCTGGGCTTCAATGGTGCGCGACTCCATCAGAAAGTCTTCGAACCGCTGTATTTTGCACATGCCGACGAACTGGGCTTTTTGGTCTTCTGCGAGTCTCCTGGCTGATATCTGCTGATTTAGTTTGCAGAGTAACTCAGCATCTTTTTTTTTCCAATTGGAGCCACCAAAACTGGGGAAATCTCAGATGGTAGAGGAATGTTTAACAATATATATATAATGTCCCCACATGATTTCAATGTTTATTGTGTTGATATGGTTATGGGTCAAAACTCTGGCACCCAAACGGTACCCCAAAATAGCTGGGATTTATGGATGTCTAATCCCCTATTCATATGTTAATGTCATATAGGATCTCATAGGTTAATAGGTTTTGACCCATCCCCATATCTTCTCTCAATGGATTGGTTTCAGGGATTGTTTTTCAGGAAAACCCTATATTTAATGGGAAAATCGATGGTTTCCGGTTAAGATTTTCCCTTAGATCAATCCATTGTGATTCTCTTTTTAAAGCTGAAAAGATCAACTTCGAGGTATCCGGATTGGAACGGTGGCTGGTCCAATCGCTGGCAGGTCTCGTCAGCATATCAAAGTTACCTTATGGAGGAATGGGCAACACTGGTGAGACATTTGCAGAATCATCCATCTATCTTGGTCTGGGGCATTTTCAACGAGTTCGGCCCCAAAAACGGCTGGGATAGACACCATGGTCCGGGAGGAGGCTTTAAGAGACGCTACTCTGCCGAAGAGAGTGAGGCCAAAATCCAGAAGCATAAGGAGTTCGTGCAGCAGACCGTGCAGCTGGTGAGAAAGATGGATGGTCAAAAGAGGCCCATCCATGACTCATCTGGATGGATTCATGTATCTACAGATCTATGGAGTTTTCATGACTATGAACAAAAGATAGAGAGGTGGTCGAAAATCCTCTCAGATCCCACCAAGTACCTTGATGGTCGGCAAGGTCAGCCATTGCTCGTTGGGGAGTTTGCGGGTGTTGGATTTGACGCCGGTGGGCCATATGGCTTCAATGACGAGAAATTCTTGCCGGGCTACGTCCAAAGAGGCTACGAACTGCCTGCCACGGCAGATGAAGCCTTGTCGCGAATCCATGGCTTAACAGCAGAGATCTACAAACGTGATCTCTACGCTGGCTATTGCTTCACTCAACTCTATGATGTTGAATATGAAAAAAATGGTCTGTTGAAATACGACCGCACACCGAAATTTCCACTGCCCCAGCTGCGACGGATCTTCGACGGCCGCCTTCAGACCGGGCGATGGCGAAAGCTGCCAGTTCTGCGGGGCAAGCGCTGCAGAAAGCTGCGGCCCTTGAAGTCCCGAGCCCTTCGGAGATTGCGAGCCGTTCGATGCGCAGCAAGGTGTGCAAAAATGTGGCTGCTGCAGATTGCGGTCTCGGGATGTTTAACGGTGTTTGCCTTTTGGCATTGAAATATTGCAAAATATTGCAAATGAAGGCTAAATCTATAGTTGTTTGGGGCATTTGCGGTTTTTTTCTGCACTGAAAAGCTCCTTGAATGCATCAAACATGGAGCTGATTGAAGCATTGGTGAAGTTGTAGGTCACATAGCAGGGTGCCAATTTGGAGAGATCCAGAGCTGCAGCTTTTAGGGATTTTGACATGAATTTCCCTGCCAAATTCTTGTCGGAAACTGGCTTGTTGTCATGACATGGTTTTTTTTCATTTTTTTCTGGGGTTTCAATATATAAATTCAATAGAAAACCTAGAAATTAAAAGTTGGGGATTGTTATTACATGTTTCTACATATGTTTATACCATAAGGGCTCATTTTGGGGAAGGTTGATTTCCCCATGACTGCCATGAGCTGCTTGGATTTCAGGAATCCGAGCTATGGTGAAGCGTGGCCAAAGTGTCAGTGGCTTCAACAAGAGCTGAAGAATTTTCTGGAAACTTTGCCCTCAACAGCTTCAGCCAGTGATCTACATGCAGGTTTTTTGGATGCTGGTGGATGGTGGAAAGTTTGGGTGGTTTGGGGGTTGGCTTTTTTGGGGCCAAAAACGGTGCGCCTTTGGTTGCGGATGCCAAGTCTGACATGACTATGTTGATCTGCAGAAATGATGTAGGAACTTCAAAACCCATAGGATCCATGTATGGTATATATACATATATATGCTAACATTGGGGGTATATTGATGGTAAATGTTACTTTATATAGCATACATGGATCCTATGGGATATGGTTTTGACTTTGAAGTGATGAAGATCAAGAGCCGGGGATTGTCTTGACCAGCCTTGGATCAACGCGTTGCATTCCTGGGAATTGAAAGCTCACGACGCTGCTTTCATTATGGTTTATACATGTTTATACCAGTTATATATCCCTGAAAAAAATGGATTCCAAAATGGGGTTGGTGTTTTTGGGGCCCAAATGGCGAGTTGAATGGGGAAAAGGGCGAGCTTAACCAATAGATTCAGGCTATTTGATCCTTTTTTGAGACAGACCCGTAATCCCCTAATTTGGATGATCCGTAGCTTCAAGTTACACCTGCCACGATGTGAATCAGCACATTCTGGCGGAGATTTGTCGCCACAGCCATATTTTTCGTGGTAAATCATAGCAATGTTGCGGTTTGTCATTCACAGTTTTTGTCGAACATTTGCAGGAAAGTCATGGAAAGTCCCCAGGAATTTGGTTTAAAACCTTGGTCCTCCTCAATCCCACCCCCCCCGTTCCCCCCGTTCATGGTAAACACCCGCATGATGGTATTATCTGTGATGTCATTCCCGATATGCACCATGGTTTCCGGCGTGATTTTATGAACGTGGGAAGGGATATTCCATATGATAATCTCGGCCCATCCTAGTAAAATATCACAAAATATCTCAATACTATGGCTGAAATACCCATGAAAATCCATGAAATCATGAATTATATCCCAAATACGATCCCACGACATCAGAATGTTCGATGGGTAAACAGGTAAACCCCAAAGGGTACATAGCGCTCTTGGATATCCTAACATCCCATTTTTAATGGGAAGGGATACCCTCTGGTAAATTAACACAACCATGGAAAATCACCATTTTTTAATGGATAAATCAACTGTAACTGGCCATTTTCAATGGCTATTTTGACATAACCAGAGGGTATCCCATGTTTTCCCATGAAAAATCCGAAAAAATCAGGCCTCGCTTCGCTGATGTCGCGCTATGATGTGCCCAAAGTGATGCCTCCGCAGCGGTTGCCCAACTGGTTTCCGGCGAGCATCGAAGCTTGGAATGGAGAAAAGGGGGCGGATCCTTTGAGGGAGATCCCCAACCTAAAAATGGAGTTAAACCGTTTATACATGGGAAAACCATCAACAGGTTTTCCAATCAACTGGAGAGGATTTTTTTTCACATGATGTAACATGATTTGATGATCAAACGACCTGATTTGGATATCAAAATTGGAGAAGTTCATGGCCCCTGGGATTTTAGCATGGAACATTCTTACAAATTCGGCTCCGAGAATTTGAAAACATGATGCGCCTGTATCACCGGTGCGGGTTTATTGATGGGTATAACTTTATAATATATTGGTTATCAATAAACCCAACTAACCATGGTTTATATTACCTTATATTACCTTATTGACATCATGGTTTATAACTTTATAACCATGCTCATCACTGTAATCACCTCCATAGGTCGGGATATAATCCCCTTATAGCCTTATAGAGGAACTGCAGCTCCAAGTATTCCGCCAGGAGAAGATGCTCCACTCTGGCCCTTTCTGCCCCTGGCGTCCGGAACTTCAGCACTTCGGCACCGTGTCGCAGCGCATCCTCTTCAATCAGGGACGAGTGACACACTACTACCATCGTTCCACCAACCTGCCCAGCGCCAGGGACACCAGGGACACCAGGGATACCTTGGGTGCTGCAGCACCATGTGCACCCGCGCTGGGAGAATGGCAGGAGTTCCAAATCTCCTGGGACCAATCAGAGCAACAAGTGGTGCATCCCAAGCTGTGATGGATATCCCATTGCTCCATGGCTATTTGGATTGCAACATGCACAACAAAAATGGATGATTTTGGGCAGGCTATTTGGATATATTTGGATCAGTTGGGGGTTTTGGAGACGACCCTAGGCCCTCTTGGGCCCCTTTCATCCCTCTTCACCATACGCGCCTCCCATTGTGTTGATGGATCCCTGCAGAAGCAAAAAGATGGTGGGTCTCTGGGAGTTCTCAATGAGACATAGGAGAAGTTTTGTCATGCAGGCTGACGTGAAACTGATATTTATGTCGCTTATGACATCATACATCTTATGACTATCAAAGATACCTTTAGCTGGATGCTAAGTATTCCCACCGTGGCTGTGCTCATTTCGAAAAAAATATGGAGGAATTCACCAGTACATCTGGCTACTCTACCCTCTGGTAAACTAACATAGCTATAGAAAATCACTATTTTCAATGGGTAAATCAACTATAACATTGCCATTTTCAATAGCAAACTGTATGCTTACCAGAGGGTATACGGTATACCTATTTTCCGAATCTGCTTTCACCTTCATCGAATCCGGCTGTGTTTTTTTTCGCACCAGGTGAATGACATCACCGGGAAAGATTTGCAGGCGATGTGTCTCAGGGGGGAATTCCATGAGGCTGATGAATGCAAGGAGGTTTCCACTTGTGATCCATGAAAATGGATGAAAATGGTGCATGTATATATATAATACATATATATAATACATATATATATATATAATATATAATATATATATATAATATATATAATATATATAATATATATAATATATATAATATATATAATTTAATATAATATATAATATAATATAATATAAAATATATCACATATATATATATATCTCTCTCTCTCATATATTCTCCAAATGACCATTTCAATGTGGAAAATGTTTGAACATGTGCACCATCACCATCAATCACCTATTGGAATTAGGGGTATCGTTGTCTCAAACAGGGCCACATCAGTGTTCTTCCTTCTCAAAAAGTGGCGATCACATCCTTTTTCTGATGTCCCTTAAGCCGCGAAAAAAACGGGATCGGTGAATCGGTTTCACATCTCATCACCTGAAAAAAGCGGGATCGATTTCACTGGTCACCCTGGATCTCAGTGAGCCAATTTTTCAGGTGGAAAGAGAAGATTTCAAGCTGCAATCCTTGATCGATGCAAAGCTGAATGACTTCAAGGCCAGGCACTTTCGGTAGCTGATGACTGCCCTTAGATTTTTAGATTTCACATGATTATGATGGGAATCTGAGTAAAATATCGGCAAATCTACCTTTTTCGTTTACAGCTTTTTACAGGGTTTTTGATTGCGTGCGTAGACTTCGAAGACGCAGAGTTCCATCTCGTTTTATCCAAGTTCATGACCAAAACCCAGCCAGATCCAGCCAGGATGAGATTAACGACATCACAGAATCGGCGGACAAACAGCAAATCATCGAGGAGAAGTTGGCTGATATCACAGCGGCAGCCCCAGCCTAGCCCCAGCTTCATGGCAAAGGTTTGGGATAGGTTGAATATGCCCCAAATTCGCAGAGACAAACCAACCATTTTCCCACAAAAAAACAACTAAACATGGTGGACATCTTTGGTTCCTTAAAACCCATTGGCCCTTAAAAAACACCAGATGTTTTCACCTCGTTAAACGTTATACGACAACACCCCAGCGCCGCTATGCTCCGCGAGCGCCGAACCAAGGCCCAATGGCACACCACCTGTTTCGAGTTCAGTACTTGGAAAGGTCGGGAAGTGCCATGCGTCCTGGTTGGGTCGAAGGTCACTGAAATCCAGGAGTCCTTAGAGGCGCAAGACCGATCTGATGGGGTTAGATGTGGTCACAACTTTAAGGTGCTAATGTGGTATAATGTATGGCTTAATAAAAACATGGTGATTTTTTGAAGAAATGATGATTCTATAGATTGATCAATGATAGTTTTTCAATGATGGTCGTTTTGTTTCAGACCCACACAGAATTGGATGCTTAAAGATCAGCGCATTTTTTGCACGAAAGGCTCCATCTCTGACCCCGGGGTCTCGCAATGGCGATTTGGAGGAGACACAGATGATTTTGAACGCCATGAACGTCAGGGTCTTAGGGGATGAGGGCTGTGAAATTTCAGCTGGACTGGAGAACCTGAAATGTTCAGATATCTTCAGCATTCAGTAGGTGAATGACAGGTTATTCTCCAGATAGCATAGTTAGATATAGTTAGCTACCTTGGAGAACAAAGGGAAAGTGAATAAATCAGAAGTCTCCTTGCAGTTGTTCGGGCAGATGCTTTCATTTTGCCCGGACACCGCAACTGAATTGATGTTAAGTGCTGACATGATATACTGTAGATTAGACCTGAATGGGTAGATAGGGTCTATAAATGTCCGAGTTATTTTCATGGTGGAACCCAGTTGCTAACCATCAGGTAGGAAGAAACGACTCATCAAAACCGGTTTCTTTCTATGCTCAGCTGAGCCTTGAAAAAAATGAGGCGCAGAGACAGTCGGCGCCCTTTAAGGAAGAGTTGGTGGCTCCTTGGTTGTTTCAAGATTGGGTTCAAAGGTGATTTTCTTCATATTTTCTTGCGTGGCTACCCCCTGGTAATCAAACATAGCATTTGAAAATCATATATCTGCACTTTTAGTGGGAAAATCATCTATATATAGATGGGGAAATTTCCTGCAAGCCATGTTTGATTTACCAGAGGGTAATATAACTTTTGGGTGTTTCCATACTAATTAGATGCGTGGATAAGCCACTAAGAAAGTGATGCCTAACATAGTGATGACGGGGCTGGTTTCATGAAACATCTTTGGGGGGAATCCATGGGAATTCCGAAAAAACTGGAGCTTGATAGCTTGCAAAATCATCGAACTAGAGGTTTTCCATTGTCACGTTTGACTACCGGATGCTACCAGCAACAAGAGGGAGGAATAGAACCAATTTAACATACTGGAGTGGCCGGTGGTTTCAAACACGTTTACCTTGGCTATTCAACACTGGGATGATAAACCCTCTTTGGTTATTAACCATGTTTTGGCGATGCCTTTGAAAGCGTAAAGCAATGTTGGCGGTGTCCAACAGCTTCCGATTTCCACCAAGAAATCTGGGAATCCAGGCGTGGCCTCAGCCTCGGCCTTTGGCAAATGTGGCAATTTGGCAAGGGGCGACATCGAATATCAATGGACAAACAACGGAGGCTAATCTGGAGGCTACTTATAGCTGGAAAATTCATCTATAATCAGCTGGTCTCTAAAATTTACCACGGTTGATTCTTTCATACACAATGAATTCAACTAGCAGACTTTTCAACACATGTTCCATCCTGATGGGCAATGAGAATTCCAGGATTCCCAGGATCCTGGAATGGAGCTACTACACCTTATATAAAGCAAGCCATGCAACTTGGGGTACCCTAAAATTTTAGTCCTGAAATGTCCTGAATCAGAACATAGACTTACATGGTACCTCCAATAAATCGCTTTTTGAAATGGCCAATGTTCTCACCCACTTGCCCAAGACATGGGTGTTGCATAGAAAAATCAGCGGCCAAGGCGCTGATCACCACTCTCTCAGTTCCAATCTCAGCGCTGTAGATGACGTGCCGTTGCGTTCAACGGATGGCGAACCGCTTGGAGTTGTGTTCAATCTTCACTGGTTGGTGCTTTGGAACATGATTTCTATGACTTTCCAAAAAATTGTGAAAATTACCCTAACTGACTTTCATATTTTTCAGAGGGTTGAAACCACCAACCAGTCTAAGTCGGAACTGGGATTTCAAAAAAAAGTAGGTAATGGTTACCTATCGCACAGCATTGATGAATCGAAGATTGCGTGTTCCGGTCAACATCTGGGACTGACAGCTTAGTGACTTAGTGGTAGCTATTCCAAAATGACCTGATTTCAAGTGAGACTCGAGACGCTTCTTGGTCACTGAAAACTAAAACCATCCATTTATGTTTGTTGTTTTTCCGCAAGTTTTCAGCTTGAAGTCGTCAGCAAATGCTGACGGACAAGTTGTTTCAGCTACCATCTCTTTGATAGCTGCAGAATCTTGGACTTTCATTGCCTGGAACCAGGGGAAGACGGTGGTGAATTGCTGCTTGATTGTTGATGTCATGCCATAAATGTGACGAGCGGCTTTTTGACAAAGTACCCAAGGTTATGTAAGGTCGGCCACGCGGCATGGCGTTTTAGTTTCATAATTTCTTCCCGTTTCTGTGGTGTTTCGTTTCGCATCAGATGGGTTCGGGTTGGACAAAAACACCAGCCATAGGACCGGGGGCTTGCTTGTCGAAACTAAAGATCAATGGAGATGTCAAGAACCCATCTGATTCAAACTTACCCTCCGGTAAACATACAAAAAACTATGGGAAATCACCATTTTTAATGGGTAAATCCACTGTAAATGGCCATTTTCAATAGCTATGTTAGTTTACCAGACGTTAATGGATATGGATCAGTTCAAGTCATTTGAGATTCAAGTCTCTAGATGGTCTTCGAAAGGGGGATGCTACATGTGACAACGATGTTTTGGCCATAGAAAAAAGTCACGACCCACATAGACGGTTGACCCATGCACAGAAACATCAATGAAACATCCCATTCCTGTCTAATTATATCTATTCCTCCTGTAGGAATGACGGAGGACTGATAGCTGTCTCCTTTGAAGTGTTCTTTTGTTCTTTGCAGTGTAGTGCGGGTATGAATAATCCAATATTGAATAAAATCGAGTTGACTCTAAGGTGCAGGGAAAGTTTGAAATGCTAAACCCACTGCAGCTGGCTCTTTTGGTTTTCATTTCAGCTAGTCAGCCAGTGGCTGTAGGAAGAGAACTGCCCCCCATTTTACATAGGGAGATGTTGTGGTACCATTTTGTGATGGAACAGCGTATTTCAGAGGAGTTTTTGTTGAAGATAAGGAAGGCTGCCAAGGAATTAGGCATGTTCATCATTTGCCAGCTTCAACTACCCACAATTGCGCACTTATGACTTCTGTGTTGCCCTTGGGGTACACGTGGCAACCGGAATTCTGCCTTGTTGCGGATGACTTTTAACTTTTGTTAACAAAATCCTTTCTTGGTGAAAGTTGTGAGTTTTGATTGCCAGACTAAACCACCACAGAGTCATCATGTCATCATAGAGATTCATGCATGTTCCATAATTTTCCTGTTATCACAGCCTGAGGATAAGAGCTTTCATGTCCTCAGAGTTCCAGAGCGATCGCATCAAGTCTGACTTCTTGAGACTTCGCCCGAAGTTCGCAGCCGAACAATTTTGGGGGGTGTCGCTGTGGATGAAACACATTCTTACCATGGAAATGATCCTAGCAAGGGAAAAAAGATCTACCAGTTGCGGATGGCGCTGGGCATGCATATTAGTGGATTGCCAGTACCTAAACTGGGGCTATTGTAGCTATAAAGCCACATTTTCTGGGTATATCCCCGGAGACTTAGACTCCTTAGACCTTCTATATGGTAGGTACCTCCAGTAAATTGGTTCCTGACATGGCCATTGACCATAACCTTTTCACGTCCCAGGAATTTAACCTTTGTGGCTAACGATTACGAGATCAACTTCGACAAGCTCTCGGAGGGGGAAGAGGACGACCAATACACAGGCCCCCTTTTGTGGCGCAGAGAGCGGGTTTTGCCCTGACCTGGGGAGGATACCATTTGGTAATAATGGGCTTAGTAATTGTTGGTAATGGCATGGCTATTATTTATGGTTCATAATTATATATTGGTGAATAATGGCTATATGGCTATGATATGCTATTAATGGTGAGCCTATAGAATGAAAGTCAATTCTTGGGCATGTTTCATGGCCTATTTAGCTGTTGCCAGCTCCAGAATTGGATGAGAAACTTGTAAAAACGCCGTGGAACTACCATGTTTGTTTGTTTTTTTACATCATGTTTTCGCGAAGTTTTGCCGATGAATCGACCCAATGACCATCCAGAATTCACTGATCATTTTGCGGAATTGGAGGAAATATTAAAAACACAGAATGTGGTTAAAATAATAATAAACCATCCGCAAAATCACCATAAATGGGTGGTATTTGTTCCATTCCCAAATGCGTGATTTATGATTGTTTTAACCACATGAATAAACAACCATTTTTGTTTTGAATAAGAATGCCTTAGAGTTGGTGCCCAAAACATATGGAACTTCTCTCAGTTTCCTTGAAGACCATCCTTTTTTTGGGCCATGCACTGGCCCCAGGCAAGTTTCGAGTTCGGAGTCGTTCCGTTCCAGCACGCAGGTCGAAGGAGGCCTGAAAAATGATCAAAACCCATTTTTTTCGATGGATTTTCCAAGATGCCTCCTACATTACAAGGATGAACATGGTCCAAGCGATAGTTTTAGCAGCTGTTTTGATGGTTTCTTGGGGTACCTTAAAAGATAGTGTAATGTTTGGATGGTTTTGGGTTGGATGATGATGTTGATGATGTTGGTGATGTTCATGATGTGTTGGTGATGTGTTGGTGTTGTTGATGCATTTTCCAAATGAAAAAATAAATGCCACCGGTTTCATATACCAGAATTCCCCAGACTCCAGGAGGGAATGGCTTCGCGTCGTTCTTCCAGCATCGGTGAAGGCCTAACATCGCTTTGGAGAATTTTGGAGATAGGTGTCGATGATATGATAGGACCATGGTCCAGTGATTTTCGATTTCCGGAATTATGAGATATTGAGCCAGTGAGGTCTCAGGATTAATCATGATTAATTATGGTCCAATAATCATCCCAACTGACGAACTCATGACGAACTCATATTTTTCAGAGGGGTTGGGTTGAAACCACCAACCAGAAATGTTGAAGCATCATTAACCACTATTAACCACCATTAACCATATGGATAGGTCAACTACCAACCAGTGAGAGATGACCAATTGAGCCGATGGATTCGTTGTTTCGACCCTGGTTTGCTTCGAAGCTTCGGGGCGATGGATTCGCTGATTTCCCCCCAAAGAGTTGATTTACCCGGCCCGGTAAACATACCAAAAAACGATGGAAAATCACCATCAATTAACTATGATTAGCTAATGGATTAACTATGATTAACTTAGCATTTCATGGGTAAACCCACTATTTCTATGGCCATTTTCCAATAAATAGCTTTTTGTATGTTTACCAAAGGGTAGTTCGAATCTCTTGAGCCTCCAAGATCTTCTAAGTTCCCTATAGTAATATATAGTAATTGCGGTCTGGTTATTTCACATAGCGAACTGGAAAATCCATGAAACAAATGGAAATTTATAGCATTTATAGCTGGGAAAATCATCTGTAAATGTGCCATTTTCCATAGCTATGTTAAATAACCAAAGGGTAATCAAAAATTCTGGTCTCAATTGCCATTAGAGGTTGTAAAACAAGGGAGGTATGTCCGCATGGGCGCAGACAAAATACTCCCTTATACTCCCCCTCATGTAAAACCCCCTGGTATTCTAATATGTATTTTTCTGGTTGGTGGTTTGGAACTTTTTTTTTCATATATTGGGAATAATCATCCCAATTGACTAACATTTTTCAGAGGGCTAGGTCAACCACCAACCAGTTTTGCTATGAATTGTTTCAGCCAGCCATGGTCTGATATTTGAACCACCAGCTAACCGTGGTGCAGCGCACCACAGGTCGGAAGTCCCAAGGGAACGATCGGTTCGGGCCTTGAGAAAGGGCAAGGGTGGACATGCTCGGCCTTTCCGCAGTGTTGATCGGCAAGACATTTTTCACAGGTTGGTGGTTTGGAACATGAATTTTATGACTTTCCATATATTGGGAAAAATAACCCCAACTGACGAACTCATATTTTTCAGAGGGGTTCAAACCACCAACCAGGTCATAAGACTTGCAGAAATCATGTGATATCAATAGCAAATCAGCGCAAGGATATGATTCCAGTGGTTCGTCATAGGGTTTGACGGTGTGTTGAAGAGATGCGACATGATTTTGATGGATTCTGCCCGGCATGGTGATGAATTCTCGGTGACTTGACTTGCCACATACGGGTCCGAAGATGGGACATACCCCTTGTAATTGCCATTTAAATGACTATCCAGTGGCTAGGAGGGAGCGATTTGGAGGTAAGGGTATTCATATTCCCTATATATTCCCTATACAATGGGGAGCACATGCGGAGCTACAAATCGAGTTTCCCAACCATCTAATAGATGAGGATCATGGTGAGGGCAAAAATCCTGATCGCAATTAGGGGTAGCCTATTTTCAGACCCATATTTATTCGGGCCCTGGTCATGAGAATTGGCTTCGAGCCTTGTAGATATGTTTTGACTCTACAGCCCAAATCATCCATGCTGAATTTCAAAGTTAGTGGAGCTTGAATGAGCAACAATACATGGAAACATGCTCGGAACCACAGAATTTTGTACCCTGGTATTTTCCAGCAAGTCACAAAGCAATGGTTTTTGAAGATCGGGTAGCCTCCAAAAGCTTAGTCAGAATTTGCAGTAAATTGGTCCCAGCCTTCATCTTTACTGGTCGTCATCCCCAGTGTTGCTGCTTGAATTTCCAACTCTGGCAGGCATGCTTCACATTTTCATACATTTTCCCATCGACATCTGAAGATAGGCTTCGCCTAGATCCATTGGTCACTCATCGTTATTGCTACTGTGGACGCACTAGAAATCACAAAATTATCATCATTTACACTCTCGTAATGACTAGCGTAGCTAATTGGAAATTGCCATTTAGTTCGTTGATTTACCTTTAAAAACATGGTGATTTTCCAGTTCGCCAACTGTTCATTTACCAAACCCATGGTGCAGGATTTCTTCCACATGACATGGCCACATCTCACCACCAATATCAGGTCTTCCAACATTCCCCAGCGACAAGGCGACGATCATGACCGTTTTTTGAGTTTTGGTGAAGAGATGTGGAGAGATATCATGTGCACATGGTAAGTTGCTAAGTTTGCTATATCTATATCTATATCTATATCTATATATATTTAAATATGCATATATATATACATATATATTTATATCTATATATATATATTTTTTTTTAACTATATACATAGATATAGATATGACTAATTAACTAAATAAACGAATAAGTAAATAAATAAATAAACATACATATGCACATACATATACATCCATATATATATAATTTGTAGGGCTGTCCAGCGGAACCAGTTTTTAGAATTTGTTTTATGACCGCTACGGGAGCAGTTCCAATTTCGCGAGAAAAACGGCTTTGCATTTGAGATTCAATACCTAGGCCTGGGTCTGAACCTGGTTGACGAGATTTTGGGGCTTTCATCACCTCCCAAACAAATGGCACCCCCAAAGATGGTTGGCAATCATAAGTATGTCCATTTTTTAAAACAAATAAACCATTGTGAATTACTATGTGTTAGTAGCGTTGCTCGGACTGTTGTCTGAAATATGTGTTTTCAGCATTATTTTCATCGGCGTGTCTGAAACTAGGATATCCTTGAACTCATTGGTTAATCATCATTTTCTTCTATGGCCATTTTATATAGATGGTATATTGGATGGGCCATTTATCATTTACCTGTTAATCTATATCCATTGGTTTACCTAATATACTGTATTTGATGGCCATTTTCTGGGGGTATTCCGGTATTCTGGCTATTTTCAGGTCACTTCCGCATCGATCCTGGCGGAGGCATTTCCATGGTCTTCTCTGAGGATGAGATGCGGGATTCACTCACTGGAAGAAGGTGCCGGTGCCGGTGGATTTGTTGGTTTTTGTTGGCATAGAATAGAAACCATCAAACATAGGGGGATCCAATTACCCCAACTACCCCAAGGGTTGGCCACCTCCATATGTGAAAATATGTGGGTATAGTGGAAACATCTCCAAGGCTTGTGGTGATTTGTGGTTTCTTTGGGTTCACATACCCTCTGGTCAACATACAAAAACTATGGAAAATCACCATTTTTCATGGGTAAATCAACAAACTAAATGGGCCATGTTCAATAGCTACGTTTAATTACCAGAGGGTAACCAACATATGGGAGTGATTTTTTTTGATGGGTAAGAACCATCAAACGGGGAACCGTCAAACGTGGTGGTTTAACCTAGCATGGGATTAGCCCAATTAGAAAACTTACTCAGGGTAGTGATCACTGAAGAAACATGGGCTTGTTATCACTGGACTTTGCCAGGTTATGCCCGGCTGCCTGAGGAGAATTCCCATTGATTTCTTGATGTAACATCCAATCTTACCACATTTTATGAGCGTGTTAATGTTTGTGTTGGTTTGTTGCTCGACTTCGCCATCTCAACTTTAACGGAGTTTTTCACGCGTCAGAAGATCCAGTTACTGAGCCAGGCATAGTAGCATGGTCTCCGGCACGGCACGAGGTTTGGCCCGAAGTTCAGTGGTGTTTCCACCACCAAACCTATGGTTTTTCCATCAGATTTCCCCTGAAGCCTGGGTGAAGGGAAGATTCCGGGTTGAAGCGCTGTTACTTGAGAGATCCAATTATGGGTGAGATTGGAACCCACCGGAATGAACATTGTCGATAGCTAGTGTAGCTGTCATCTGTCAACGCTGAGAGATTGCTAGGCTTTCACGACCTCACGACACTGGAATGGTGGGTTAAATATGTGTAAATCGAAAAGGGTGGATGCTTTAGGTTGATCTATCATAGTTCTGTATAATTCAGCCAGAGATGGAATATGATGGACTATGATGGATCAGCTGGTCCTCTTTTTGAACGGGTCATATTTGCAGGATTTCCAGGGATTTCCCCTATTGTATCAGATATAATGTACATTTGCTTGGGCAAAAACCATGGTTTCCTGGCATCAATGGATTAGTTTAAGGGGAAACCTACAGGAAACCATAGATTTTCCCGTGAAATATGGGGGTTTCCTGTAAAAATTCCCTTAAACCATGTTTCCTGACATGTTTCTTTAACGGAATGACCCCCAATGACCCACGCGTTCCTGCAGACTCATCTTTCCATGTCTAGTCTGCTATGGCAGTCGGCAGTTTTTTTTGTGCCTCTGGCACCCACCCTGCTGCCTTGATGATAGCGATCACTGGAATGTCAGGCCAGCAATATCCAGCAATAAAAATCGCCAGGGGAACTACAAATTCTCATGTTTCCTGAAGCATGTTTCTGTTTGAGCTTTGATGATAGCAACACAAACAGCACGATGCATCATAATCATCAGTCTCATATAGTGATTTCTCAAAATGGTGGATCCCCAAAACCAGAGGTGTTAATACCAAAATAATCAAATTTTGGATGAATTGGGGGTACTATTTCAGGAATTTTTATTCTTTTATATCCTGAGCTGATATCACCATGATGTTGGTATGATGGTCATGTTTCAGCTGCGCTCGAAACCACCAGGCAGCAAAAGCAGTGTCCGCGCATCCCTTTCTGACAATGAGCCTGCCCAGAGGCTGACACTGGAAGTGCAGCTGACCCAACTATGGAAGTAGGGAACGTATGAAACAGGTCTTCAATGGTCCCAAAATGTACCTCATATGTGAAGATCATTGTAAATCCCTGCTGAACCATTGTTTGTTTGGCTTTCTGGGTGGTGTATGTGAACAATATCTCCGTAGAGGCATAGGGGTTTTCCCATGAATTTTAGTGTAAAAAAGGAGGCAGTAGAAAATATAGGCCTACCCTACAAGCAATCTTGAAACTGAAAGTTGTAGAATTATTTCTTTTAGAATATGCTGGTAATCCCGGTTTTTAGGTTGCTTATTTTCTGAGCATTATTCCTACCAAAAACAACCATATTCGAATTATTTTCCAGCTTGGCGTTTTCAATAGCCATTTCAGTTACTTGAATTGGAGGTACTTACCGTATTTAAGGCCTATGCAAGGGGGTATTCAAGTCGCTTCGCGACGAATACCGCCCGCACGCAGGGAATAAGACAGAGAGGAGCCGGCTTACTTGGCCCAACCAAAAGCCGACTGCGGTCAAACTTGATCACAAGCCAACTTGGGCCTAACTTGTGCCAAGCTCCAACTTGGGCCCAACTTCAGCCCAACTGGGGTCCGACATGTTGGGCTTAACACACACGAATTGGTCCTGTGTGGGGGCATCTGGCGAAGTTGGGCCCAAGACAGGCCCAATGTGGGGAACATGGCCTTGCATGAACCCTCATCAAACGGAAAAAAGCAGTGGAAATAAATGTAAATAAACATGCAAGATTGGCCCGGGTTGGGCCCAGCTTGGGCCTGGGCTGCCCCCAAAGGGCTCCTCAATTTGCGCTATCTTGTGCCCAACTTGAGCCCAAGTTGATGCTGGATCCAAATGGACCGCAAATTGCAGTGATGTGATGGACATCATGAAAGTCCAGGTCATGTTCAAGATGGAGCAACTTGGGACCCTTTGGCGTCAGCATTGCTCGAAGTGCAGCCCAACGGAGGCACAACATCGGGAACATTGCTCAACATGACGTGTAATTGATGTTAAAGACAAAAAAAACATGGAAAATACCCTAGAACGGGGATGTCGGATTGGGCCGGCCATGTTCCAAGTTCTGAAGCCATGTGGGCCTTAAGTTGGGCCGAAATTGCTGAAGTTGGGGCGAAGTGGGTCCGGGTGGCTACTGTTGAGCCGATGTTGCGAATCGAAACGGTGCATTTGGACGATGTTGTTTCGATCTGCAAAATCCGCAAATTACTTCAGTGAGAACTTTCTTTTTGGTGGCGAGTCGTCATCCGGTTTTTGCCACAAATTACATGGTACAATAACTCATTTTAGAGTCCCGGAAGTAGAGACGTGTGTGGGGATGGTAACCAATCGATTTACAGGAAAAGGATCTGGGGGTGAGCCTCAATGATGCAGCAATGTGTCCAGTAATTTCATGCGTTGACTTGTACATGTTTTTTAATTTCGGGCAAGTCCCTGAGACACCCTAGCAAAAAAACGGATAAGGATTCCCATCATGGGACTCAGCCTTAGCTGAACCTTCGGGATGGCGATGGAGAGAGATTCTGGATGACTAGAAACCATATACCATGTTTTGACCCTAGCAGATATATGCAAACTGCATGGCTCTTTCAGCCAACAGAAATCTTACAAGTTCTTGGAGGTTCTACCGCGGATCCTGCAGATTATTAGTCAGGATGACCTTCGGTAAGCATGCATGGCCAGCTAAGAAAATCCCTATAGATTTTGATGGGAGAATCTTCTATAAAAATAAGATTTTTCAATATCCATGTTTGATGACACCGGAGGGTATCAGTCAAACAATCAAAGAATGTAAAATGTACGCAATCTTTGCGGTTAATTGCAGTTTTGTATGGCTTGAGGGGTTGTCCCAACCGGAAATGTCCCTTGCTTTAGCTTCGGATGCTTTTCATGGAGCGCGGATCCAGGTAATGTTAATGTCTTACTTGTTGTATTGCCTTTTGGTCATTTGCATGGCTATGGAAAATACTTATGTTTAATAGGTGAAACATGTACCAGTAACCAGTAGTAATTACCGCACAAGGCTGTAGCGGAAGTTTCAAAGATGGGAAACTATACTGGGCTGCACTCAACATAGTCCAATAGTACCAGCACATTGATTGGATTGGCATGACAGGCTTAGATCGTGGGCTTTAATTACTAGCGTTATTATCATTATCGGTATAGGCTTTGTTTTACGTGGAATGGTGACTTAATCAGGCGATGGCCTTCTTCATGCTCCGATCTTCAAAAGCTTTTCAGGCTTGGAGGGGTTCTAGCGGGCAAAGTCGAAACCTTGCTGCTGTTCCAAGCTGACCTTCTTCATGCAAATTCATTTGCAGTTAGTCAAGAACCAAGCTTTCCAGCCTACCTCCTGCCTTCTTTCAACCCACGCCGCAATGGCCATTCCTCTGTACCCCAAGTATGACTTGGTGTACGAAGAAGTGCAGCAGCTGATTACCTTCCCTATCATTGGGGATGGTCGCTGCTTCTTCCGCAGCATTATCCAGTGGCAAGAAGATCCGCACCGTGCTGCCACGTACTACAACACCGCAAAGCACGCGGATCCTGAGCTGGCGGCCGCGGAGACCAAGAAGGCGGACAAACTCAGGGAGGACGTGGTGGCCTTTGCGGTTCGGCATGACCTGAACGAACATGCAGAGCCAACCGCGGAAGG
>Ga0126342_10004595_pt1 | contig 23667 bp, 25 predicted proteins | sample Cyp1metagenome_FD_92528 | JGI IMG/M metagenome (GOLD analysis project Ga0126342, IMG submission 92528) | Coral microbial communities from Lord Howe Island, Old Settlement Bay, Australia - Cyphastrea 1 metagenome | ecosystem: Host-associated > Invertebrates > Cnidaria > Coral ...
ACAGCTGGCCACAGCTGTATCCGCTAAGCGTCACTGATAGCGCTATTGCTCAAGCTAATCCCTCCCTCCAGCCCAGAGGCTGCGGCAACAACTGGTTACTGGAAGAGCCCCCTGGTTCCATGAGGGAATGACCTCAAGCACATGTGAACTGGCCTGGCTTTCACAATCTGTATATATATATAATATGTATGTATGGGCATGGCTATTCACCAAGATCAGGGAATCACGGATGGCGGAATGGCGCCGAGGTGAGTGGCGCCGAGGTGGTGCATCGAGGCAACTGCTACGATGTGATCTACAACGAGTCTGGAGGGCCGAAGAATATGGGCCAGCTGCTTGTGAGGCCGATACAGTACGTGGGGTTTTCCAATCCCCTAAAGGATCCAGGTTGGGGGTGGTTGAAACATGCTGAAACTGGAAAAGATACAAACCTCACATGAGAATTATGAGAATTATGAGAATTATGAGAATTATGATTTGCTTACATGCCATGATCCCAAGTATTTCCATCCGTACAAAGGGCTCCAAGGGCTCCATCCGTACTTCTATCTGCTTTTGTCGAAAATCGGACTACACAACCTTGGATCGACCTCCAGGGAAAGTCCATTGATCATTTATCTGTATATTTGGTGCTCATCATTGTGCGAAGATGTGGATATCAGATGATATCAGATATCCATAGATATCCCCATATGGCCCATATCCCTTTGAAATGGCCCTGCAAAAAAATCAGGCCTCATGGCCCTGCTGAAGCCAGTGCCTTCGTTGCATCTGGTGTAAAATCTGCGGTGTTTTTCAGCATCAAAGCTGTTAAACTGTGGTTTTTTGTGGCATCTTTGAAGGCGATGTCGCAGATTGTTGCTTGGCCGCAACGACCTTTGCTCTTCGTCTGGGATCTGGCTGGATCTGGCTGGATCTGGCTGGATCTGGTGGCAACTTGAGGTTTAGATCATGTGAATCGAATGGCGAACAAAGTGATCAAGAACGACATCGTCGTCACGCTGGACTGCTCTGACTTGGTGTACCTTGGTGTCACAAAGGTTGTCTATTCGCGTCTTGCTGGTTTTGCTGAGTTTGTGGTGGATACGTGAGCAAATTCTGAGGCCTTTTTTGCCACGAAGATCTGTTTTGGGAAAGAGTGGACTTTCAAATGCTGCAACTTTGCAGCTGTGATAAATCAGGTGCTTTGCGAACAGGTAAACAAATCAAACCACCTGAAATGTCTAGCCTTTGCATTTTGGCAATTTCGATTTCCAATCATCCCATACAATGTGGAATCCGAAATAGCGAAGCATAAGCATCCCCGATGTTCAACCACAATAAGGGGCTATGACAAATCATCTCAGTACCACGGGTACATCCAATTTCACAAAACCACGGGATGGTTTATTATCTCGTATCCTCTAGTTATTTAACACTTTGCTATAGTATAGATGGCCCATAGAACTAGATGATTTTAGCGCTTTCAAAACTGGAGATTTTCATAGATTTTCCATAGCTACGTTCTTTTTTTTCCAGAGGCTTATGAAAAGCTATGAAAAAAATGGCAGAACTAGATGAAAACCATGATGATATACTTCTTTTGAACATGTATCCTCTGTATCCTCCAGATCCTCCAGAATTCTCCAGATGTCTCGACCCAACGATCCGGAGCCGGGGGTTTCCTGGGGAAATTCAGGTGGCCGTCGATCTGGTCCTGCCGTAGCTTCTTACCCGTGATCCAAGAGCGTCTGCCCTCGCGGGAGCGGCAAAAATCAGATCATGGTGGAAATGGTGGAAATTGGACCACGGATCATGACGATCTCCGGAACATTACCCTCTGGTAAACTAACATAACTATGGAAAATCGCCATTTTTAATGGGAAAATCCACTATAAATCACCATTTTCAATAGCTATGTTAAATTACCAGATGGTATTTTGGGATTATAAAAAGACATGATGGGATTACACAATATAGACAACAAATAGCATAAATATCTGATTATTATGGGATTATACTAATTGATACATTTTTATACACAACAATAGTGGGATTATTAAAAAAATAGATGGAATTATACCAATTGTGGATAATTGTATATACATGATTATAGACAACAATCTTGCATTATTAGACACAACAATAGTGGGATTGACCAACTATCAAGAACTGTAATGAAATGAAACCTCACTAATGCCGTTCATAGCCATGGATAGAAATACATAGTGGGATTATCCACAGTTGTTTCTCAAGCATCATGGGATTGTAGCAAAATTACTATGGGCATGTCATCAAGAATCATGGGATCATCAAACCAGCGGTAGAAACCAACTCCAGCGTTGCCTGGTCCAACTCCAGGAGTTGCGGGAAAGAACCCAAGCCTTTGCCATCGTGCAACGCGATTCCTTTTGGATGCGTTCTGTGGTCTTCCCGCCACGTAAACGTTGCGATTCAAAGTGATTCAAACGATGGAAACAGCGAAACAGCATGGAAGATCTCAGAGATCTCGACAGGTTGACACAGTGCTGTTAATGACCCAGCCTGAGACCATTCCAATCTTTGCCAAGGAGCCATACCAGACATCCACTGAGACACATTGAGATGTTTGCCCAGAGGGTACGAATTTTGACAGTATATATATGTGTATATATATACATAATCTATCATTGGTTTTATTAATGTGGGGCATTCAGTGAGATAGAAGACTGATTGTGTCAACATTTCATAGCATTTCTGGATGCTCAATGACTTGAAAGTTTGTTTACGTTTGTTTTCCTTGTACGATTGGCCATTCGAAGCAAGCTTCATAAAAATCAGGACACTGCAGAGGCATCCGCACGGCTGGCCGCGCGTTTCAGTCCGGCATGAGGGGATCTCCATCGATCTCCATCGATCCAGCGTTGATGAACTTGGGTCCCCTGAATTCATGGGCAGAATTTCGCTGCATGTGGCGACACAAATCGGTTGTGGCCGGATTTTGTGGTGGTGGCCTTGCCACTCCCAAAAGTCATAGGATTTTCCAGGAAAGTGGGTGTAGCTCAAATGAAACAAGCAGCTTGGATGGTTTCACAAAGTTTGGATACCAAACGCAAAACATGCCACCAAATGACCTCTTAGTGAGATCAACAACTCTGCAGTATGTTGAGCCACCATTCTTTGAGCCACCCCTGATGATGTACAGCTGATGTATAGCTGGTCATGGTTGGGCTTCTGCCAAGTGCGAATCGATCCGGTACTCGGGGGAGCTAGCTATCTCTAGCGGAGGTTCAGAGACACGCGCAGAGCCGGACCCAGGCTTTGCTTCGCGTTCTGGACCGCAGCTTTTTAGTTTCCTGGAGACAACTGCAACTGGGGAAATAGATGAAAACAATTGCCCCTTTTGTTATTTTTTTCAGTGGTATATGAGATATCTTTTGATGATTCTAGTGACTTTTCCTGCTGACATGGACTTTTCGAGCGGATTCTTGGTGCAGAGGCTGACTTGGCAGCGTTTTGGCTTCAGTGCTTTACAGCCCAGCTGTGCCGGATATCAGTGCATGATTGGTGGCAAAATTCCAATGATTTGGCTAACCACTAATGATACTAAGACCCAATAGTACACCCAATAGTACACCAATAGTACACCGATCCAGATTGTGTTTTGTTTATATAGTAATTCTTCACTTTCAGCATCTTCAATAGATCGAATAGTGGTGTCCTTGAAAGCACTTTCAGCACCATTGGCGATGTCAAAGACATTGTGCCAATGTGGGCCAAACGTTTGCTGCCCTCATCTTTGAGCCGTTTCGTTAAAAGATCCTTGGATGCTGTGAACCTGGAGAACTCTCGGATAGTTATTGATGATTTATTGATTATTTGATACTTGGATGATTATCGATTGGATAATTCAGATTGTGCATTTTGACAAAATGATTTCCTGTATCTAGCAGTGCGATCCGATGCTGGTGTTGTCTAGGAAGATCTTCTCAAACCTCTGATTTACTGAGAACCGAATGTGGATGAGAGTGATGCCTCCAAAGTTCCTTGGCCTTTTAGAGATGCAGTCGGCTCAAATGAGCCTCGTTTTCATCATTCGGCGCTGAATGTGCCTGAGTTTCCCTGTCGATCAAGTCACAGTTTCCAGATGTTTTCATACTGAACATGTACCAAACTCCACATTTCTTCCCTTCAACATCTACATCATCTACCTAAAATGTCCTGAAATGACAGATTTGACTCTTTGACCCTGAAAAGTCTGTGCCAGAAACCAGAAAAACTCCCAAGGCCCCTGAGACTTCCACAGCTGTTCCGGAGCCGGAAGTACCGAGAGCCAGATCTCTGACTCCGAGAGCCAGGTGCGGGTTGTGGATGCTATGGATCAATGGATTGGTTTGTGGGAAAATTTAATGGGAAAATCTATGAAAATCTATGGTTTCCTGTAAATTTTCCCCTAAACCAATCCATTGAATGGATGGTGGGAACTTTACAATCCTCCAGGAAATCGGTGCATAATTGGGTCAGCTTCCAGAAATAGTTTGGGACTTTGGGTGATCGTTTTGGGGAAATCCCTGTGAAAACGCTTGTGGCTGGTGGATACTTTGGGAAATGATGGATGTAACCGAAGGAAGGAGTCATCAATCATGAATATTGGGGAAAGATACGCTTCATTTGCCATTTGCCCTTCATGGTTTCAGGTCGTTCGGCCAGGAATTTTAGGTGGTTTTAGTGTTGACCCAGACCCACTTAAAATCCAGCATGTTCCATTGCCAGGGTCGTTTTAGTTCAGCTACTCAGATCCAGGATGAAGTCGGTTTCCCATTCACGTTGTGAGGCGGAATGACGCATCTCCGGGTTTCTTGGTTTGCAAAACAATCAGCCAGACAACTTGCAATTGAAGTGCACAGAAAAACTGCTACCGTCAGAGACGGTCATGCACGCATCAAGCACAGCGATTTGCCCATCAACTATTGTCATTGAAGCATCACAGATATGAAATATATTTATATATGATAGAATCGCACATCATCTCACTGATAATAAGAATCAAAAAGGCGAAGTCAACCATGAAAACATGTTGTGGGTTTGAACATCAAGGCAGTTCAGCCACGCTAAGGTGGGAGAGGGCAAGGTGACACCGTTCTGACCTTAGGAATGTCAACTCGGCCAGCTTTGGAAGTGGAAGATGGATGAAGAACGATGAAGATGGATGAAGTTCTTGGTAAGTTCTGAGAATCTTGAAATATTTTGAACGTTTGGAGCTGAGCCCAAGAATCACCAAAATGTCTAACTTCAGTCTCTAAGTCCCAAGTCTCCAAGAGGGGAAAGCCGAGGATCAAAGACGTGCCCCAGCGGCATGTCCCAGAGCCTTGGCCAACGACGAAGATTTGGGTCACAGATCCCCAAATTGGGAGTCTAAGACTCGCCAGATGAAGATGCCAACTGGAGGTACTTCACAGACACGTCAGGCCCAGCTTGAATTTTAACCGGGGACAGGAATGAGATCTATAGAATCTATAGATCTGAATCATTCTGGATCCTTCTGAGGAGCATTCAAGATGATCAGCTTCAAGACGCCCTGTGCGTGTCTGGTGGCCCAGCGCTGGACACCGGCCAAGTTCCCATTTGTTTCATGAGGGTTCTGTTTTGGAACACTACAACCAGCAGAAAAGATGGGAGGAATTTGGAAAAAGACGATGTTTTCTTTGGTCACTGGATTTGCTTTAAGCATTGTTTTTTCACAGGAAACCAACATATTTCATGGGGAAAAGCCATGGTTTCCTGTAGATTTTCCCAGGCCTCCATTGATGTTAGGGGCTGCCTGTGGAAAGGCGAAGCTTGCGATCCTTTCCAAGAGGTGACTGGAAGGTGGGGTGGGTGGGTTAGTAGGGATATCATGGGGATATGGTGGGGTGTATAATGGGAATGTATACAGAATACACTGAGATCACCCATATTATCCAAACTTTTCGAGCGTCTACCATCTGGTTATGACTAACATAGCCATGGAAAATCACCATTTTTAATAGGTAAACCATCTATCAATGGGCCATTTTCCATGGCTATGTTAAATAACCAGAGGGTAAATAAATGACGACATCTTTTTTTTCTCATTCAGTGATGCTTCAACCAGGGCCCCCCGATGTTTTGTTGCAGGCGGCTGCCTACTGCCTTGCCCACCTTCGGGAGGTTCCCCTCCTTTTGGAGAACCTTTCGAATTCGCCGTGACAGGAGTTGGGTATACATCACATATCCAGAGCCGAAATTTTCTATGCCAAGTTTTTGGGCCACATATCTGTTAAGCCATGTTAAAGACACCAAAATTGGAGCTTTCTATTTGGCTTCATCACATTGCATTGTCTGAGCATGAATTGCTGGTCATGGAGGTCAGAGTCATCCAAGACTCTTCCGACCTTTGGCAGGCCATGATCAAATTAAGCTGGACACGTGAAGATGAATGACATTCTTAACTGTAAGATACCATTTAGTTCAGCATTTCTCGGCCTTTGGGCCTCTGGAGGGCTTCCAACTCTCAGACGATTCACCAAATCTCTCAATCATTGGCTTCTTAGTCCTACAATGACATAGACATATAGACAAGGTTAGTTGGAAATTGGGCTGTCCTATGTTGTTTGAGGGAAAAACATGTGTACCAATTGTTTGATACCCTGTTTTCATCATATCATCTTCCATTTATCAATCCACCCATCTTTGGCAATTTAGAACGCTAACCTTTCAGCTGAGAACCAGTCGAAGTCGATGGACCCCCGAAGATTCCACCTCCTCGTGAACCTGGTGAACCTGGTGAAACTGGTGAACCCGTTCCTTTTCTCGTTGCATTTTCTTGATAGGTCAATCTTGGACGGCTAATTTAATCCTTTAGTCTTTTGGCATCAATGGGATTATCTACTAACCAGCTAAGAATTTCATTTTTTTGCAGGGTATCATGGTATCCAAGATTGGCCATGGTAGGTCCGCCTCCGCCTCTTCCTTACAACGCAGTGGGAGTGCACGGTCGCTGTCACCGCGTCGGCCACGGGAAGATGCAGTCGGGTGCCCCCAGGTGCCATCAAAATGGTGGACTGGGGATGGTTTTGGCAGCCAGGATTTACCACATTAGTTGGGAATTGACAGGTTGTTTAGCACGAAGTTTGAAGGGGGCCAGCTTCTTTGGAGGACTTACAAACCAGGATTATGTAACCACTTGTCAAGCAATATGTATGTGTTGTTTTTAGTGGAGGAAGGTCATATTTTTCGAGTCCAAGATGGATTTGTGGTGTTCCCACTTTGGTTGTTCAAGGCCCAAACTGACACAGGGGTTCTTACATCTCAGCTCGGCTTTATATAGCTTCAAACATCATATTTGGATAGTGAAACAGCAATAATTCCTCAAACGCATTGACATTTATTTTATATGATCTATCTATCATATTTTACAACATTTTGTACCCATATTCTATGATATACCACATTCAAGCAGCATGGATTGCCATTCTTTTCCTCAGTGAATACTCTGAGGGACCTCATTTTTCTGAGTGAGAATGAAGGGCAGGATATGTCAATCTACATACTCTATGTATATACTATGTAACACAAATGTATGTTATACCCATTTTTTTGAGAACCACAAGTTGTCTAAGTTTAGCCGAGGAGGTCCGGGAGCCCGTGGCCTGCGACTGGAAGAGCCTCTACAGCTTGGTAGGAAGTCTGGGGCTCCTCCAAAGCCAGGCCTGGGACCCTGGGAGCTGACAAATAGGAGATCCCAAGCGATGGAAAAACGATGGGAAACGATGGTTAGATATACGTACAAGATGATACATATCACAAACGCATTATATATATATATGGCACCTAAGTTCGAATGTGTGTACCTGAATCTTGCTTGCTCAAGTAAATGGTTGGTTGGATCGAAGGTGTTTGGGGCTTGGTGACTGTGGCCAACGAGGTTTCCAGATTTGTCTCATGCCCTTTCCACTGCTCTTCGTCTTGTCTTCCTTGGGCCCTCCTTGGTTTTGTGGCTGGTGTGGTTTCCTCTTGGATTTTGGTTGGATTTGGTGTCCTGGTTTGGATTTTCCGTGCCGAAATCTTCAAAGCCTCGGTTCCACCGGCTTCCAGAGCTCTTGCTCGATCAAGGCTGGGTCGCTACCTTGAATGAGTTGCCCTTTCTCCGCCCTGGAATTGCGTGATTTGATTTCCAAGCTTGAGGTTCTTGAAAGGTGGCAGAGACGGGAGGAGGGTCAAGGAGCACAAGCTTCTGACCGAGGCAGAGAAGTGATCCCAAGGCACGCGCCGTTGCTGCCAGGTTGCCAGTCAACAAGACCGAACTTCCTGCAATTCCTCAGATTGCTTGCCTTTGGGAGCTGGAGGAGGACACTGGACCTGCTTTTGTAGGTGATACCAAGATCGAAGTTGAATCGGGCCCAGGACCAGTACAAAGGGAAGCCTTGCAGAGAACCCACCTTGCATACTCATCTGGTTTGGTGTCGAGTTGCTCTTGAGATCTTTTCTGAACGGATCACTCCTGAGGCAGATCATCCTGAGTCCAAGCATTTCACTGTGTTGCGTGCTTGTGGTCTTTGAGGTCCTGTCAGGTTTGCGTCCAAGGATCATTTCTGGGCACTCCGCCGCCAGACTTTTGATGAGGGGTTGATTGCGGCTGGATTTCCCACCGAATCTGAACTGCAGGTCGGACAGTGGACTTGCCTAGAAGTGAAGGTTTGGAGAGCCAGCTGATCAATGAAGTGTGCACTTCGGCATCTTGGGAATGCAGCTCTGTGTGGACTTTCCGTGTTAACTCTCACATAAATATCCTGGAGTTGTCTGCTGTCGTGAGACTAGTTGCAGGTCTTGTTAAGAAAGGGAAGTCCCTCCGTCTGATCATTCTTGTGGACCCCAATTTGGTGAAATGTGCCAGTGCAAAAGGACGGTCGTCATCACGGGCCCTGTCAAGTATCCTTTCTAGACTTGCTGCTCTTTGCGTGGTTGGTTGGATTTCTAACTGGTCTCGTTTGGTGCTGCTTTGTTTGGGTCCTTCTGTTCTCTGTCTCTGTGATCGCTCCGTTTTTCGAGCTCCTCGTTTTCCGGCTGGCCTGTCTTCTGGTGTTGTCTTCACCGAGGCAGCAGGCCAGGGCTCTTCTATGGACTTTGATTCACTTTGGGCTTTGCAGGGGAAGGGCCTTAGGTGCTGCGTTGTTTGGGTCCTTTTGTTCCCCGCCTGTGATCGCTCCGTTTTTCGAGCTCCTCGTTTTCCGGCTGGCCTATCTTCTGCTGTTGTCTTCGCCGAGGCAGCAGGCCAGGGCTCTTCGATGGATTTTGATTCCACTTTGGGCTTCCCAGGGGAAGGGCCTCAGGTGTACCTCCTTGGCACAGTCACCCAGGTTAGGTTGGTAGGACGCCTCCTTGCCGTTTTGACTTGTGGCAGCCATGGCGTACTCCTACCACGGAACTCTTGGAGACAGGCTACGACAGGGACAGAGAAGTGCAGGCCAGAAGGCTTGTGCTGACGGTGACAAATCAGCATAGGGAGTCTCTCGGAAGCCAGTTTGAATCTTGGGTGCGATCTTTGGGTTTTTCATTGGATGATATTTTGGCAAACCACCAGCAGCAAATTGATGATCTCAACAGTTTATTGGTTAGGTATGGAAGGTGCCTGTATTCAAGTGGAAGGCCGTACAACCACTTTGCGGAAACCATCAATGCAGTCTCTTCGAGGAAGCCTGCCATTCGTCGCATGTTGCAGGAATCTTGGAATTTGGCATTTGCATGGATGCGGGATGAACCGAATGCCCACCACGTAGCAATGCCATGGCAAATCCTTTTGAGTTGCATTACTACTTGTCTCATTTGGGGTTTGGTTGGACATGGCAGGCATGTTCGCTTTAACATGGGGTGCTCTCCTTCGCGTCGGTGAATTTCTGAATGCTACAAGGAAAGACCTTTTGCTGCCATGTGATACGAATTTTACAAATTCTTTTGTATTGCTTTCTCTGAAGGAACCTAGGACAAGGTGGTGGGGGTGCCGGATGAGGATGAGAATGATGATGATGATGTTGTTGATGACGATGATGAAGATGATGCTGATGCTGGTGCTGGTGGTGGTGCTGGTGTGGATGATGATGATGATGATGATGATGGGGATGAGAATGATGATGGTGATGCTGATGATGATGATGGTGGTGACGGTGCTGGTGCTGGTGCTGGACGAGGATGAGGATGAGGATGAGGATGATGATGATGATGATGTTGATGATGATGATGATGATCATGATGATGATGATGATGGTGCAGGATGATGATGATGACGATGATGATGATGATGATGATGCTGATGATGGTGGTGGTGGTGATGGTGCTGGTGCTGGATGAGGATGAGAACGATGATGATGATGATGATGATGCTGATGATGGTGGTGGTGGTGATGGTGCTGGTGCTGGATGAGGATGAGAACGAGGATGATGATGAGGATGATGAAGATGGTGATGATGATGATGATGGTGCTGGTGCTGGATGAGGATGAGGATGAGGATGAGGATGAGGATGAGGATGAGGATGATGATTGTGAATTATGGTCATTATTTTGATTCTGTTCATTATGACTTTGATGTTGGCAATGGTGATGATGATGATTATTACTATCATTTTGATAATGGTGATGGTGATGATGATGCTGTGTAAATTTCAACGGACATATTTTGGGGGTTGAGCAGGGGTTTGCAAAGCCGCGAAGTTGTACTGTATTTATGCTGCACAATTATGTGACCCTTATGTGACACGGCAGCTGGAGATTTCCTTGAAAAGTTTTCTTGATTGGCCACTCCGGACCAGGACGCAAATGCGCCCCGAGCTGCCAATTGAGCTTCCGATACCCGAGCCCAAAGAGGAAGCGGATCTTCTGGTCGTTGACTTTTCTGAGGTGGAGGTCATGGAAAAGCTGGGCCAGGGGGGCCTCGCAATTGTGCACCGTGCAAAGTTCCAGGGCACAGTGGGAGCAGTAAAGCTATGTAGAGATCAAGGCTTCCTCACAAGTGGGCAAATGGAGATGGACCGGAATGCAGTACAGGAAGAGGCAATGCTACTGCATCGTCTTAAACATCCGCTGCTGGTGGAGGTGGTGGCTATCATCCAGAAGCAAGGCCAAGTGAGCGGAGTTCTGCTGGAGCTCTTGGGCCTCACCTTATATGACGAAGCGAACGCACCAGGCTTTCAGCCACAAAATTTGAAGCAAGCCTTGGCAGATGTCACGACAGGACTTGAACACCTTCACAAAGCCCTTGTGGCTCACAATGACATCAAGGCCCACAACATGGCCAGCAGCCACAGAGGCTTCAGAACACCAGGAGGCCACCACCAACCTGAAACCGGGCCGTGTGCAGCATTGGCCCCCGGAGGTTTGCAAGAACCAACCCCACGCCCCCCTCCGGTCTGATTGTTTTGCTTTGGGCAAAACTTTTGGAGAATTAGGGCGCTTCCGAGACTGAAGTCACTGCCATGATCGATGATGATGAATTTTGGTCATTATTTTGATTCTGTTCATTATGACTTTGATGTTGGCAATGGTGATGATGATGATGATGATCATCATCACTATCATTTTGATAATGGTGATGGTGATGATGATGCTGTGTAAATTTCAAGGTTCACTGCAGCTCGTCATCAATGTGCTAAACTTGATATCCTTGACCTGGTGAGAGTGGTACATATGGCTTTTTCTCAACTTCAGCCCCTACAAAAGCTCTGGCCTATATCTGGCCAAACTTTGCGACGGCGTTTTAGACAAGTCTTGGCTGAAGTTGGAATCCATCAAAATGTTACCCTCAACAAGGTTTGGACCTAGGATCTTTGAGACCTGCCGAAGCCACATGGATTATTCAGGTTACAGAAGAGGCAGACTTCTGTAGAAGAAGAGGTCGGTGGATCAATGCGAGAGTTGCGGAAATATATCTACAGGAGGTGGCAGCCTTCCAATTTCTCTGAGTTCTTCCTTTGGACTGCCGGCGCAAAGTGTTTGCTTTGTGTGTATTTTTTCTTCAGACTTTTACAATGCGCCGAGGAATTTTGGACTGCCAACATTCCAACGTCAGTTTGGTATATTTTGTGGAAGAGACAAGATACCAGGAAATGATGGGATGAATGGGTGCCCTTCGACTTCGAGTTATCCTTTTTGACCAAAGTCGTCGAAGGTTATGTCACTTCACTCACGTAGTGCAAGCCGAGCAAGAGGAAAAGGAGAGCACTTGAGATCTTATGTATATGGGAAACCTAATAATCAACCCACCATTTGGGGATAGTTTGAATCCCAACCATAAAGAGGGTGAGGGAATAGGGATGGTTTATGGCAGCCAGGGCTTACGGGTTTACCACAGTAGATGAAACTTATATGAACATCAACCTATACCAGTATACATGAGTTTTATTTTTGAAAGTTGTTGGTTGAATTTGGATGTGATTCGTGTGAAATTTGACATGGAATTCATACATGTTCGCTCTGGCCCTGCAATGTGCAGAACGTGCACCCTTTTTCCACGACGTTTGCAGGTATTGCGCAAACTGAGAGACGATCAGGAGGACTTGCTGATGAAACTGGAACTGTCCGATGATTTCTCACACACTGTGGTAGCATTTTCAGATCAAGTCTTCCCCATTTCAGCCTGCACTTTCCAATTGGCCAAACTCGCCATTTTGGCAGGAACAACTCCTCCTACAAGGGTCCTCACAAACAACTGCATCTTCACCACTCAGTGTGAACAGCGGTTGTGGCTATCAAACAAAGTCCCTTGGCATTATGCAATGATCATGGGATTAGATGATTTTGGCAGCGAATCACTTGTGACAACATCACAGTTTTCTTGCCTCTGACCAGTGCTGTACAATGAACTTATCAATTTTGATCTAGACATGGTATTCTAAGGGCACTTTGGGTCCATGCCCAGATGCATTCCACCGATTGACGGGGAGTCACCGTAGAATCTTGAGGAAAGATGAGAAAGAGATGCTGGAGCAAAAGGAAACTCCATCACCTCGAGGTGGGACCGCCTCGAAAGGTGTAGATGGCATCATGGAGATGGCTAATATGCACTATGAATAGTGGTGAATCATGGCTAATCACCACTGGTTTACATTTTCTTTATCCGATTTATGTTCATGTTGCTACAGGTTTTAGGTCGATCAACTTTGTGAGGCAGAAAAATTGCAGGTTTTGTTTGGTTTTCCACTCTTTGATCAGTGATTCAAGGAACAATCTAGAAGAAAACCTCTATAATGTGCTATCAATAATAGTTTGATGGTCAGAAACTGGGTTTTCTTCCAAAAATATCTCTTCACCGATCTTCAACCAATCCATTGACTCAGATATTCTCGAGGCGCACGGCAACGCAGTGCTCCGCGGGAGCGCAGCGCCCCAGCGTCCGCGCGGGCAAGCAGAGCGGCTGTGAAGGTGGCGCCGGAGACGAGCCCCGCGAACTCCGAAGCGAAGAAATCGGTGAGGCCCGAGCGATGGATGGGTGTTACCCTCTGGTAAACTAACATAGCTATTGAAAATGACAATTTATAGTGGATTTTCCAATTGAAAATTGTGATTTTCCATAGTTATGTTAGTTTACCAGAGTGTACCCAAATAGATCCAAATGGTAGTTGTTTATTGGCATCGGGTTTGTCAAATAAGATCAAACTATATCAAATGGGTATGAGAACTTTTTTATGTCTCTACTGGAAATTACTAGGAGTTAAGTGGGATTGGAATTGGTCATGGGTTATTGTGTTTGTGGGTATAGGTCAAGAGTTTGTTGTACTGGATAGCAAATACTGACCATAGGTATGGCCCAAGCATTCTTTCCACATTCACCCGGTTTGGGTGTGAGTCGAAATTTAAGGAGGCACCAGGGTAACTGAGTGAGAATGGTTTCACATCAACTGTAAGAAACTCCAAGAACATGGCTTTGGAAGAAGACTCTGCTTGTGGGATATGGGTGTGTCTGAGAAGGCTGGATGTACCCCAATTCATGGCCATATTTATCATATGTTCATATTGGGATGATGATTGCCCAGTGGATGGGAATGATGGAACAAAAGCTAGACAGTCAATGTGAGTCATCATTTTCCCAACATGGAAAAATATATCCGGATTAATATACCCTCTGGTAATTTAACATAGCTATTGAAAATGGTCCATTTATAGTTGATTTACCTATTAAAGATGATGATTATCCAGTTCGCCATGTTAGTTCACCAGAGGGTAACCTGATGGAATGACAGAAAAAGTTGGGAAGATATCTGATGGAATGTGTTTTCCGAAGATTTCTCTGGAATTAGTTTTAAATCTTGGATTCATTTTCCCAACAGGCCCAAAAGCGCAGCTCCAAAAAGCCGCGAGCCTGTGCCATCCCAGGCGAGAAGATGTAGATGGCGAGAAGCAGTGCTATTCATCTCCCCCCAAAAGAGGGATAAATATTATATATACACAACATATATATATACACATTATATATGTGTATATATATATATTATATATATATGACATTTTGGGATTAAGTGATATATCATCATAGGGATTCCAACTATTATATCCTGAGTATCCCTAATCCCACATGTGACCAAGAATTTCACGCCAGGCTCCAAAGGCCAAAGCCAAGGCGAAAGGAAAGAGCAAGGCCAAGGCGAAGGCCAAGGCGAAGCCGTCCGAGGACAACGAGGAGCCGGGCGAAGGACGACCTTTCTTGACTTGTGTATTAGGAGCTATTAAAAACAGGATACATTACTATAAATTACTATATATATATGATATTTTACTTTTCCTATTTGATGTTTTTGATGTTTTATTATTTGATGTATCTTTCTGCGGTTCGGTTGAAACACCAATTCTCCAGAAAGGTGTTGCCGGATCTCCCCAGGAGCCCGTGGAGTCTCCCACAGCCAAGTTGGCGCACCAGATCATGTGGAGCCCGGAAGGCCGGAGGGTTGGAATGGTACCTGGAGGGTTCAGCACCTGTTTTTGCTGATTTTTTGGGAGTTGGAATGCTACCTTGAAGTATCGAAACTGAGTTTTTCACCTGTTTTTTTTTTTTCAGAAGTTGGGTGGCAAATGGTTGATCCGTTCACAGCATTCTTCCTGGCTATGGGGATGTCCTGAAATGGGGATACCTCTAAATTATCCATTTGTAGATGGGTTTTCCATTATAAAGCAACCAATCTTGGGGGTACCCTCCATTTTAGGGGCTCCCCCATATTACCACTCTGATACCATGACACGTCACACACTGCAACGCTGTTGGAGGTGATGAGATCCCACTCCAGATGCTTGGTTGAAGTATGGATCTAAAGCCGTTTTTTTTTTGGTTGCCAAATCTTACCCTCTGGTTATTTAACATAGCCATGGGAAATGGCCCATTTATAGATGGTTTACCTATGAAAAATGGTGATTTTCCATGGCTATGTTAAATATATAACCAGATGGTAAATCAATTTTTACTATTAAGATAATCTATAGACTATAGATGATACGAGAATATCAGATGATATAAGTTAGAATCTCTTAAATGTGATGATCTATCTAGATAATCCAATAAGATTCTATTAAGATACTAGAAGATCAATTGGATTATCCGATATGAGATTGTTTTAAACCCAATATGTGATCTCCTACATAATCAATACTCACACACGTGTGGAGGTCCTTTATACCATCCCATTCCATTTCAGATGTCTCCGACTTTTTTTTTCCCCGAGGAGTTGCCAAAAGGTGGAGGAGCTTCTCCAACATCTCCACAGTTCTGTGGCGAATCCCTTGTGTCAACACTTTCGCCTCAGGCGGGTGAAGGATGGTGGGAAACCATGGTGATCCAGACAAATTGATGGTGGGAAACCATGGTCAGCCAACAGTTGAGAGGCTTTGTAATGGGGAAGCAACCAACAGGTGATAGGAGTTGTTTTCGTTGGAAAATCCGGAGACGCCCCAAGATGCGATGTTTGAACTTTGATGACTATTGGTAGCTGGAAATCCAGCATGGCGATTTTGCGGATCCTCTATAAATGAAGGTTTTTAGATGGAAGATCCTCTATAAATGAGGCATTTTCCATTGGCACCTTTGATTACTAGAGGGTAGATCAAAGTTCCCTTCTGAAAATGGAAGAGTTGATAGCATCTCAAAGATGCCCGTTGCCATTTTTGACAGAAGGGAACGGATCTCAGAACTGGCACAAGCCTGCTTGGACAGGTACGATTTTCTGCTTGAGCAACTCGGCAGATTGCGGCTCTGCAATTCCTCAAATGCTGGGTGCGCTAAGGATCTACCGTTGATCTCTGCATCATGCCTATCCCTACATTGGTTGGTCCGTCAGGACAATAGCAATGATACTGGATCTACATCAGGACTGTGTTTGAAAAACAACCTGGTTGATTCATAGGCGGCCTCCAAAAAAAGAGTGAACTTTCCAGCTGAAAATGCTCCCCTCTCACACCAATCAATTGATCAATTGGGTATTTCAGTATTTCAAACAAACTGTTTTTTTTCCTTTTGAGATGGTGGAAAATCCACAGGCTTTGCATAAATTCGATAGTTTACTGATTTACAACATCACTTTGCTAATGTTTACTGATTTGCTCATTTACATCATCTAAATCATCAGATGCTGAATTTTCAGGTGATAAACTCACCCAACCCCCCCATAAAAACCGTGGGAGTCGGATGCCCCGAGGCAACACTGCCAGGAAAGGAAGGCGGGTGTAGCCCGGCGCGCACCGAAGGTGGTGAACGGCGAGGAACGACGCTTGGGAGAAGTGGGGTGGTGGTGGCCATGGGGTGGTGAGATTGGGGTAAACATACCAAAAATGGTGGAAAACCCATGGTTTCCCTGGAAAAACTGAAGTGCAAATGATGTGAGTTTCCACATTTTTTGGTTGGTTTACAGTTACGGCAGGCTAAAGTCCTCCATTATTTGACTCTTGAAACATCGGATCACTTGTGAATCATTGGAATAAGTAGTAAACTCTGTGGGATGGTGGACCCATCTAAGGGAGCTGCTAGTTTTTGGTGCTTGTCCCTCTCATAGGAACATGGCTTTAGATAATCCCCATTTGTCTCGGTGAAAGTACAATTTTTCTTGGTTTCATGGTCAGGTTTAAGGAGAATTCTCGGGCTGGGTGAAACTGATGTCCTACCAAAGAATGAACCCAGAGCTGAATTTCCTCAACGTCATGTGTGATGGAGATATCATATCTGCGGAGAAGAGATCCAAGCCGTTTTCCCTCTGAAAAAAAGCAGGTGAAGGCATCCATTCTTTTCAACGCATCCAGAAAGTACCAGATGTTTTCCTGAAAAAGTATAATATATATATATATATATCATACTATGATACTATATGATTTCCTGTATATACTATGTATATATATATATATATCTGGGTGGTGGTTTGGAACATTTTTTTATCTTTCCATTCAGTTGGGAATGTCATTTCATCCCAACTGACGAGTTGTCCATCATTTTTCAGAGGGGTAGGTTGAAACCACCAACCAGATATATTGGAGGTACAGTTGAGGTCATCTGGCTGCAGAAAAATTGCCAGCTGGATCCCGTGGACTCGTGGACCTGAGGCTACCTGACAACTGTGCGCCTGTGCCTGCGAAAGCATCCGGTCAAGGGCGATCCGCAGAAGGCCGAAATCACTGGGGAGAAGGATTAGGATGATCTGGGGTATGGGGGATATGATCATCATTTTTTGGGCTGCTTTTCAGATAGAACAGTATCTCATCATCTTTGTTATGTCATTATGTCATGTTTGAAAGTCATCTTTGAAAAAGTATGATGATACCCTCTGGTAATTTAACATAGCTATTGAAAATGGCCATTTATAGTTGATTTACCCATTAATAGCATGGTGATTTTCCATAGTTATGTGGCTGTTTACCAGAGGGTAATTGATCCAGAATGATCCAGATTCTGTAGATGCAGGAAGTTGTGAACTATGAGTATCCAATGGGGATAGAGTCTATCCTTAGTTTCTAGATCCTCGAAATCCTCGAATCAGTGGATTTGTTGAGGAATGTTTGGCTTGGAATCTTGGAATCTTAAACAGATAAACAAATGGTAGGACCTAATGATGACCTAATGATGATATTCAATGGATTGGTTTAAGGGAAAATCTACAGGAAACCATAGATTTTCCCATTAAATATGGGGTTTTCCTGTAAAATTTCCCTTAAACCAATCCATTGAGATATCTTCAACCTTGATGCCAGATCAGATTGGCCGTGTCTCCAGTGATGGACACAGGAATTCATCGGAAGAGGTGCCATGATGGCAGTGCTGCTGCACGAACTCGCACACCTGCGCTATATGAATCATGGTGCCTACCTCAGGTCGAACCAACTGGACGAAGCAACTGGACGAAGTTTGGAAACCAGAAATATATAGACTGATAGACACACACATATATATATATATATGGTACTCCCCCCAAAAAACTCACATGTTCAGTGATTTTGCTAACCCTTCCACGGTATATGGATGTAGATATCTTCATTTACAGTGTATGTATATTTTTTCCAGCAATTTTTGGAAACTGCAGTTGGAGTGTTGGATCATGTTGACCATCCGCATCAGGACAGGAGTTCATGCTCTTGCTGAGAGTTCCTTGGAGTTCAATGGTTAAGTTGCAAAATCTTTGTAAAACAATGGCAAACACACCGTGGTGCTTACAGTGAAATCCCCCAAAGATAGAACAGCATTTCATCAGAAATCCGGAAAATTCCCTAAACCTCTAGAAATCCGGAAAATTCCCGTCCTCTCAGGAAATCTTCGCAGAGGCGAAAAAACGTGAGATCTTTGACCCGGAGCTGGTGAACGACCCTTTGGCTCCGACCGGAAATTCATGGGACAAAGTGTTGATATATATATATATATATATCAGATGGATTCATAGTTTTTTTTTTTTTCCAAGAAATTTTTGTTTTGAAGAAATGAATAGCATTGATAACATCTGAAAAAGGTGAGATTTCTCAGATCTCCACATTTCAAGTGGAAATTCCTACAGGAACTGCCTTCCTGTCGACCTTGGGAAAATCTCATCTACCAGACAGGCACCTCATGGGGTCTAGGGACTTCCCACGGTGTTTCCCTGATTTTTCCATGGGGACTTGGCCTCCGAAAGTAGATTTTTTTCGGCAAGATGATCATCAGTTAAAATCCTCAGTTGAACAATCGGAATTTCGGGGCTAGCCTCTGGTAAACGTTTACAGTTTGCCAACAGTTAGCTATTGAACATGGCCCAGTGGAAATAGTTGATTTACCCATCAAAAAAGAATGGTGGATCTTTCCAGTTCGTTTAATGTGGCTGTTCACCAGACCGGGTACCCAATGTTCAGGGCAACTCAGCTTTTCGGCAGGCGGTGATATCGATGTTGAGAGTTTGATGAAGGTATTCGAACCTGACTCCAGCAGCTGTGCCACACCAAGGACGCATTGTTTGAGATGGTTTTTGACACTATTCTGATTGGTGGTTTGGAACATTTTTTATTTTTGCATTCAGTTGGGAATGTCATGATCCCAATTGACGAACTCCATCATTTTTCAGAGGGGTAGGTTGAAACCACCAACCAGATATTTTTGGGAGCGATGGATGTTGTTGATACTTGTGGGATGATTCCTCCAAACAACCATCCAAGTTGGTAGCTTCACCATCTCCGGTAAATGCCGCGGACAGGAACGCAAGCCCTGTTCGAGCACGGCCAACCAAGGTCCATTCCGAAGCTGGGTCAACATTTTGTTTGGGAAACCACAGAATGCTTGGATTACTAAGTAACCATCTAATATCGTCTGACTATATACTAAGTATCTGACTTTTGGATGCCTCACTTTGACCCCTAGCGATTTGAACAGATATTCAATCAGCCATTCCTGAATTGGGTACGGGTCGAAGCTATGGCCTCTGATTTCAGAGAAATATCTGGTTTGATGCGAAAAAAACATAGCCAACTGATTGCATTTTTTGTAGTGTTGAGGTTGAAGCCCACCCAATGTGTTGTTGTTGTTGTTGTTGCTGCACGTTGCTGCAATGGTTTTTGGATTCCAAGCGGCGCCCATATATCTCAATGTGGCTCCGAAATGAAATCATGCAGATGCTGCTTCTTGTTGGTTATTTCAGTTACCCTCTGGTTATTTAACATAGCCATGGTATAGATGGCCCATAGAAATAGATAGTTTACCTATTAAAAATGGGTGGATCTTTCCATGGCTATGTTAGTTAACATAACCAGATAGTATATATATATACATACATACATAAGGTTTTGTCATTGATCTGGGGTCTCTGGAAATGGATTCTTGGGTCTTTCCAAAAATTCTATATGTGGTGGAATTGAATTGCGGATTCCGTTGCGGAGGGATTCCGTTGCGGATTCCAAGTCCTCACCAGGTCGGACAGGTCGAGGCCGAAACGGCCGAAACGGCGTCCACGAAGGCGATGGAGAAAGGTCGTCTCCCACCACCACCGCAGTTCGGCGAGTTGGGGATCTCAGGATGGATCAAAGATGGTGATTTTCATGGGGAGAATGGTATATAGTTGTGATAGTTTAAGGTTATAGTTTTCTCTATTAAACTATAGATGGAGATAGCCAAGGATAAGCTGATAGTGGCTTTTTTGTGGCTTTTTTGTGGCTTTTTTGTGGCTATGGATCACCTAAGAAATATCTTGAAATACCTATAGAAAGGATGAAGATGTTTTTTTTACTACCAGCTATTTTTTGATGGGAACTACAGGGGTACTGGGTGACTCCTGCCGTTGAAAAAACATCACCCAGTGGGGGGATCATTTAGCACCAATTTGGCACTTCAAAATCGGCCCCATCAAGATCTGGACGAGGATATGGAAAATGGGACCCATTTTGTGTCCAAAATCCTGAATCCATGTTTTTTTTTGAGTTAAATATAGTTAAATAGTATCATCTCTAAGGCACTGAATCTTAGTTCCAGCTCACGACACCGCTGGCAGGCCTCGTTCTTCGGGTGCTTCTACCGCAACACCCAGTGGAAGAGACTCGCTGAATACGATGCCTTCACTGCCTTCACGGTCACCTGAACCCACTGAGGACGCTTGGATCAGCGGTGACCACCGAGAACTTGCGGTGTTGCTCCGTTGTTTGGGGACAAGGATTGCTATGGGATTGCTATGGGATTGCTATGGGAAGTGGATGGAAGTGGTTTGTTGGTTTCACTTTCTTTTCCAAGACATCTGAGGTAAAGGAGGCGGAAATTCTGGCCGAGACGGTTACGGATTTGGACGAAAGTCCTTCAAAGGCACTGGGCTTCGGGGATGCGGGGATGTTTGGGGTGCGGCTGAACTCAAAAAAGGCATCTGTGTCAGCAATGAAGCAAAATCTGACCAATTCTCCGGGTTTGAAACTGATGCCACTTGCCAATCATAAACAATCAAAACAGATCCTCAAGCAATATCATGTGGTAGACCCAATCAGAAATTTCCGATTTGGGGATGGTTTATATTCCCCTTGATGGTAAAATTGTTAATCGGGCTCGTTTTTATTGGGTTTACCACTTGAGTTGACCAAGATTTCACCCTGAGATGAGGCGAGGAAAAGCCGCATGCTGCGGCCGAAGAAGACCTGAGCTATGGTCCTTCAGTTGGAAAGGTCCCTCTTTAGGGCCAAAGCTCAGACGACTGCGTTGGCAGGAAATTCTTCCTGGGGGAATCCGTTGGTTTCTCAAAGTGCAAAACACACCAGCTACGCAGCTGTCTTTTTCTTTGAGCCACTTCCTTGTCACAGATAAATCTGGAGGCCTTGCAAAGAATGACTTGGTAACTTGGTGTATGGATCAAAATCACAAGCTCATTGGCGCCAAAAAGATCCAAAGGACCAAATTTTCGTCACTTTGAGAAACCATCTGTAAATTGCGCGGACCCTGGGGAGCTTTAACTCACCCCGTCCTGACTTGGCTTAGCGAAGTCCTTGACGCTATGGGTAAAAAGTATCATAGGAGGACATCACAAGGTGAGTTGTTTTTTTCTTTCTGTGGGTCATGAGTAACTGAGTAATCTCCCAGTGTTTTGGGCGATGTGTACCAAACAAGGAAACATCTGTTTCAATTTGCATGGTTGAACGCCAATACCGCACCTGTAAAAAAAAGTCGAACGCTTCAAGCTAAGATATTTTTGAAAGAAACCAAGTACCATGTGACAAAAATGTTTCAAAATGCATCAAAGTGCACGATTCCAACCTAACATCCAACACTAAAAGATCCAAAATATGTGGGGAAACCATGGGAAAGCAACGTTTTTTCACTGCGTGTGGGCTCAGCCGTCGCCCCCAACTGGGATCACCTGAGATGTTCCAGTAGCTTCCGGCAGGGGACTCAGTGCAGTGGGGATGAGTTGGGGATGAGTTGATATCAGATGCATCAGAATTGAACATCCGAATTATTCCGATTTTTTTAAATGAGTTCTATTCTATTCATCCACATTTTATCTGCCATCTCCTTCTTTGAAGCACATTTGATGCACGGTTTGTCGATAGCTCCTGATTTTGTGGAAAAGTTTCTTGTTTGGTGACATTCATGAATGAGATCAGGATTTTATAGAGGGCATAGAGATCATAGAGATGGGGAAGCCTTGTTTTCCTGAGATCTTGATCTTGAAGGTGTGACTTTGTACTCATGTTGGTTTATTTTATCTTATTTTGTTGTGTTTAGATTCCTTTTATTGTTGTTGATTAATTATTATAGTTAAATCTGTCTTTCTATTGGCTCTTGTTAGAATCAGAGTCAAAAGTCACCATAAAATTCCTGCAGCATTAAATCCATGCTGCAACATGGCAGCAACGCCTGTCTTCTGTAAAATCCCCTCAATACTGGGCTCTAAGGAATCCATGGTTGCTATGTTGGGTCAATGGAGTGCATAGGACACTTTGAGCTTCACTGGCGCCGAGGAAACCCGTCCTTCTTGCAGTGCATTAGATGTGCCTTGATTCCGAAACTGGAGCTGTTTGGGTTAGTGGCATCCTTTGCTGAGTCTTCCGGTCCGAGCCCCTCAGGAATCACACACACTGTCCGATCAATGACGGTGTGTCCGACATCCTTTGTGTAACGCCTGCCTGTTTGTTGTGATCTGTTTCTTTGCAGTTCTGTGCACCCTGAAAGCGCCATCCAATTTACCACAGCTGAGCCGTTCGAAACACTCCTGTCGCTTGATTGACACAGGGTGTTATTAACCCAAACTGTTTTTTTTCTTGGTATTGCAACTATAAAGCCATAACTGGTTGGTGGTTTGGAACATTTTTTATTTTTTCATATATTGGGAATAATACTCCCAACTGACTTTCATATTTTTCAGAGGGGTAGGTCTACCACCAACCAGATAATTAATGGGATACCCAGGATAGCCAGTTACCAAGCCACTAACGATGGATGGCGATGGGACGATGGTCAGGCTGTCAATGAGGACTGCATTTGTGCAAATTCTTCCCATCTCCGGGAATTGGTTCGAAGCTCGGGCTGTGGCTGTGGTATTGGCTTCCTGACAATATAAGAATCTGTAGATCAGATGGGAGTACTGTTGATTGTAGTTTTGATTGGATAGTATAATATTGTAAAATCAGTTGCCAGTGTTTGCACATTGACTGAACTGCGCATCCTTTCTGTCAGGCATGGCATGCACAGGTGATATCTTTGCCAGCCTTTCAGGCACAAGTACCGCCCAGATTGGGCCCC
>Ga0126342_10004596_pt1:0-22500 | contig 23664 bp, 27 predicted proteins | sample Cyp1metagenome_FD_92528 | JGI IMG/M metagenome (GOLD analysis project Ga0126342, IMG submission 92528) | Coral microbial communities from Lord Howe Island, Old Settlement Bay, Australia - Cyphastrea 1 metagenome | ecosystem: Host-associated > Invertebrates > Cnidaria > Coral ...
AGCAAGATAATCAAAAAGAAACAGTCAAACATTTCAGATTCCAAGATTGAACAAAAACATTACAGCCTCCCACCTAACCTCCAACCTGTCTTGTCCTAGCTTCCCCCTTCTACCATTTTTTTCTGGGATTTAAGCAAACGGTTTGGGAATTTAACCAACTAGTTTATCGGGACATAATCGCAGGAACATTGATGTGATCATCAATGAACCACAACTCACCTCCAGTAAACCTGGGAATGAAGAATTACCCAGTTAGTTCTATGTTTCTCACATGAATTCCTATGAAAAGTTGGCGTTGTCCATTGCCATGTTGAATTACCAGAGGGTACTTTTGGCCCTGTTGAGAGATATCCAGGGTGACATTATTTCTGATTGCAAAGTATAACTTTTGATCAGTGTTTGCAGTACGTACTCTTCATGAACCAGAGTTTATTGCTGAGTCATTCATATTCATGCCACATACAACACCTCCTGCTGAAGTCACATAAACTTCGCAGTATTCTGCCAGTGGATTTTGCTGGACTTGCTGAAGATCTACAATTCCTGGGTGTCTGACAAGGACAGTGAAGATTCCCTTCCCTGCACCCGTATAGAGCCCCAATGGTTCTGTGTCTGGCGCAGGAGTGCGAAGTGATCGTCTCTGGCGGCCTAATGCCCTTGCGTCGGGCTTCCTGGGATTGTGACGGACGAGAAGTGCAGAAGCTAATTGTGTTGATGTAGCTTTGTATAGATACACACTTGAAATCTCAGATGCAATTGCTTTTCAGCTCTTGGCTATATCCGATCTTGCCATTGATGTGAAAGGTTTGTGCACCACGACGTTCATGAGGATGCTGTGCTGCTTGTAGCCAACCCTTTCCGCAGAGTATTTTTACCGCAGAGTTGTGGCTGCAGCTTCCCACACTTCGTTCACTGGTCACTTTGCGTCGGCAGCTAAATGTCGCTGAAGTTGTGTCTGAGAGATAAACTCAAAATAGCTCAGATGGACTTATATATTATATTATATACTATATATATACAGGTATGTACAGTGTGTATATATATATAGATATCTGTAGAGATACTAATATTGACAGCAAGGTTGACTTCAGAATGCACCGTTTTTGCATTTTCTTATCGTCTGACCAGGAATTTGGAGTCCAGGCATGCCCGAGCTTGAGGAGGTTGAGCGCTTTGGGGCCATGATCAGCCGACCTGCCCTGTGTTGCCGCGCCGCGCGAGACAATCGCTGTGAATCCATGAAGTCTTTCTTGCTACTGATACTATTATAGTAATGTGGCAGTGTGTCAAAACCTTGTACCCCTGGTGAACATCAAAATAGCTGGTAAATGGATGTTCATCCCACTAAAAACGGTATCTATAGGTATTGACCCATACCCATGTTGGAAGGGAACGTTGCTCAAACAGCTTGTGGAGAACTTGGGAGTTGCAACAGATCGCAACAGTTGCCTTTGGCCTCTGGCTACGGATGAACATGAGTGGCCCACAGTTATGGACAGTTCCATACGATGCCACATTTCTCGGCACATCCTAGCCCGATTTTTGACTAATACCCATCAATTGCTGGGATTTCGGGCTCAAGTCTCAGCTAGACAGAAGCCATTGCGCAAGGAGTGAAAGTCATACAGATGGAACATTTTCACTTGCTGTCTCCTGAGAACCATCTAGATAACTGGAACAAGGCGCGAGTCAACTATATAATTATATAATTGATCGAAATTCTTCAAGCACAAACGCTGACAACCACGTTTGGAAGGACACTTCCACCAATTAAACACTTAGGAAGACCTATCAACAGCCGACAGCGTTGCACTGTCCCCACAGTGCGGCTCCAGGTTGTTTTGGATGGGCGCGGCAGCTTCTGATGTGAGGTGTCGACCTAGTCGACCCAGTCCTGACATGGTGACAGCATGTTGTATCGCGCGCAAAGGAAACTTCCGGACAGGGCCCGCAGTGAATGGAAAGATGGAACTCTTACGGCTCCCACAGGCTCTGGAAGACACCAGCAGCGATGAAGGGGCTATGATTCTGCCATTGAAGCGCAGAGCCAAGGTCACCTGGAGATCAGATCGATTCTTGGAAGACAGATATGAGATTCTGGAAAGTGGTGATGAATGGACCAATGCGCGTAGGTCTGAAGATATCAATTTCTCTGAACTTCCGGAGCTGGCTGTTGCCCGAAAGATGACCTTCAAGAAAGACGCGGCCAGTTCGGCTCGGCAGCGGGCCGCGCGCAGGAAGGGAAAAGAGAGCGAGGATTCCCCAGCAGATTCCACGCATGTCGGGCACCAGGAAGAGGGTCCCTCTCCAGAAACCGAGACGTAGATCAAGTAGATCAAGTAGATCAAGTAGATCGAGGCAAGGTGCACGTGCTGCACGTATGAGTTTCCAGAGTGTCAGCATGATTGATTTGAGGTCAGCTTCAAGTGTGAAGACTTGCAATGGTCTTTCTCTTATTAAGATGCCAATCAGGCAATCATACAGAATCCTAAGAGGGGATGCTGGGAAGTGTTGCCCAAAGGGGTACACATTGAGATAGTCGAGGCTGCTAGCTGGTTACAAGGCCGGCGTGCAGTGTTCGAAGAACGAATCATGTTGCACAAAGCACGGATCTCCCCATTTTGTGCGAAAAATGAGAATGCTTGCTTGTACTGTAATGTAATTCTAGTCTTCCCAAGCAAGGTGCTTTGGCCTTCTTCAAAATGCAATTTTCTCCCAAATTAAGGTACCCGTGAAATTGCTGGTCTATCATCATGTTCACCATCAAAATGGTCATTTTTGCCAGCATTTTCAGGTGCCAACCCCATCTGAGTCAGATGGTATATCGCCAGGCAAGCTTGCGTTGCCAGAGACTTTAGCTGGAAATACACAGCGCCTGGAGCGTCTCTTGCTTCAACCGGTGGTTTCATCAACGACTTGCGATCCAAGAACAGCAGGGCTTCCAGGGTTCCATTCTAGTTTTCAGTGCCTTGCATCCATGATGCGCCTCCAAACGACCCGGTTGAAACCCAACAGGCATGGAACTGCTGTTGGGAATTTCAAGCGATAGTATCCGATAGGCGTTTTTCTGAGTCTTGATCACCATCTGACTATAGTACGTAACGATCATGGTCTTGCCGTGTTCAAACTAAGCACTCCGCATTGGGTTATCTTTGCTTATTGACTCAGCTTCACTTGTCCTTGGAACCCACGCATATGACAGCCCAGGTTACAAGCTGGCTTTGTTGAGTGCAGTCGAGAGCCTGTACAGGCTCATCTTTGGACATTTGCTAAACTAAAATGTGGGAGGATATCGTTTGGGGCTATCTTTTGGATGAATTTTATCATTTCATTTGAAAGGGTCATTCAGAAGAATCTGCTGTCATGCTTGGTCGCAAGGGACAAGAAGAAGCCATTCCTGGGAGAGGCCTGACTCGACCCCATCAAGTCACCTCCAGCCATTCTTTGGTGCAAGACCTTTTCATGTGTCAACTAAAGCTATCAGCAGATTGCAATCAGAAAAATCACTTGACCAAGATCCAATCCCATGACCAAGACCCAATCCCAACCATGCGCAGTTAAAGCGCTTGCTGAAGCCGTCAAAGCAGTGGCTGAATCAAGAGCTGCGCGCTGCCGCCACAGTGCACTGGGTAGCAGAACGGGTCAAGATGGCTTTGCCAAGTGAAAATGTAGGGTACACCCCAAATCCACCGGTTAATCATCATTTTCCCTATGAATATGTATATACAGTATATACATTTACACACACATATATGTATATGTATATATATATATATGTATGTATATATACATATTGCCATTTGGGGATTATACCTCATATTCAGACACACCCAATATGACCTTCACATCAATATTGGTGTTCTGTCAGCCTCGGAAGCATATAGATGCTGAAGAGTTAGATGCTAAGATGGTCAGAGGTATGTGCTTCTGACACTTCCCGCTACTTCCTTGTGCCGCCCTTCGCCGGCGAGCCCCCCTGTATTCTCCTGCGTCAACCGCCACCAGGCAAGAGGTTGAGATTTTTTTCAAGTCAGAACTCTCTGTGTCAAGACATTCCTTGCACTTGTCAAGCAACCCAGAAACAAAAGCAACAGAAAGTGCCTGTGCATTTGATCTTTGACAGTCCACTTCCTGGTGAGGTTTCGATGAATGGTATTGCGGCCTTCCCGTTGAAAGCCAGCTATCTGAAGACCAAGAAGCTACAAGGTGCGGATACGGCTTGCAGGGCTTGCAAGCAACCCTCAATGGGATCATTTAAGGGAACATCTACTGGAAACCATGTTTTGTTCTAATCAAACTAGGTTTCCTGTAGATTTCCCTCCAACAAATTCCAGGAACACGATCTTTGCTCACCTGCCAGGCAGCTTGAGGTTTCTATTGGCTGTGCGCGTGCGCTGACCATGCGGGAGGTGATTGATAGCTTCTACAAAGATTGCATTGAGCCAAGTCTTCCCGAGGTGCCGTTGGGACAACAAGGCCCCAAAAAGGTCAGCCAATGGTCAACATTTTCGATGACCCCAGGCCATGACTTCCGAAGTATCATCACTCATGTGGTAAACCCAATCAGAAACTATCCCCAGTTTCACCAGACTTGGGTGGTATAAACCACCAAGTGGCCCAAGTGCCAGGTCCAACAGCGTTTGCGCTCCCGCGGCTGGACTTTCGTTGAGTCGCAGCAGGCCGTGCTGCTGTACGTCCGGAACGCTCAGATGGGACAACGTTGGGTACCCGTGTGGGGTTTGGGGGTCCCCAAAAATCCCATGATTGAGACCTGAGATTGTTATTTTTGCCCTTGAGATTGTAATTTTTTGGGGCCCATACCAGGTTTTGAGACAACTCCATATCCACCAACTTTCATGGTCAGATTTGCTGAGTGTTTTTTCTTGAGTCACCCGCCTCTACGTCTCGTTTTGGTCACTGACTTGAGCGGCCCTGCCTTGCCGGTCAGGCATGTCAGAAGTCCCTTTACGAGGTTTGCAAGCCAACGTGCCGAAAGCCGGTGGTGATTTTGCTGAAGGACGGGCACTTCTGTGTCGGAAATTTGGACACAACATACACAAATTAACTTGCGGTCTGTGCTGGTGGTGTTACTATTGTTACTGTGGGAAAACCATGGTTGTGCCAACATTATGATATATATATATATACATGTTTCTCCTACACATAAAATGGAAGTGATGATTTTGGATCTAGCAAGCCATAGAGTTGGTCTTTGGTTGATATTCACATTCACTCTCCAATTATTTTGGCATCCAATTTTGCAGAATTTCACCCATACCTGCCATAGTGGTAGCATCAAGTACCACCACCGTTGCTCGTGGCGCAGGAGCCGCCCAACAGCTTCTCTGGATGGTTCGATGGGATTGGCGTGGTTCCGAAGGTGCGTTTAAGCCTGGGTCTGTGAAGGGACTTGCAGTTGCAGTCCCTTCACAAAACATGGTGCGTATAGACATAAGATGTATTAATATGTTATTATATATATATACAGAGCATACAACACACACACATACATATATATATATATATATGTATATATATATATGTATATATATATATATGTATATATATATATATATCTAATATATGTCGCAGCTTGCTTGGTGGAAGCCTGGCCCTTTTTTTCTTCGATCTTTGCACCTCCGGGAACCGGACCACCAGGCATCTGCCCAAATGGAATTTGGCCTGAAGTCTCTACTGGCTGCAGGTGTGGAACAACCGATCGAAACCATGGATGGCTTTCGAAGATTTTAAAATTTGACATTTGTAAGACATATATGTAAGATATATGGAGAATCCATGGTATTTGCCATAGTTTCTGAACAAAACATGTTTGTTTGTTGCTTCTTGTCCTCGTCCCCTTTTGTGAACTGTGCTCTTGTTTGCACTGTAGTTGTGGAGAAAAGGTTTGGCGTAAATGATAATGCAACCATTCCACATCAACTCTTCAGCGCAGGTTTCGCCCCGCGTCTGTCTGGTGGTGTTGCTGGTGCGGCCGAGATTCTTCAAGAACATTGCCCTCGAAGCCTCGGTTCCTTGACACGCATAGGGTGAGATATGAAGGTGTTTCTCAGGAGTTGTCTTTTTCATTGATAAGATAATAGTGATAATAGTGATTATATTGGTTAGTAATAGATAGATTAGTAATAATGGCTAGTGATTACTAACCGATTCCCGCAATGTAGATAGATGATTCACTCCTGCAGGTTGCCAAGGCCGTGTTCAGCACTCACAGTCTGTGCAGTCATGAAGACTGCTATCAGCAAAGCCTGAAAGACTTAATGTTGAAGCCAAATCATAGATCACATGTATTTATATAATTGTATTTACATGCGTAGAAGCTGCACAGCATCAACCTTGCAGAGATGTTATGCGATCTGGCAAAAGTCAAGTCAGCACAGTAGCAGATACCTTGACATACCATTCCGCGCCTCCAGTTTTTTGGTTGCTTTTCCATTCGATTGTATTTCTGGCGTACCTTTTCACATGCTTTGAGGTGAGCTGCGAGCATTGCTCCGTGTCTTTCTGAAGAAAGGCCATGCGGATAGCTGAAGCTGGCGAGGGAAAAAAACGCTCAGGGTGTTGGTGATGAATATGTTTCGTTCTACCAGTTGACAAGTGGGCAAAAGAGGGCGACATTTGATGAATATCATATGAGATCAATCACATTTGCAACAAAGTCCATTGGTTGATAGGGATTCCCCTAATGGATTCTGATATTCCCCAATATATTGGTTAGTATCATCCGAAGTCATCATCAACCAGCAGTGGTTTTGAATCATGCGACAATGTGGGCTACGTAGGCGGGTCGCGCCTGCAATGGTCGAACGGTGTCAGGCCTTCTTCGCTACGATGGTGATGAGCTCGTGGTCTCGAAGTATCTGGAGAAAGAGCTCCGCGACCTTCAGGCGGGTGAACAGGACACTAATATCTGACGGGTTTGCCGAACTGCTGGGGTTGATGACTAAAGGAATATTATTCCTATTATTCCTATGATTCATAATGGTTAGTCCTATTATTCCTATTATGGCTTATTGGGGACTCTAAAAACCAATGCTGGACTATTTACAAAACCAACCATGGCTCATTCGAGATTGCGATGGCATATGGCCCCCTCACTGCCCAAACTGCATTGGAAGGTTTTAAAAAGTTTCATTCATGTCCGGCTTTTGGAGCCATACCCACATATATGATATTGTGACATATATATATATATATATATACGCTGTTCTTGTTGCGTCTTTGGCCTATCTTGCTCTCTTTGTTTTGCTGCTGATGTCACTTGTTTCTCGCCATATGGCCGTCCTTTTGCACCTCAAAACCAGAGACGTTGACAGGTCACCCCTCGAACACCTGAGCGAAGGAAGGCTCGAATTTATTGCAACATCTGAGCGAAGGGAAGTGCAGCTTGAACAGATTTGAGCTGGCAATCATTAGTGTGACTCGAAACATGCTTTCATCCACTGTGTTTATCTTCGTTGATGTTCACCTTGCCTTTAGATCAGTGTTCTCTTCAGCGGCCATCAGTTCAGAAGCGGCCCTCACGAAGCAGGTTCGAATCTGTCTGGCAGTTTCCGGTCAGATCATGACAGGAATGCCAGTTTTGCAACCCAAATGGGACAACAGGAGCTTTCTGGAGACTCCAAGATGCCATGGCACCATGGCACTGGTGGGCACTGGTCGGTGGAGCCCTTCGACCGACTCAGTTTTTCAATGTGGGCAAGACACTGCCTGAAAATCCAGGCAGTGTCCAGTGGTGGTTGGTATGTTTGGTTGGTATGTTTGGTTGGTATGTTTGGTTGGTATGTCTATGATCAATCCGTCTTAATCCGATCAACTGGGAGTTTCTCACACCAACCGGTTAGTCTTGCCACTGGGTTCAGTTTCTGTAGTGGACCCTGGCGCAGTGATTCCCAGCTGCTGCTGGGGAGTGCAGCAGTACCACAGTCTTGCATCACATTTGCTTGACGCGAGAAGCTTTGCAGGTGTGGACGCAAAAAAGTCTGCCTTTGTCAACTGACTAGATCTTCTGCTGAGTTTTGATGGCAATAATCACTTTGTGCTAATCAATAAGCCACCTATATAGAGCCCAAAAGGAACAATTCCAGCAATTCATTAACCATCATTAGCTTAGAATTCATCACCATTCATCACCATTCATCACCATGAATATCATGAATCACCATTATTAACCATCATGAATGAAACCAGGGTCTCGGACTTTCTGGGACGTGTTTCAGGGGGAAAGCTGAGGTCCGAAGCTGCCTGCGCAGTGGTTTGCCCTATCACTGATCTTGCAGGCATACCTTGACCGGGTTCATGGCTTCAGTTGTCACCGGTACGGAAGGAACTTTGGTAGAAACTGGCCATTAGCTGTATCCACATGTCGCATTCTATCTCTTTCACTTTCCATCTCTCTCTCTATAATATACATATATAGAGCAAATCCCTCTTTATTGTATAATGTCTATATCTATGATGATTCATATATATATATATGTATACTTACATACACGGGGGTTAGAGCACCATCAAAGCTTCCGCGCCAGTCCAGCGGACTCCTCGCCCAGCTACTCTTTGGCTGGACCGTGATTTCAGGCGCGGCGCAGGGACGGGTCAACTCGATTTTTATGGATATATTATATTATATATATACACACAATATCAAGGGAATAACCAACAAGGTTGAAATGGGTATGGCGGGTATGGTAGACCTATGTATCAAGGCATTGGAGTACCATTTTGTGGATCCAGAGACTTGTCGACAGCATCGGAGATAGTCAGCCATGGAAATTGGTCCCAGAAACGTTGATCGCCATGGAAATTGGTCCCAGAACGTCATCATGGGCACGTTAGGGAACACATATGACTTAAACAACCAAGTGGGGAGATTCCAACAAACAGACTCGGGAATTCATGGGGACATCCTGTGGCGGAGAGCTGCTTGTTCTTCTTGTTGTGCAAGGCTGTATCCTATTCTTCTACTATGCAGGATGTGATTTTGCGTGTCATTTGTCGGGTCCTGAGGGAAATCAACTTGAACATGGGACTTCCCTTGGACATTAGGTGGAAGGCAGTGTAAGTACTGAAATATCTTCTGTAACTATAGTACAGCTGTACGTATCTTTAGAAAACTGTGCAGTCCACAAACTCTCCTTGGACTTTCTTGCCACCTTTGGTGTGTTGCTTCGATTACTTTTGATGACTGCACTTGCTGTGCCAGAACTAGGTTCTTCTACAGTGGAAGCGTCATTGTGCAGTCCTTGGCATTGGGGCACATGACAAATCACTTGTTGACATTTTTTAAAGGGGAGGTTCTTATCTTGGATCCTGAACAAAACCATTTTTTAGTATTTCCAGATGCAAACGCCTTCCACTTCCTTTTGGCCGGTGGGCCAAAGGTTTCTATTGTCCTTGCTGCAATGCACTGAGGAAAATAGCACCACAACTTTGCCCACGTTGGCGATGGCTGGCCTTGTGCTATTTTTCGTGCCTCGGGCGAGTCGTTTGTCTAGGTCAGCTGGGGAAACTGATTCAGTGGAGTCCAAAACCTCCTATCATGTGGTTTGGGGTTGCGTTCTAGACCAAAAGCCAGTGTTTCGGAAGTTGTCGTCAGTGTTTTGCAGGCCTCTTCTTCATGAGTTATTGAAATTGGTATAGTAAATTGTGAGGTTGCGCAAGCATGGTGCAAGCCACAAGGCAAGAACATTCATATGACATATAGCCGTAGGTTTTGGACCTGCTTCAACTGGTTGAGGGCTCCCGGAGTTGTTGATTTCCACACACCATTCCTGTGCGGGTTGACCCCTGGCTTCATCGGGGGTTGGAAACATCAATCAGACAACTTTACTCCTGAAGCTGACATCAGCATTTTGTCACCATTCTTCCCCAATGGTCATTGAGGAATTTATCCCCATTGAAAAATGGATCTATATCTATATTTAGTCACCCCCCCGCCCACGTCTATATCTGTATACATACATATCTTACACATGTATATACACAAAATGTGATACTCCAGGGGGGAGGAGGGAAGGATCTGCAAATACTGGGTCCCTGTGGATACCTGTGATACCCTCACGAAACACCCACGACATGCCGATTTCAGCGCTTCAAGGTGCTTAGCGGGAACGGCAACTCGTATGGCTATATGGATTTAGGGAGGTGTGCGAAACCGCTGGCGACAGAGGGCACTGTGTACTGGGGATCTTTCAGTTTCTCTTAGGAAGACGGTGTGAGAACTCGGGTAATTTTTCTTGCATGTTTGAGGACTTCAACTCGATCTTTTGTGCTGGAAAAGTAGCACTTGCATTCATATTTCCTTCTTGTTTGAAGAACTTCCAGACAAAAACTTGCTGGCAAAAACATTGAGCGAGACCAGCCACATAGGCTGGCTGGCTCCTGGAGAATCGATTTCTGCAAGCATGTTCCCCAACTGACCAGCATGTTCCCAGATGGGGCTGGGATTCAATGGATGTGCCTGAGCTTTCTGTAAGCGGCAGATGGGGCGGCCTCTTCTGGGTGTTGATGTCTGGCATTGCAGGCAGTGGCGGGGTGGGCTTTTCGCATGTTGCTACTAGCCGCTTCATGTTTCGGTGCGTACAGATATCATCAAAGCTTGTGGTGTAAAAGCAGTAGACTTCATGCCCATGCATTGGTTAAAAGAGGTGCAATTCAGAATCGGATCCCACCATTTTACTACAGAATCGGATTCATTCATGTTACTCTTATAGTTTTTTTTTCGCTCCACTTGTTCCAGTCCCATTTTTGGCTGTGTAATCCAACTGGCCAATCCTGGGCATCCTGGGCATCCTGGGCTGCCAAGTGGCAGGCCTTGCTTTCGGCCATTTCTTCCTCCAGTACCTGGGAGTCCCTGCCCTGGTGAAACCTGACCGATGACTCGATGACTCGATGACTCGACTGCAGAGGTGGTGAAAGGCGCTGAGCGAGCACCTTTGGTGTTTGGCACTGAGGAGCTGAGCATGCCAAAAAAGACATAAAAAGATTATTGTAGTCACAAGTCTCACCAAAAACAGATGGAACAAAGAAAAACGAACAAGTGAGACAAAATTCTGTTGGATGAATTGGCACTGAGTGGTTGAGCTACGATCCTTGTGATTTTCGATGGCGGACTTGTTCAAACATGACTTGGATCTGACTGCACTTGCTGAGGAAAGTACCAGGCCAGGGAACGATGCAGTTTCTGAGTCCACAGAGTCAAATGGGTTTGTCTGAAAATAGGGTATATTCCCAATCATAGCCATTTAATAGGGATAATGATCATTAACCATTGGGTTTAGGGGTACACTATTTTCAGACACACCCAAATGTATGTTTTCATCTAGGATAAAAGAGTGGCAATGATTTCCATCTGGACTTTGAGGACAAACCTGCACTAGGTCTGTCAGCATGAAAACCTGTGTTTTCCTGCTGGGTTTAGGAGCTGACTCCGCTCAAAAAGCCGTACCCTGAGATCATGAAGCAGCAGCTAGCCAGCAGTAAAACTGTCTTGGTAAGAACGGTAAGAACAGGGAACCAAGCTGCTTATCTGAGAAGTAAGACAGAAATTGGACTGCTACTTCCATTATCTCCAAGCTCACAACAAGCAGCTATGTTTCCTCAGCGAGAATATGTTAAAGATGACCCGAACTTGGTGCCAAAGCTCACGGCTCACAGCGTGCTTGGTGCAAAAATGGAGATCCATGCCCGCAGAGACTGCCTCTCTCGGATTGGCATGATACCGATATGATCCGTGCCATTGTCAATGCTTGGGTGGATTGATCATATTGGGAGGATGGTTGACTGATCCATCAATGGGGATTTAGAAACCCATTCGAAGGATTCCCATTGTGTGATGGATGACCATAAACATTCATCCCAGCTCCCCGATGGCACATGGGTCTGCAACTTTGACGCGCCCTGCGGATTGAATCACCTGGAGGATTTTGACCAAGCTGGACATGTCCAAGATGAAGACAAAAACCACTGGAGACAGTGCTGCTAGAACACCCGCTTTAAACACATGACGCATATGACTCATTATATATATATGAATGATGATGAATGATGATAAACGTATTCTAAGATCAGACTTTGCAGATTGGCAACGAACATCATGGAGCAAGGGTTGTGTGAAACAGTGTTGATCAGAAAGCGCAATAGTAGCGGAAGCAACGGAGCCCCAACGAGAACTCGTGCAATACTTCCTACTCCACATCGGACGCAGACTTTGTGTAGCACATACGCGCTTGAGCAATGAAGGTGGTCCCTCATCTGCACTGCAGGGGCTTCTGGATCTCATTCAAATGAGCCGAATACTTTGCTTGTTTTTTTGCCAGGAATGGTTGAACGGAAAATCTGCAGGACACCTCATTTTGGATCTAAAAAGACCATGGCTTTCCTGTAGATTTTCCCTTTTTCATCAACCCAGTGACTGTCATTTCTGTCATTTTTGTGACGCTTAGCTAATCGCTTACCGCGAATTCGCTGAGACACCTTGCACCGATCCGGGGCCCAACTTCAAGGGTCAGACTTTGGTTCTTCCGGGTGCAGGAGGACCGCTTTTGGTGACCTTAGGGTGACCTTGGTGCAGGGTTTTCCCATGAGAAAAAAAACCATGGTGGATCAGTTGATCCATGGTTGATATTGATGAAAGATGATGAAAGATGATGGTTTAGCACTTCTTGATGATTGGTGAACGATGGTGAACGGCTTCAGATTGAAAATTTAATCGAGGGATTGATCAGATGCCATGTGCTCAAAGTCATTTGCGTTTCAACGGCAGAAGCCGCACGTGTCCTGGAGGCATTGCGAATCTTGGGGAGCTTTCTGCAGATGCGCTTATCGCAACTTATGGGCTCCAGAGGGTGGCTATTGTATCTGAGTCCAGCTTAGATTAGCTGTGGCTAAGATCAGGTTGTTTGGGAACCTTTGCAACAGGGGCCACAGGCGGTGGCTGTTATTATACTGCGCAATATATCGGATTGGGGTTTTGAACACTGCTATTGTGGGGTCTGGAGGTTTTTGGCGACACTACAGGGGATGGTCATGGCAACCCAGGTAGAGAACAAGCACCTTTTGCCGGTGGCAATGGTCAATGCCTTTAGCGCCGAGTCTCCGGCAGTCACCACTGCAGCAGAGATCTACCAGGACCTCCATGACCCGCCGCCATTGCACACCTTATGAGATGACGTCACTGCAAGAGATGGTTTCTAAGGGAAGTCAGCTCCGTATGACCGAGCTTTTCGGGTGATTTTTTGATGAGATTTATGCAGATGTTTGATATTCTATTCTGGACATATTTCATTACTTCCAGGGGTCAGTTAAACGCCCCACTGGAATGAAGCCAGAACCATGCATGGCTCAAAATTCAAGCCTATTCAAATCCACAGGTTCTGGCCCTTTTTTGAATGCTAATCATCCCATGCTTGATGCAGCAAACTTTGGGTGGCACCCGTTCCTTCGGTTACATCTCCAATTTTGGCTGCTTAAATCCCCATTTAGATGCTCCCATCCTTGCATTCCATTCCAGAATTACCCCAGAATAGTTATTGGTCGTATCCCATTGTATCCCATTATTGTTTGCTAATATCCCTGCAACACAAATCCCCATTGGCTATCCACATTACATCCCATCATATCTCGATTATCTTCCAAAGATAGGCCCTACATTACTCTTTGTGAATCATATATCCGATATCACCAATATGGATCAATATGGCTGGATCAATGTCGCATCCATGTTATATCCCCTATCATGTATCCTATTAATTCCTATTATATCCACCATTTTTCGCTCTCCGTTTCATCCATTTCATCTCCAGGCCCCCTGTGGATCTTCGTCGCTCACCGTGCTGCAACTGCGCTCGGGTGCGGTGGAAGGACGGCGCTGGGCCTTCGCCAAGGAGCTGTTGCGATGGGCCAAAGACGTAGGAGCTGGGAGCTCAACGGAGAGATTCACCAAACCCAAACTGCATGGGATGAAAACACGAACGAAAAACGGCAAAAACGGGGGAATTCAGCACGATCTGGAACCGAGTGGTGAAGGGTACCCTCTGGTAAACTAACATAACCATGGAAAATCACCATTTTTAATGGGAAAATCCACTATTTCTATGGTCATTTTCAATAGCTATTTTGACATAACCAGAGGGGCGTTGAATTCCTTTCCAGGGCCCAAGTTTCTCCATGGAATGATGTCTCACTGAATGATACCAACCTAAGACGTTGCGGTACATCGCCACCATTCGGGTGACCCAACCATTTATGGGTAATTTGACATCATCCCAAATAGGGGTATGCAGAAAAAACATGCAGCTAAAATATGAAATTATTAGGTTTAAGCCTACCTCATGACTCAAACAATGATACCCGTGGAATTACAAGATATATCATATATCGTCATAAGAAAACCTGACAAACGATAGAAGCACATGTTCAGTGTTTGCACACTTGGATATATATTTGGCACGTCCTAGATCTCCTGACTGTTCCGCCGTAGGTTGCAACCGTCTTGGTGCTAGCATCCTGCTCCGCCCATGCCGCTCAATAGCAGCTGTGACAGTCTCCATCGACAAGTCTCGGCGATCTTTCAAGATACAAGAAGGACAGGAAGAAGAGACGCACACTTTGCTTGTAGCCAGCGTCAGGAAAATCACTATTCGGAAGCTGATTTCAGTCCGCAACTACTTCAACTTGTCCAAAGATGGCTGAAATTTCATCAGCTATGGGTAAAATCCCACCATGTTTGGATTAGCAAAATCAGCTTATAGAATTCTGAGGTGAAGGGCGATGCCGACCTCTCTGAAGCATCACCCTTACGGGGACTGGCAGCTGGGGGCCGTCTCCCAGAGCTCTTGCCTTTGGGGCACGGCCTGAGCCTCTCGACATGGGCTGTGGGTAAAACAATGCCAGAAACCATGGGAATGGTAACCATAGCACCTATAAAGATGGTGACTGGGGAATGGTAAACATGGCATGGTTTTTACCCACATGAATTGGATTTGAATGGGATTTCACCAGCTATACGCGCAAACCCCCCAGTTCGCCCACACAACTTCGATTTGGGATTTTGAGGGAATATCAATTATGATAAATTCCGACCCCCAGAAAAAACTTTACATTCAATTGCGAGATCAACAAGGGTATTAGGAATATAAATTCCCACCGCCGTTAAACTTTACATTCATTGAAGATCTTCAATAAGGGTTTAATTCTCCCACCCGCTTCAAACTTCTACACTCATTGAAGATCTTCAATAAGGGTTTAATTCTCCATCCCCCGTTAAACTTCTACATTCATTGAAGATCTTCAAGGGTTTAATTCTCCCACCCCCTTCAAACTTCTACATTCATTGAAGATCTTCAATAAGGGTTTAATTTTCCCACCCCCTTCAAGCTTCTACATTCATTGAAGATCTTCAATAAGGGTTTAATTCTCCAACCCCCGTTAAACTTCTACATTCATTGAATATCTTCAATAAGGGTTTAATTCTCCAACCCCCGTTAAACTTCTACATTCATTGAATATCTTCAATAAGGGTTTAATTTTCCCACCCCCGTTAAACTTCTACATTCATTGAAGATCTTCAATAAGGGTTTGATGATGATGATGACGATGATGATGACGATGATGACGACGACGACGATGATGATGATGATGATGTTGTTCATGTTGTTCATGTTGTTGTTGTTGTTGTTGTTGTTGTTGTTGTTGTTGTTGTTGTTGTTGTTGTTGTTGTAACATTCAACGCGCAGGTAGCTAAGCTGTGCGTTGCAACATGAAAGCCATGATCATGGACATGTGCATTTTTTTCCCACAAAACACAGTGTTTTTTGATGTTCGGACATGTCGTCGGCGTCGGCGCGGGCAAACTGAGGGGTTTGACCGTAACCATACCACCTATAAAGATGGTGACTGGGGAATGGTAAACATGGCATTGTTTTTACCCACATTAATTGGATTTGAATGGGATTTCATCAACTATGGGGGCTTTAGCTATTTAGTCATCTTAAATATGGGGATATGTATACCTCATCAATCATGGTTGGTGAACTTGTTTTACTCACATTAATGTTAACCCAGGGACAACGTACCCATTTCACGATTTCAGTCGAGGCAGGTTCACCCATCTCCAAGCGAATGCCAGCTTCAGTGCGAACGCATTGCAAAACCTAATCTTTTTTAAGGCCATAAAGAATGAGGGATCCATTCCAATGAACACACCCATATTCCCCATATATTGATGGTGATAGATATATATATACACATAAATATGGGTGTCCTAAAATGGGGGACCCCTTAATCATCCAAGTCAATAGACCATGACTTAGTATTGAAACGCATGATTTTGGGTACACATTTTAAGAATCCCCAAATCCCGCTCCCGATTACCTCTCCATGGTGGGTACCCGCCCACCACAAGGTGACGCAGAGTTGGCTGATGGCCCTGGCACCGCCAGTGCAGCACGACACCTGCTGCGTGGCAGCGGTCTGGCCCGGCCGCTCTTGGAGGTGTGGAAAGTGCGTCATAGGAACATTCAAAGTTCAAGGGAAGAACAATCAGGAAACCATGGTTTTCACATGAATTCCAGGGGGTTTCCTGCACATTTTCCCTTCAACCAATTCCGAGAAACATGATCAATATGATCAGCATGGTTATGTCATTCCTGGGTGTAAGTTTTTTTGGTCTGAAATAGGGTACCCAAAAATTGGTCCATCCACTGGTTGACCGGTTAACCATCATTTTCCCCTTGTCCCCACTGGCCATCATTGGCGGCCCTGTTTTCCGACAACCCCATGTGGTTCCCAGGTGGCAGCTGAACCTGGATCCCCCAGCTTTGCGCCCCCTTCCCGGGTGGCACCCAGTCCGAAGCTTAGGAGACAACGGGATGATATTGGGATAATCATGTGATAGTGGTAGATGTAACCAACAATACGGGGTTTTGGGTAGTCACCTCCATTTCTTTGGGCATGTTGGACATGTCCTACTTTCAATGGACTGGGAAACTCAGGAAGATATTTCTAGGAAACTCGGGAAACCATTTTTTTCCCATAAAATATGGGAGTTTTCTGCAGCTCCCTTCAACCAGTCGTTTCCTTCCATGGCTGCGCTGGCCGAAGCAAGGCGTTTGCTGCATTTGCAGCTTCACCAATGAGGCCCACCACGGGCACATTCTCATTGCAATGATCGTTGCTGATAGGGTTTGCACAGTTCTATAGAATCATATTATAAATTATAAATATATACAATACCTGTAAAATATCTGTCTATCTATCTATCTATCTATCTTTATGTCTGGAATTTGCCAACCACTAGCTGCTGGATTTTCTGACTGGTTTTTGTCTTGGAGACCTTGGACTGGCGGCTCCCTATGCAATTGGTGGATGCGGCTGCTGACTGTGGGGGACTCAGAGGAGCAGAGGAGCTTGGATGACTTTGGATCCTCAAGTACTAGACACACATATGTATGTGTATATTTATATATATATATATATTATATATTATATATATAAATATGCACTTATTTTCAAAGTCAAGATTTGATTGAAGGATTTCTGGACAGAGTTCTCAGCTGGACGCAGACCTGTCGCTGCCGAAAAACCCCTTGGTGCGGCCACCATCATGGCTTCTGGCACAGCAGGCGACTGTATGGGTGTCCTTTTCCGTTGATGAAGAAAGAGGGGCCGCCCCGGCTGTTGTGAATGATGATCAATGGTATACCAGTCACCAGCCCCGCAACATTTTCTAAAACAGGAGCGGGGCGGCTTCTTTGACGTTCCTTGCTCTATCGTTTCCAGATCTGTTAGACCCGAGCAGGGTCGTGAGCAAATGTGCAGGCGCAGATGGCTCCTCCTCCAGAGAATCTGCAACTCTGGTGACAAGCTGACAGGCTGACGAGTGACCAGAAAAGCTGCGCCTTTCCTGTAGCTGTTGGTCTTGGCGACTTGCACCACTTTTCTCAGCGTGATGAAAGGATGCCTATCAAACTTCAAACTCTGGACGCAAAATGAAGCTCAAAACCTTGCCCTCCGTATAAGTGGTTTTTGCTGGTGATGTGGTAATAGGTCAACACCCACGACATGATACATCCAAACATGTGTATAAGTACATTCGCATGCAACACATACTATGCAAATCTATTTACCGATCTATTTGCGTATTTGTTTATTTATCTATTTATTCATTTGTGTACTTGTGTATTTATTTTGCGACGAACATCCATCTGCCAACTATTTTAATGTTCACAAGGGTATCCAGAGCCTTTGATCCCACGGCACCTCATATTGTTGGTTATATTCCATTGATTGTATCCCATTCTATCTCATCATATTCCATCAAACACCCCCATTTTGCTTGGTTAATATCCCATCAAGATTCGATATTAGATCATATGTCGATTTTAACTTTTGATGGTTGAATAAATCTCCATTTTGTTTCCATCGCCAATTGATCCCATCACCAAATTGTTGTGGACAATTTCCATTAAGAAGAATACCCTCTAGGCCATTTGTAGATGATCAACATGATGATTTACCAGACTAAAGATTTTTTTCCAGTTCGCAACGGCACAAATAAGCCATATTTCAATTTTGACTTTCATGGTTGAACAATTGAATAGCCATTTTAATATACCATCGCCACATGGTTGCTTCGTATCCATTCTGAATAACATAGACAATTTCTATCCAAAACTCCTCTCCCTTCAGCTTTCGATGCCATGGCATGGCCAAAGAACTGCTTACGGTGCGCCTGGTGCTAGATGCATCGCCTGCGAGCGTGGCAGCCGCTTTGGACAAGGCGTCGAACTTTGTGCGTAAAAGGTGGGGATAAATGATAGTTATAATCAGGATATGTGCAAATATAAATATATATATATATGTATATGTATACATACAAACATGACTATAGTGGTAATACGATGGTGTAAACCCTTGTAAATTATGGAAATGATTACAATGGGGATATCATGGGGATATCATGGGGAAGCCGGGGAAGCCATAGTTTTAACATAAACCATTTTTCCTGGACATCGAGGAGACGAATTGGGAAACTAAGCCACTCCGGCATCCCCCACCGTCCGGTGTGTCGTCAGTTTCCCTATGACACAACTGCAAATTTCGTTGGTATTCTTTGGGAAAACGAGCAATCCTGGAGGCATGGCCAGGCATGGCCAGGCATGAGATTGCACAACTTCTAGGTTCGACTTGTAGGGATCCAAAAAGAGACGTCGATGTTTCCGCGTATGGCTTGGTGTGAAAATAGGGCGCCCCCCCCCACTGGTTAGTCATTCCCTACAAAAAAACATGGCCATTTTGAGAGACATGGCCATACCCTCTGGTAATTTAACGTAGCTATGGTATAGATGGCATATTTAGTTTCTGTAGATGATTTACCTCTTAAAAAATGGTGATTTTCCATACCAATGGCACAAGTTACCAGAGGGTACCTTTACGGAAAAACCACCATGGTGACCTCAACCAGGCACTTCTGCATGGAGAGCCCGGCTTGCTGAAGCAGGCGCAGGCGCGATTTGATGACTTTTGAAGTCATAGGAGCATGATTATATATGTGGGTATGGGTCAATACCTATAGATACATTTTTAGTGGGATGAACATCCATTTACCAGCTATTTTGGGGTTCACTAGGTACCAGGGTTTTGACCCATCCCCATGTCAGTTTCTACATGCGGCAGGAGGCAGTGAAGAAACAAGACATAGCATTGGTGGAGGGGCAGAATGGGGTTCACTCTTCAGCTTTGGACTGAGTCGAAGAGATGTGGCCATTGATGGTATGGTGGCCTGCTGGAATTTACATCCCTTCAGTAGACACACAAAACCATGACTTGCGATGTTGTGCCTCATCATTTTCTTGGCCCAAGAGTCTACACACCTATTGCTTGCATGTTCGTTTTCTTGCAGATTCTTCAGTGTCTGACACTGCTAAAACTCATTGTATCTCTTGTCTCACTGGGGCCAAAAATTGTGCGAGGCAGGCTTACCTTTGCCAGATCCCATTGCGGTGGAATGGCACGAATTCATCAGGCGCAAAGCTGCAGTGTCCCACCACTTCCTTGACTTTGGGCGACCGCAAGGTTGAACTGGCACAGAATCAATAAACCATGGTTTATTTATGGCGGTACCCTCCACATAGTGACAAATAATACTCCACTTAATCAATTGGTACCCCCCAATGAAACAGCCAAGGGGTTTATTAATCCAGGATTGACATGAATGATATCGAAGAATTTGCAGAGGTCGATTTTGAAATGGGCTCTGCAATGTCTCCCAGGCAGGATTGCAAATTCTCCCTGGAACACCTCCAATCTGGAGCATTGTTCCTTCAGCCGCGCTCAGGATTTCCACCAAGAAATTCCCAGCTTTAACAAAGTTCTGAGGCAATCTTCCTGTCAAGCATGTTTCAGGAAGGTTTCAGTAGGGGAGAAAACGCTGATGGATCTGATACAATCTTAGCCAGTTTGCATGAGAAGATACTGGAAATATATGACTTTTCTATATATATAATATTATATATATATAATATAATATATATATATACATATAATTTGTGCAGCCTCATGTCCGGCGTCCAAGGTGGGTCGAAAGCTTTTCCTGCTCTCTTGGCTTACGACCCCTCACGCAGGATGACACGCAACTTGGACCGACTGGACTCTTGATGGCTACCAGTGGAAGCTTATGGAGTGATCATTTACCAATTGTCCTTTATTGTCCTTTACCAGTTCCGTTTCCAACCTGACACCAACTTGGGGATGGGTCAATACACTGTCCCGGATTTTAGGTGCTTAAAAACATCAATCCCAGCGATTCTTGGGGCTCCCAGGACATCACCTTTGCCGCTTCGCCACTTCGATGACTCTGCCTTTGAAGTGTTTCTGGTGGAGAGGTCACGACATGTCGTTGTGTTGGATAAAAAAAGTCATCACCACTCTGGCCGGCAGGCTTTCCTCACATGTACGTGTGTTGGGCCGTTGGACCTCAAGCTTCAAGGATGACTCAGCGCATGGCTTCTTTGTTAGAGTCGTGACTTGACCTGAAGCAGGAAAATTGCAGATCGATTCGAGTAGCCGAGTAGCCTCTGGTAATTTGTGCCGTTGGTATGCAAACATCACCATTTTTTAATAGCTAAATCATAGATCTAAACTGGAGCCGATGGCTTTCAGAAAGCACCGAACTGGAGCCGATGCTGGGAGCGAGCTTCAGCCCGAGGACCTTGGGCCCAAGGAGGCGGAAGCCGCCGGAGTGCCAACATATCCTCTCAGCCAGATCTGTGAGGCAAGGTTTGCTTGAAAGAATGGTGCTGAGAATGTAAGTGCACAGTAAAAATGGTCCAACAAAAAAATGGCTAAGAACCGTTTTTTTGTCCTAAATTGTGATGATGCCAATCATAGGATTCTGAGTCGCTGCCTTGAAGTTTTGCTTGTTGGTCTCTTCCTCTGTTTCCTCCTGGAATGTCAATCAGGTGAAGCGGACTTCAAATGGATCCGAACTGACAAGGCACGAATTGCTTTGCGTTAGATTTTGGTTCTTTTTTGTCAAATAGATATAAGGTGAAAACAGGATTTGTTTGTACAGTATCCCAGAAAAATCGACAAACCATGATCAAACATATGCCAAGCGCCGAAGCATTCTTTTGAGTTGCGTTTGTCTGCGACTGAATGCCTGGCAAGAGAAAAAACATAATCAAACATTTAACCATGTATCAGACAATTCTAGCATTGAGGGTAAGATAGGAGCTACAATCGCATATGTGCTGGATTCTATAGCCATACTACGCGATGGTCATCAATCAATTCTCATAGGAAGTTATATACCCATTGTATATTATCATCATGATATTCTCATTGTATATACCCATACCCATAGGAAGTTATATACCCATATATATATATATATATCCATTATATACCCGTTGGTTTTCCTAATCGCCATTGAGTGGGTTGGTTGGTTCAGACCCATAGGCGATTCCTGTGCGATGAATCCTTGGAGCACACACGGCACGTGGACATCAACGACCCTGGAGTGAAAAGCTTGAGGACGGTGAATCCATGGAAATTGACGGGCAATAAGGGTAGTTGAATATTTTCAGCTGCCACAACATTGATATCTATATGTATATATATGTATATGTATATGTATATGTATATGTATATGTATACTTATACTTGCATACATGTATATATGTATGCATTATATGTGGTACTTTTATAGTTATATCTGAATTTAGATCTATAACCCGAAAAATTAGGCAACAAAGAATGTGGAGTTTTGATGGCTTCGCGATGGAGTGTTTCTTCAGCTTCCAAAGCTGGTAACCTTTTTTTGGCTGCAAGGCTTCATGCCTTCATGCTGGAAATGGAGGCTCGCGTTTCCAAGCAGCACGATTCGTTGCGCTTTCATGAAGACTGTCAAGGCGGGATGTTAACCCTATTCACGATGGGGATTCAAAGATTTTATATAAGTCTATAGCCCGTAAGCTGTTTATC